>Ga0136641_1000201_pt1 | contig 25666 bp, 24 predicted proteins | sample EliLak1302023Y_FD_115312 | JGI IMG/M metagenome (GOLD analysis project Ga0136641, IMG submission 115312) | Freshwater microbial communities from Elizabeth Lake, Yosemite National Park, California, USA - 13020-23Y | ecosystem: Environmental > Aquatic > Freshwater > Lake ...
ACCGCTAGTGCTTGGTCGACTCGAAAGAGGCTGGGTAGTTGCTTCCGAAACTGCCGCATTAGACATCGTTGGTGCAAATTTTGTGCGTGAAATTGAACCTGGTGAAATCGTCGCAATCGATGAGCATGGATTACGTTCAATGCGATTCGCGGAGGCTGACCCAAAAGGCTGCTTGTTTGAATTTGTATACCTGGCGCGCCCAGACACTTCGATCAATGGCAATGCTGTTCATGGCGTGCGGGTTGAAGTTGGGCGGCGATTAGCTAAAGAATTCCCAGTAGACGCTGATGTGGTTATTCCGGTTCCAGAATCGGGAACTCCAGCCGCAGTCGGTTATGCCCAGGCCAGTGGGATTCCATTTGCGCAAGGCTTTGTAAAGAATGCCTATGTCGGCCGAACTTTTATCCAGCCAAGCCAAACTATCCGCCAACTTGGTATCCGATTGAAACTTAATCCGCTACGCGAAGTTATTGAAGGTAAGCGGCTAGTTGTGGTCGATGATTCAATTGTCCGCGGCAATACCCAGCGCGCGATCGTAAAGATGTTGCGCGAAGCAGGCGCTTTAGAAGTGCATGTAAGAATTTCTAGCCCACCCGTGCAGTGGCCGTGTTTTTATGGCATTGATTTTGCAACCCGCGCGGAACTTATTGCCAACGGATTAACTATCGATGAAATCCGTCAATCAATTGGCGCAGATTCACTTTCGTTTATTTCACTTGATGCACTTGTTGAATCCACCAATGTGGCAAAGGACAGGTTGTGCCGAGCTTGTTTTGATGGAGTCTATCCAGTTGAACTTCCAGATGAAGCAAAACTTGGCAAGCATGTCCTTGAAGGTTTTGGAATTGCGCATGACGAAATGACTGCAATTAATGAAGTGGTTCGCCGGCCTTGAGTGAAGCGAGTAAAAAATCTTCATATGCGGATGCGGGTGTTGATACCGAAGCCGGAGAACGCGCAGTTGACTTAATGCGAAGCGCAATTGCAAAGTCCACTCGAAGTGAAGTGGTTGGTGATTTCGGTGGGTTTTCTGGACTCTTCGATATCAGCGCATTCAAAACTATGACAAAGCCGTTACTAGCCACATCGACCGATGGCGTTGGCACAAAAATTGACGTCGCACGACGTATGGACATTCACGACACCGTGGGTATTGATTTAGTGGCCATGGTGGTGGATGACTTAGTGGTTTGTGGCGCGCAGCCATTGTTCATGACCGACTACATCGCGGTTGGCAAAGTTCATCCAGAACGGGTTGCAGCCATTGTTACTGGAATCGCAAATGGTTGTGTGCAGGCAGGTTGCGCGCTCGTTGGCGGCGAGACCGCAGAGCATCCAGGATTACTTGGCCCAGATGACTACGACATTGCTGGCGCGGGGACTGGCGTAGTTGATGCCACTGATCTGCTTGGCCCCGAGCGAGTCGTTGTTGGTGATGTGGCAATTGCGATTGGCTCGAGTGGTTTGCATTCAAATGGCTATTCGTTAGCTCGGCATGTGGCATTCAATGTTACCGGTCTTGATGTTCATGACCATGTCGATGAGTTTTCTCGCACACTTGGTGAAGAGTTACTAGAGCCAACTCAGATCTATGCCAAAGATGTTTTGAATTTGATAAAGGCTGTTCCAGTTCATTCAATTTCGCACATCACGGGTGGAGGCATTGCAGCAAACGTTGCGCGCGTGATGCCAGCAGACTTGGCTTTGGATTTGGATCGCGCGACATGGACGCCACAAGTAATTTTTGCGTGGCTACAGGCTCGGGGAAACATTGAACAAATCGAAGCCGAGAAAACCTTCAATATGGGAATTGGTATGTTGGCGTTTTTACCAGAGTCTGCGGCTCAGCTGGCAATTACCTCGCTAAAGGCAAGCGGATTATCGGCATGGGTTTGTGGTCAGGTGCGAATTCGAAATGCCGGTGAATTAGGCGATGCAATTGCCAAGAGTGGAAATGGTGGCGCAGTTTCGTTGGTGGGAAAGTATCGCTAACTGCTTTTAATCCGTTGACTTCGAGATTGCATAATCTACAAGTTTTGGGATGAATTGACTGGCACCTTCTGAAGTGAAGTGACTGCCATCGGGCCGAGTAGGTTTTCCATTTATCGAATCATCACATGGCACATGGGAATCTCGACATATTAAATCAGTAATCGAAAAATAGTGCGTCTTTGAGTTCGACTTTGTTTCATCAAGGAGCAAATCGTTCCATTTATTTTGAAATGCGACACCCTCGCTGGAAATCAAGCGACGTAAGAACCAATGACAATCTGAAGGCGTACACCTATCGAGGATTCCCAGTCCAGATGTTTCGATAGGAACAAAGATAACTTCGGAATTTTGACTCGTAAGGCGAGCAACAGTTTCTTTTAAAGATCCTGAGCTGTATTGCCAAAACTCTTGGGATGAAGGGGAGATGCTAGTGCCTTTAGCGTTTACAGCATCGGCAATTTCATATCTAGACATCCAAATCACAGCTGATGGTCGATAGGTCTCCAGTAATTGGACTTGAATTTTCCTTTGGGAAACGCACCTACCGGTGTTTCCGAATTCCTTTCCCTCAGGATCTGTCATAGCCCTAGTCGTTGCGGGGCACATACCTAAAGCCGCACTAACCACATGCCAGCCTTTGGAACTTGCGTAATTTTCAAACTCATCTGCCAGTCGAAGTGGAACTGAATCTCCAACCAGCATAATCACTTTGTAGTTTCCGTTGAGTTCATTCGTTGCAGGGGGTTTTGAAAGGAAGTAATTACTAGCGACAGCGACCATCGCCAAAAAAACTGGTGTAGCTAAAAGAATTTTCCAATTCCTAGATCTAACTAACGGCCCACGAGTACGCAATGGAGTTTCAATGAGGTGGTAACTGACAGCAGCCATGGCGAAAGTAATGACAGTCAGGATTACTGTGTGTGAAATCCGATTGTGTGTTTCAAATTTGGGAAGCCGTGAGTGTAAATAAACCTCAATTGGCCAGTGCCATAAATACATTGAGTAGGAAAGTTTTCCGAGATAAACCAGGGGCCCAAAGTTCATGAGTCTTGAAAGTGCACTTTGCCCCGACCATAGTGACCAAATTGTGAAGGCGGAAACCATACCCACTAGAAAAGCTCCACCGTTTACGTAAAAACTAGTTGGCCCAGATTTAGTGCCCAACACTATGCTTAGTAAGCCGAGCGTTAATAAGCCCAAAGCACCCGTAACACCCCTACCTTTTACTGATCCAGTCAATTTAGGTCGCAGCGTGATCAGCGAAGCTAGCCCTGCTCCAATCGCGAGTTGAAAGGCCCTCGAATCAGTCCCCATGTAAGCGCGCTCAGGGCTGGCTGGATCCCATAGGTGAGCCATCCAAATTGAAGAACTAATCGCAACGGTCACACTCAGAGCAAAGACAATTAGTGCCACTCGCTTTTTGAAGAATCTCGTTATCAAGTAAATACAAATCGGCCAGAAGATGTAAAATTGCTCTTCAACGGCAAGTGACCACATGTGTAGAAGTGGTGACACTGCTTCATTGTTTGCGAAGTAACTTGAATTAGAAATAAAGTGCCAGTTTGCCACGTAAGCCAGAGTCGAGGTCACATCTGAATTAAGAGAAATTTTTCCTGGCAGAGAACCCTCAACGATCGTATAAAGGACAATGACAATAACCATAAATAGCATTGCTGGTAGTAATCGCCGAATTCGTCTAACCCAAAAGATTGCGAGATTTATTCCGTGGTCAGAATTGCTGGCCTTTAGTAGCAGAAGTGTTATCAAGAAACCACTGAGAACAAAAAACGCATCGACTCCAATAAATCCGCCCCAAATAGGTAGACCAAAATGGAAAGCCATGACACTTAAAACAGCAAATGTTCGTAAACCATCAATTGCAGAATTGTGTTTATCTGTTTTTCGTGCGGCAAGGGAGTTACTCATCAAGAGATTTCACGATGTTGTGACAATCAAGTTACTTATGCTTGCGCTTCGTCTTCGGCGTCATCTTCGTCTTCGTAATACTTTGCGTACGGGTCGTTCTCTATTTCAGCTGCATCAAACTCGTCGTCGCTAACGTTTGGTAAAAATGAAGAGCCACCCAGTTCAGCTTGCAGTGCGCTTAAGTCAGTATTTGGGCTGTTGTATTTCAGATCGCGAGCAACTTTAGTTTGCTTAGCTTTTGCACGCCCACGTCCCATGGCTACGCCCCCTTAACTTCCTGGAGTTTCTAGTTTTAGTGTTTCCGAGAGCCAGATTTCTAATGGGTGGCGGTCGGTAACAGAATGTCAGTCTATATGAGCCAGTATTAGGCGCACCAGAAGGGCTATTTTGTTGCTGTTTGAGGCATTTTGTGCCCAATGTCGGGTAAGAGTAAAGATTTATTAAATATTCGGAAAAATCGGGCTTCTGGAGTGGCAGGCATTCAATTTGGATTATTAAATATGGTTGTATTTGTTGCCGACATTTAAGGTTTTCCTGTGCCCGAGGACCGTGTTCTAATGACACCCGCTGAAGTTGCTTCCCTTTTTCGGGTTGATCCAAAGACAGTTACCCGATGGGCTGACGCCGGAAAGCTAACGGCAGTTCGAACCCTAGGTGGACATCGCCGCTATCTCCAAGAAGAAGTTCAAAGCCTTTTGACTGACAGTTCCCCGGCGCCAGCCGATTCAACTCCCTAAATAGAGGGAATTGTCTCGAGCTCAACCTGGTTTTAATCTCGGCAGCCACAAGCTTGTTTAGGCTAAACGGCTTTGCCTGATTGACTGGTTTTCCCGTATGCTTCAATCTCGTGCCTTTCACAAGAAGGTACTTGCCCCCATCGTCTAGTGGCCTAGGACGCTGCCCTTTCACGGCGGTAACACGGGTTCGAATCCCGTTGGGGGTACGCAAGATTTCTTGGCTTGACCGTCATGGAATCGGCTGATGTACCAGCCCCTAAAGTTGGTATCTGAGGCCCCGTAGCGCAGTTGGTTAGCGCGCCGCCCTGTCACGGCGGAGGTCGCGGGTTCGAGTCCCGTCGGGGTCGCTGCAAGATCGGTTTTCATCCTTGATGTTGATCGGTTTTGCGTGGCCAGGTAGCTCAGTTGGTACGAGCGTTCGACTGAAACTCGAAAGGTCGTCGGTTCGACCCCGACCCTGGCCACACTTGAACTTTTAAAAGGGGATTGAATCCCTGATTTTTGAATCTATTGCCCATCGGGGTAATCCGCTAGGTCACAGTTACCCTAATTAAGCGGGTTAGCGGCGCGGCCTTCAGTGCTGAATAAAACGATTACCGAATCTTTTGTGATGCCAAGATCATCTCGTCGGTCTTGCGTGGAAAGCGCCTTGCGGACTCCGGACAAAGTTGCCGCCCCACATGGCCCCGCATCCACACCAAGGTCCGCCAGTACTTTCAAATCCAAACGGGTTTCGTCATCTGTTAGGGCAACGGCCGCGTCGACTCCGGCTTGGTGAGTTGGCCAAGAATCCGAAGATGGTGTGCCACAATTCATGCCGGCCATGATGGTTGGAACAGTGTCGACACTGGTGAGCTCACCGTTTTGAAGGGATTGCAATACGCATGAGGCTCCAATTGCTTCAACACTTAGTACAACAGGATTTCGTCCTGGTTGACTTCGGTAGTGTGCCAAGACGGAATGCAGGAATGCACCAACCCCGACGGGGGCAGCGACTAAATCGGCTGGACCTGAGCCAAGTTCGCGTAGCTGCTCATCGGCTTCCGCACAAAGTGTGGTGTATCCCTCGATGATCCAGTTTGGGATTTGTTCGTAACCTGGCCACGACATATCTTGTACATGAATTGCATTGTCAAGCGTTGATGTTATTTCTTTTGCAAGTTCAACGGCTTCGTCGTAATCGCCTTCAATAATTGTGATTTCAGCACCTTCGCCAGCAATGTTGTTGATGGCTTGCTCGCTAACGCCATCTGGAATTACGATCGCACACTCCAAACCCAAACGTTTTGCCATGTGGGCCACCGCTCTACCGTGATTACCATCAGTGGCCGCAACAAGTGTTGGTTTGTTTTCAGGGTCAATCGCCGCCTTAACGTCATCGATGTCGGCTGGATTAGACCCTTTTGTTAGCGCTTGTGCTACCGCCCAGGCTGCTCCCAAGATTTTGAAAGCAGAAAGATTCATGCGCGCAGATTCGTCTTTTAAAAAAACTCGCCCGACACTAAGTTCAGCAGCAATAGTTGGTAACTCAATTAGTGGTGTGACTGAATAGTTTGGAAGGCTCTGATGAAAGTGCGCAACTTCTTTTGCTGGCGCATTACAAAACCAATTGCGAGCGGCTGGATTTGAATACCAAGTTTTAGTTTCTGAAGAGTCACGTGCAACAGTCATGGAATTGAGTATTCCATCGTGTAGACATGTTGTGATTTCGTGAAAATGTTTTGCGTATACGGTCAATTCGGCACCGGCAACACGCAGTTACCAAGAATTCATTTTTAATTAAAAATCCATTGAATACAGGCTTTTGTTGGGTATTTAGAAAAAAACCCTTATTTATAAACGAATATGACTTGTCAAACGAATAACACCTGTGTAATTTAATAACAAGTTCGGTTATTCGACCGCGTAACACAAGGGTTTGTCGCTTGAATCAGAGCAGCAGCAAACTCGTTACGACTAGCTAGGAGGTTCCAGGTGAGCGAATTCGCTCTGCTTCCCTTCACTGAAACTGATGATCTGGGTTGGCACGAACGTGCCCTTTGTGCCCAGACTGATCCCGAAGCTTTCTTCCCTGAAAAGGGTGGCTCAACTCGCGAGGCAAAGCGAGTCTGCAGCTCATGCGAAGTAAAGGTTGACTGCCTTGAATACGCACTGGAAAATGACGAGCGCTTTGGTATTTGGGGCGGATTATCTGAACGTGAGCGCCGCCGTCTAAAGCGGGCACAGGCAGGATAATTAATCCGCCTGAGTAGGTGCTGGCAGGATAGAAAATCCGCTTTAGCAATTCGCCAGGAATCCCTAACTTCTTATTTCGGGACCCTCGTAATTTGGATCAACATCATCGGGGCGAAGGCCAGTAACCAGGCTGACTAGTTCGGCCAAGACATCGCGTACAACTCGTTGTAAAAGTTCTTTTGAGTCGGCTCGCATTTCTATTGGTCGTTGATACAAAACAATGGTTGCTGGATTTCCTTGGTCAATACGACCCAAGGGCACGTGGCCGCTGGCAAAAGTTAAATCTCGCTTGTTTGGAATTTCTTCCAGTGCAAATTTTATCGAAGTGAGCATATTTCCGAGTCGGGCATCTAAATCTTCGACTGCTTCGCGCATTTCTCGGACGAAAAATTGATCGGTGGATTCATGTGATGGCGATGAGTGTGGCAGCACAGGGCCACGTAAACCACGATCATGTCGATCACGCTTGAAGCTGCTATTCATGTCCTCATGCCTTCAGGTGTTTTGATACCCACACCCCAAGACTATGTCGACTAGTTTTGCCAATGTGGGATCACGTCGTTGTTCTAAGCCATCGTGCAGCAAGCGAGCTGTAGCGACGTTGACTTATGTTTATGCCGACTCAACCGCAGTCCTTGGTCCGCTGGCAACTTTTGCAGAGCCTCATTGCTACGACTTATGCGAAGACCATGCTACCCGCATGACTGCCCCACGCGGTTGGGATGTGGTGCGATTGGCGCCAGATCCAGAAGCCCTAAAACCTAGCGTTGATGACATCGAGGCTTTGGCTAATGCGGTTCGTGAAATCGGCCGAATTGAACCAGCCGACGAGATGGTGGAAGTTAACCGTCGTGGGCACTTGCGAGTCTTGAAAGATTCGGGCCAAAATTCAATCGAATAAGCCCCATGGGCTTATCTGTGTACTACTCCTAGACTTAACCAATGCGAGATTTATCAGCCCTAATCAAGGCATACGACATCCGTGGCGTGGTGCCAGAACAGTGGGGACCGGAATTATCCCGTGAAGTTGGCACCGCTTTCGTTGAAGTCCTTGGCATCCGAGCCAGCGATGGTGGGGCCGGTCGCGTGGTTGTTGGTCATGACATGCGGCCAACTGGACCAGATTTAGTCGCAGCATTCATCGACGGGGTGACCTCGGCTGGGGTCGATGTTGTAAACATCGGATTGTGCTCAACTGACGGCCTTTATTTTGCTTCAGGTCAGTTAGATATTCCTGGTGCTATGTTCACCGCAAGCCACAATCCAGCTGAATACAACGGCATCAAATTATGTCGCGCTGGAGCAGCTCCGGTTGGCCAAGATTCTGGGCTAGCAAAAATCCGGGAATTGCTGGAAAGCGAAATCTTGCCAAAGCATGACGGTCCACACGGAACATCAACATCACAAGATCTACTTTTGGCATACGCGAGTTATTTGCGCGAGTTAGTACCGCTTGACAAGTCACGCAAATTGAAAGTTGTCATAGATACCGGAAATGGCATGGGTGGCTTTACAGTCCCCGCGGTATTGGGTGATGAAATTTTGCCAGCTCTCCCAATTGATATTGATCCGATGTTTTTTGAACTCGATGGCACCTTTCCAAACCACGAAGCCAATCCAATCAATCCCGAGAACTTAAGCGATTTACAAAAGCGAGTACTCGAAGTTGGCGCTGACATCGGGCTTGCGTTCGATGGTGATGCTGATCGCTGTTTCGTCGTTGATGAAACCGGTGCAATAGTCGATCCTTCAACTCTGACTGCTTTGATTGCCACTCGGGAGTTAGCAAAAGTTCCAGGCTCAACAATTATTCATAACTTGATAACTTCTCGTGCAGTTCCTGAAATTGTGATTGAAAATGGCGGAACACCTGTTCGAACTCGCGTTGGCCATTCGTTCATCAAGGCAACTATGGCCGAGACTGGCGCAATATTTGGTGGCGAACATTCTGGCCACTTCTATTTCCGAGATTTTTGGAAAGCTGACTCAGGCATGTTAGCTGCGATGCATACGTTAGCTGCCCTTGGTGAAACCCCAGCCCCAGCAACATTGAGTGAGTTGCTGAAGCCTTACTTGCGATACGTGATGAGTGGGGAAATAAATACTAAGGTTTCCGATGCGAAAGCTGTAATAGTAAAAATAAAAGAAACTGCTATCAAACAAGGATCCGAGATCGATGAGCTTGATGGCTTAACAGTCTCTGGCGATGGCTGGTGGTTCAATGTTCGTTCTAGCAACACCGAGCCACTACTTCGGTTGAACGTAGAAGCAAAGGATATTCAAAATATGGAAATAGTTCGGGACTCAGTCCTGTCAATGATGGTCGGATAGTCTTTACTTCATGATCGATGATCTGATACTGGATGACTTCGCTCGCATGTCCGCCTTAGATGTGAGCGAAATGTTGCCAGCAGTTGCGAGCTCGGGCGCTCAAATGCGAGAGGCCATTACGTCTATCAACCGGTCAGGTTTGGCTGAGATTTCAAAGGGTCAACAACCAAGAAATATCGTCGTTGCTGGTTTAGGCGGATCTGGTGTTGGTGGCGATGTCCTCAAGGCCGTGATCGGTCAATCAACTCCGCTTCCAATAATCAGTGAACGAAGTCACAGCCTGCCAGGGTGGGTTGGCCCGATGGACGTTGTGATCGGAGTTTCTTGCTCGGGCATGACTGAGGAAACTTTAAGCACGACTGCAGAAGCTGGACGCCGAGGTGCCCGAGTAATCACAATCGGTGCTGGTGGAAGTGACTTGGAAAAACTTTCAAACTCAATTGCAGGTGCGATTCACTTTGCAATCGATGCAAAAGGACGCAGCCCGCGTGCTTCCTTGTGGACTCACGCAACTCCGTTGCTCATGGTTGCTAATGCACTCGGAATTACTAACATCAATGAAAAAGAATTTGAAATCGCCGCTGACTTAATGGACGAGTTAAGTGTTGCTAACGGCCCTTCGGTTCCGCTAGGTGAAAACTCTGCTAAGGCGCTTGCACTTTCATGCGCAGAATCGTTACCTATGGTTTGGGGTACCGGAATGATCGGCGCTACTGCAGCCGGTCGATTCATGGCTCAACTGGCTGAGAATGCAAAAATTCCGGCAGCACACGGCGAGTTACCTGAAGTTGGCCATAATCAAATCGTTACTTTCGATGGCGTATTGGCAGGTGCCGCGCCGGTCCGAGACATTTTCCGTGATGACGAATTAATTGATCGCCGAACTCATTTATTCATATTGCGAGACACCAACGAACATCCGGCTGTTGAAAAACGAATTGGAATCGTAAGCCAAATTGCAGCCGACCGCAATGTCCCGGTCACTCTGATTCAGGCACAGGACGGCCATCCAATAAGTCGTCTGGCTTCATTAGTGATTCCAACTGATTGGGCAAGTGTTTATGCAGGCCTTTCACTTGGCATTGATCCTTCTCAGATCAGCACGATAAACCAGCTAAAAGCTGGCTTACTAAGTTGATTTACTCAATTTAGTTTTCTAATTTAAGGATCTCGCAAATGAGTACCGAAGGCGGAACGAAGGCAGTAATTGCGGCATTGATTGCAAACACTGGAATTGCCATCAGCAAGTTCGTGGCATTTGCAATAACTGGCTCAACGTCCATGTTGTCAGAAGCAATACACTCTGTTGCAGATTCGCTGAATCAGGTTTTGCTGTTAATTGGCGGCAAACGTTCCCGTCGAGTCCCAGATGAGCAATATCAATTTGGCTACGGCCGCCTTCGATACGTTTATGGATTCCTGGTTGCGATCGTGCTGTTCATGATCGGTGGTATTTATTCGCTATATGAAGGTTGGCATAAATGGAGCCATCCAGAGCCAGTAACTGATTATTGGGTTGCGATCGGCGTTTTATCGATTGCCATACTTTTGGAAATGTTTTCATTCCAAACTGCAATCATCGAAACGAATAAAGTTCGAGGCAACCGATCATTTGCAAAATTTGTTAAAGATGCACGCCAACCGGAACTTCCCGTTATTTTGCTAGAGGACTTTGGCGCCTTAATTGGTTTGGTCTTTGCATTGGTTGGAGTGAGTGCGGCAGTCATCACTGGCGATGGCAAATGGGATGGACTAGGCGCGATGGCCATTGGCTCGCTCCTGATTGTGATCTCCATGATTTTAGTGCGCGAGATGTCTGGGATGTTAGTAGGCGAAAGCGCATTGCCCGAAGAATACGATGCGGTGCGTGTGGCACTTGAGTCTGCGCCGATTGTGGAGCGAGTCATTCACTTACGTACATTGCATGTTGGCCCAGACGCATTGTTAGTTGCGGCAAAAATTGGAATCACGCCTACCCAAAGTGCCCAGGATATTGTTCAAGGCATTGATGAAGCTGAACGCTTGCTGCGCATCGCAGTGCCCAGCGCTCAGTATGTGTTTCTAGAACCAGATTTCGACACCGACATCTAACTTTCGGCTCGTCAATTTTAATCGCCAACAGTTAGTGGCCCGGGCAAGCCGTTGTGACCCGATCCATTGAGTTATGACACAATAGAGTCGCCGCTAGCCATCGAAGCCTCGTGACGTTGCGGACACATTGTCACAAAATCCACAACTTTTTCGCGAGGAGTACCACCATGGCCCTAGGCCCGAATGACTTCAAAGTTGCTGACCTTTCCCTTGCCGAATACGGTCGCAATGAAATCCGCTTAGCCGAGAATGAAATGCCTGGCCTAATGGCGATGCGCGCTGAATTCGGAGATTCCAAGCCGCTGAAGGGTGCCCGCATCATGGGCTCACTTCACATGACAATTCAGACTGCGGTTCTAATTGAAACTTTGGTAGAGCTTGGCGCCGAAGTGCGCTGGGTATCTTGCAATATCTTCTCAACTCAGGATCACGCGGCGGCGGCAGTCGCAGTCGGTCCAAATGGCACGGTAGATGCACCCAATGGTGTTCCGGTGTATGCCTGGAAAGAGGAAACTTTAGAAGAGTACTGGTGGTGTACCGAGCAAGCACTTCGTTGGCCAGGACACTCGGGACCCAACATGATTTTAGATGATGGTGGCGATGCCACGATGTTGATCCATAAGGGAACTGAATTTGAAAAGGCTGGCTTTGTTCCAGATCCAGCTGGCGCAGACTCGGAAGAATATGGCGTTGTCCTTTCACTTTTGCAGCGCTCACTTAGTGAAGATGCAAAGCGATGGACCACAGTAGGTTCTGAAATCATGGGCGTCACCGAAGAAACCACAACCGGCGTACTTCGCTTGTATGACATGTTCCGCGAGGGCACCTTGATGTTCCCAGCGATCAATGTCAACGACTCAGTAACTAAGTCCAAGTTCGATAACAAGTACGGCACTCGACACAGTTTGATCGACGGCATCAACCGTGCAACTGACACCTTGATGGGTGGCAAAGTTGCAGTGGTTTGTGGTTATGGCGATGTGGGCAAGGGTTCTGCGGAATCACTTCGAGGCCAAGGTGCACGCGTAATCGTTACCGAAATTGATCCAATTTGTGCTTTGCAGGCAGCAATGGACGGATACCAAGTGCTGGCTATCGAAGACGTAATCGAAACTGCTGATATTTTCATCACAGCAACCGGTAATAAAGATGTCATCAGCGTCGAGCACATGTCACAGATGAAGCACCAAGCAATTGTTGGCAACATTGGTCACTTCGATAATGAAATCGACATTGCTGGTTTGCAGCAGTACCCAGGTATCAAGCGTCGCAACATCAAGCCACAGGTAGACGAGTGGATTTTCCCAGACGGTCACAGCATCATCATGTTGTCCGAAGGGCGCTTGCTTAACCTTGGAAACGCAACTGGTCACCCATCCTTCGTGATGAGTAACTCCTTCACCAACCAGGTATTAGCTCAGATCGAACTATTCACCAAAATTGATGAATACGAATTGGGCGTTCACGTGCTGCCTAAGCACCTGGACGAAAAAGTGGCTCGACTTCACCTTGATGCCCTTGGCGTTAAGTTAACCGAACTTTCCAAGACCCAGGCTGATTACCTCGGCGTGGATGTCAACGGTCCTTACAAGTCAGACCTATACCGTTACTAGCAATGAATCCTTTAACTCCATCCGACGGCGCTTCCGGTTTTCCGGGGGCTCCTTGGGCTTTTAGACGAGCTGTGGCTCAAGGCGAAGAACTAAAGCTTCCTACTTGGGGAATGGGTGATGCCATCATCACTTTAGTTGGGGGCATAGTTTTAAGTTTGCTAGTTGGCTTGGCTTTAATGTCAATAAATATTGATCCAGAAAATGGCTGGGGATTGATCGTTACTTTCGGCACACCCTGGTTCGTGCTGGCCGGTTGGCCGATCGTTTCAACAACCCTGAAGGGCAATGGTCCAAAACTTGATCTAGGTTTGATTGCCTCGCGAATACAAATTCGCCTAGGTTTTGCAGCTGGACTGGCTTCCTTGGCCGCGGCAAGTGTCGTGGCGTTAATTGTTACTCACTTCACGGGACCAGTAAGTTCAAAAGCTGGCGATGTTGGTGTGAATCAAACTGGCTTTGTGTTGGTGTTATTTGTTTTGATGGCGATGTTTGGCGCACCGATCGTTGAAGAGATCGCATTTCGAGGCATGCTCTATGGAGCTCTATCAAAAGCCCATGTTAATGAACATTTAGTAGTTGCAATCACTGCTTTGGTGTTTGCACTGTTTCACTTTGAGCCGAAACGATTTTTGATCTTATTTGCAATCGGCTTGATTTTTGGAGAAGTGCGTCGTCGCACTGGCAGCACGAGCGCCGCAATGGTTGCCCATATAGTGAATAACGCTCCAGCTGCAATGTTTATCTTGGTTACCGCACTACGAACCTAGGTTTTGGCTTGCAATTAGAATTGCCGATCTTGGGCATAGCGCTATTCCAACTAGGCTTAGGAAAGTGAGTACTCCTCGAGTTGGTGTTATTGGCGGTGGCCAACTAGCCCGCATGATGCAGCCGGCAGCAATCAACCTAGGAATTCACTTGCGCGTGCTCTCGGTTAGCGCCACCGATAGTGCGGCCCAAGTCATCCCCGACATAGTTGTTGGGTCGCATGAGGATTGGGAATTGCTTAAAGCATTCGCCCTGGAATGTGATGTTATAACTTTTGATCACGAACACGTGCCAACTGAATTTCTTGAAGAACTTCAAAAACTTGGGGTAGCAGTTCGTCCTGGTCCCCATGCCCTGCGTTATGCCCAAGACAAAATCGAAATGCGAACTGTGCTAACGGCTGCCGGAATTCCGTGTCCTAAGTGGAAAGAGATAGCTTCTGAATCTGATTTAACGCAATTTGGCGACCTCGCGGGATGGCCATTGATCTTAAAATCATCTCGCGGTGGGTATGACGGCAAAGGTGTTTGGGTTGCTAAGTCTTTAGCCGAAGCCATAGAAATAGTTACTGAAATTCAAGCAGCAGGCAATCGAGTCTTGGCTGAAGAACTTGTGCCATTCACACGCGAACTTGCTGCCCAAGTTGCGCGTAGTCCACATGGCCAGTGCGTGGCATATCCAGTAGTTAAGTCCACACAGACAGATGGCATTTGTCATGAAGTAATAGCGCCTTGTCCTGATTTAGATCCTGAGCGCGCAGCTAAAGCCCAAGCGATGGCGATCAAGATCGCTGACTTATTAGATGTGCACGGCATGCTCGCAGTTGAACTTTTTGATACCGGTAGCGAAATCCTTGTTAATGAACTTGCAATGCGACCGCATAACTCAGGTCACTGGTCGATGGATGGCGCAGTGACAAGCCAGTTTGAAAATCACTTGCGCGCTATTTTGGACTGGCCACTTGGATCACCGGCACCAACTGCTCCGCAGACGGTAATGGTCAATTTGTTGGGTAAAGATTTAGGGGACTTGCATAGTGCGTTTCGCCATGTCATGGCTCGGGACCCGGGCATAAAAGTACATTTGTATGGCAAAGAAGTACGCCCGGGTCGCAAGATTGGCCATGTGAATGCCACAGGTGGCAACATTGAGGACTTGCTGCAACGCGCCTGGCACGCAGCTGATTACCTCACAGGAGTTATTGATGAGTAATGCACTAGTTGGCATCATTATGGGCAGTGATTCAGATTGGGAAACTATGGCTCCGGCCGCACAAATCCTTGATGAGTTAGGAATCAGCCACAACGCCGAAGTGGTTTCTGCACATCGCATGCCAGAAGATATGGTCAACTATGCCAAGCAAGCAGCCGATAGCGGGATGCGAGTAATTATTGCAGGCGCAGGTGGCGCAGCTCACCTGCCAGGCATGGTGGCATCTTTAACAACCTTGCCAGTTATTGGTGTGCCGGTGCCGCTTAATCACCTTGAAGGGTTGGATTCGCTGCTATCAATCGTTCAGATGCCAGCAGGCGTTCCAGTTGCAACGGTGGGAATCGGAAATGCCAAGAACGCTGGATTGCTAGCAGCCCGAATTATTGCAAGTGTCGGTGATGAATTTGGAAATGAGCTAACAAAGAAGTTAGAAACATTTCAAGTAGATATGCGACAGACAGCAATTGATAAAGGTGATGCGCTCAAAGCGCAGATTGCGAACCTGGCTTCCCGAGATAAGTAATCTGCCAACCTGCAGATTTCCAAAGATCAAGATCCAACGCGTTACGTCCATCAATAATGCGCTTGCTTGCCACTTTTTCGCCAACAATCTGGGGATCTAGTTCTCGGTACAACTTCCATTCCGTTAAGTGCAAGACCAAATCTGCACCGCTCATTGCATCATGAACATCGTCCATCGCAGCAACTGGAAGGTTTCGCGCCCGAACTTGAGTCAAGGCAACTGGGTCGTGCAATTGAATGTTGGCACCCATTTTTGAGAGCGATAAAGCAATATCCAGTGCTGGCGAGTCACGAATGTCATCGCTATCTGGTTTGAAAGCAGCTCCCAAGATAGAAATTGTCTTACCGCTCACATGGCCAAGTTCGCGCTGGGCAAGTTCAACAACCAGATTTCGTCGTGACTTATTCACATCATCGACTTTTTTCAAAAATTCAAACTGTTTCCCGAGTCCAAGTTCACCTGCGCGGGCTTGCAGCGCTCTGATGTCCTTAGGTAAACATCCGCCACCAAAGCCGATACCGGCATTCAAAAAGCGACGGCCGATTCTGGTGTCATGTCCGATCGCATCAGCAAGCGTGCCGACGTCAGCGCCAACGACATCTGCGAGGTCTGCGAAAGCATTTATGAATGAAATCTTGGTTGCCAGGAACGCGTTGGCTGCAACTTTCACAAGTTCTGCCGTGGCATAGTCGCTAATTATTAGCGGCGTTTTATTTGCTAATGCATCGGCATACACTTCCTTCAGAAGCTTGACATCCACATCATGCAAAGCACCAAGTACTACTCGATCGGGCCGCAAGGTATCTTGAACAGCGAAACCTTCGCGTAAAAATTCTGGATTCCAAACTAAGTGAACATCAGAACCAGCTGGTGAGTTTTCTATCAAATATTCGCTAATCCATTTTGCGGTTCCAACTGGAACTGTTGACTTACCGACAACCAAGCAAGGCTCTTTAAGCAATGGCGCAAGTGCGGCAACAGCTGCTCGGATTTGCGACAAATCCGCTGCATCAGAACCACCTGATTGCGGGGTCCCTACACATAAGAAATGAACGTCAGCTTGTTCTGCAAGTTGTGAAAAATCAGTAGTGAAGGCGAGTTTGCCCGATGCCAATGTTGACTCCAGCATCTCAGGAAGCTCGGGTTCATGAAACGGCACGACGCCTGCTGAAAGTGAAGAAATTTTTTCGGCATCTACGTCTAGAGCAATTACGCTGTGGCCCAAACTGGCCATACAAACCGCATGCGTAACGCCCAGATATCCCGTGCCGATAACCGATAACCGTGTCATGGCGATAGTTTATCTAACCGATAGCGTTATCTTGTGACGCAGTGGCCAGATGTAGCAGTAGTGATGTCGGTTCTCAACGAAGAGTACTATCTAGAGGCAGCAGTGCTCGCGATTTTGTCCCAGCATTATGCAGGGCAAGTTCAAGTGGTTTTAGCACTTGGACCTTCAACCGACAAAACTAACGACATCGCTAAACGCATTTGCGATGGTGACGCTCGGGTAAGCTCCGTACAAAATCGGACAGGTCGGACACCTGAAGGTTTGAATGCTGCACTGGCCGCAACGACTCAGGAAATAGTTGTTCGGGTTGATGCGCATAGCGAACTATCTGATGGTTACATTCGCTTGGCAGTTGAATCTTTACAGCGCACAGGCGCCGACAATGTGGGCGGCATTATGAGCGCGCGCGGGGTAACCAGTTTTGAAAAAGCGGTTGCCGCCGCAATGACTTCACCACTGGGCGTAGGTTCGGCTTCGTTTCATACCGGTGGAAGCGAAGGACCAGCTGAAACGGTTTATCTTGGTGTTTTCAGAAGAAGCGCACTTGAACGAGTTGGTGGTTACGACCCAGATTTTACGCGCGCCCAAGATTGGGAAATGAATCATCGAATTCGGAAAACTGGCGGGATCGTTTGGTTTAATCCAGAGCTGGTTGTGACATACCGACCTCGCTCATCTATTCGAAAACTTGCTAAACAATATTTCCATTACGGTTCCTGGAGACATGAAGTTATGCGTCGCCATCCAGAAACTCGCACTCGCAAATCTGCACTCCGTTACTACGCACCACCACTCGCAGTATTAGGAATCGTTGGCGGCACAATCGCTGCCTGCATAGGAAGTGAACTGAAAATATTCCCGTTAGGATTTTGGGGATTTTTAGCGCCATTCAGTTATTTTTTACTGACCATAATTTCTTCGCTCAGTTTGGCCAAGCGAGCACAAAGTGGAGCACTTTGGCTACCCGTAGTTCTCGCAACCATGCAGATGTCATGGGGAGTCGGATTTTTAACCAGTCGTCGCAAATCACATTAATTTTTTAAATAGAAAAACTAAGACTTCTTGACTCGATTGTTTCCCTCAGTGCATGTCGAACCCGCTGCAGTTACTGAAGTCTTAGTAGGGCTTGGCTTAGCAGTGACCGATGTCTCAGATGGGCTTGGATTAACACCTGATGATGCCGACGTGCTCGGGCTGGCAGATGCCGTTACTGCAGGTACTGGCCAAGGTTGATCCATTCGCAAAGCGGCCCACAATTCATCTGCTTCAGAAGTCCACCCGACATTACCCTTGCCAACCATTGCATAAGGCGTAGTCACAAAGTTGATCTTGCTCGGCTGCAGTGATCCAAGTGAAAGTGCAAAGTTTTGAAGCGCTGTGATTGAGGCAAACTCAGGATTCGTCGTTATTGCACTTGTAACAACATCCAAAACTCGATAAATCATTGCTGGATTTGTTAATAGGCCCTTATCCATCATGCCTCGGATCATGGATGCAATGAACTTTTGTTGCCTCGAAATACGACCGAGGTCGCTACCGTCACCAAGCGATTCGCGGGCACGTACGAAAGCTAACGCTTGCTCGCCAGTCACTGTGCTGTAGCCAGCTGGCAAATTCAAACCAGATCCACCACGTCCTGGAACTACTGGATCGTAAGCCGGCGAAGTTAAGCAAACTTCAACACCGCCGATCGCATCGACGACTTTTTTGAAGGCTTCAAAGTCAATAACTATAAAATTATTGATTCGAATATTTGTAAGCTTTTCTACTGTTTTAATGGTGCAAATTGGACCACCAATTCCGAAAGCCGCATTAAATTTACTTTTGTATGGCTGAGAGGTTCCGCCATTTAACAATTTGCAACCTGCGAGTTCAACAAAGCTATCGCGAGGTATAGAAACAACTGTCGCCGCTTTACGATCCTTATAAATATGAACTAATAAAGTGGTATCAGAGCGAGCGCCGCCGACGTTTCCATACGAGCCGCCTGATCCGGAACGGGAATCCGAACCCATAATTAAAATGTTGGTCGCGCTGGTATCAGTCTGTATAACTGTCTTAGGGCGTGCCTGATTATTTAAGTCACTGGTATCGAGAGCACTGATATTTTTTCCAAGACTATTTATTGCATAAACTGCACCACCACCAAGTGAGGTTCCGATCAGTATGAGAATTGACATCGCAGCTGTAGCTCGGCGAAGCCAAGGATGCTGAGACGACGAAGTTATGGGCGCGCGGTGCTTACCCATTTGAACTCCCTCGCGTTGGTGTGGGTATTGAAACATTCGAAGTGAGCCATGATTTATGTTACCTCATGAACACTCGTGCGAAAAATTCCCGTAGGGAGGCGAGAATTTGATGAATATTTCCGAAACCCGGCCCTAGTAGCAACAAAAGTGCCAAAATCTAAGGCAAACTGGAATTATGCTTCCCCGCAAAAGATACCTACGTGTCCTGTGCCTGTTCTTAGCAAGCGTGATCGGGGTTGGCTTGCTCACAAGCACACCATCCCAGGCAATCACCGGATACACACCGTCGGTAACCGTGCAGGCCATAACGCCAAAACTCCTACTTAAATCTCGCACAGCAACGGCTACGACCATGGAAGTTATGCCACCTGCAGCGATCAAACCTTTTTCGGTCGTTGGCTTGACCTGGTTAGGCAACCTACCTAAAGAAACAACATTCAAGGCTAGAGTTCGCGAAGCTGGTAAATGGTCGAGTTGGAACGAACTGCACTTCAGTGATGACCATGGTGTTGATCCAGATGGCTTAGAAGGTAGCGAAGCGCGACAGGGAACTGACCCATTGATGAGCGCAGTTGCTGATGCAATTGAAGTAACCATGACGAACAAATGGGGATTAGCACCAAAAGATTTGCAATTGGAATTAATCGGTTCGCCAGAAACAAGACAAGATCGCGCTTTGTTAACTAACGTGCGAAGTTTGAATGCCGCACCCAATTCAGGTGAGCCAGCAGTATCACCTGATGGCGCCATCGTGCCACGGCCAAACATAGTTTCGCGAGCGCAATGGGGAGCAGATGAAACTTGGCGAGATCCAGTTCCGAGAATGGGTACCAAGATTGTTGCCGGATTTGTGCATCACACCGCTTCAACAAATAACTACACGCCAGAACAAGCACCAGCACAAATGCGTGCGCTATATGCATACTTCACAAAAAGTTTGAAGTATGCAGACATGGCATACAACTTCTTAGTTGATCAATACGGAACCATATATGAAGGACGAAACGGTTGTACTTTTGGTGACGTAAGTCCTTGCGATGGTCCTTCGTTACCGGTAATTGGCGCGCACACTGCAGGTTTAAATAAAAATACTTTTGCGATCTCAGCTATTGGTAACTATGACACCAAGGAGCCCTCGAATCCAGATGCCTTAGTAAACGCCATTGCTTCTCTGATGGCTTGGAAGATAGCTCCATATGGTTTGAATCCAAATGCGAATGCTTCAATGGTTTCCACTGACACCTCGGGAAGTTCAAAATATAGCAAGGGAATGACAGCCATCACACCTGTGATATCAGGCCATCGCGACGTCGGAAAGACTGCTTGCCCAGGTCGATATCTATACCCATACCTTGTTGCTATTCGTGCCAAAACCACAGAGTTGCTCCTTCCTGTCATTCGTGAAGTTTCAGTTACCCCTTTGAATTTGGATCAGACCTCTGCTGGAGATGTAAACATTCAGGCCACAATTCCAGCAACTGCAGATTGGTCTGTTGAGATTGCGAATAATGCTGATGGGCAGATTGTTAGTTCAAAGTCTGGAACTCAGGCTAAAACGGGTCCAATAAAATATGCCTGGGATAGAACAGATGTAAATGGAGTATCCGTTCCCGCGGGGAAGTACATAGTTTCAATCAAGGCATCGCTTGGCAACTCCGCTTTGCAAAGCAAAAGTACGTTAGTGACGTTAGCTCTACCTCCCAAGTTGTTGAGTAAAGTTTCAATAAAAAGCATCAGTCCGAATAAGGCGAAAGTTCTTTGGACCGCAGAAACCACAGACTTTGCACCTGTTACCAGGAACCAATTTAGAATTTCCGAAGATGGTAAAAAAACTTGGACCGAGTGGCGCGATGCGAAAAATACTAAGTTCGTAACCTCTAGATGGAAACGCGGAAAAACTTATTACGTTGAGTTTCAAAGTCAAAACTCAATCGGATTCTCTAATGTTGTGCAAAAAAAGTTGGTGGTTCCGAAATATGCTCCAACCAAGCCAGAGGCAGTAATGAATTTGTCGCTAGTTTCATCGGCCCCAAATCTAGTTACCGCATCTTGGACGCGAGCACCAAGCGATTTTGAATCTTTGGGGTTTTATACTCGGATTTCAATAAATGGTGGCGCCTGGACAGCTTGGGAAAAAACTCCGAACTTGGAAACCACTCGAGTAATTCAAACCAATCCAGGAGACAAAATCCGAATTATTGTCTTGGAAAAAAATGACGCAGGTTCGTCTCCTCGTGTAATTGACAGATACACCGCAAGTTAAATGTCAGAATATTTCCAAGCACTACAAAAAGCTGCGAAGAGCCATGGCTCGTCACCGCTGGTCACTTGGTTAAATGAAATAGGCCGAATTGAACTTTCAACTATCACCTTTGCCAATGCAGTAAGTAAGGCAAGCAACTTTGTAATTGATGGTCTAGAACTAAGTGAAGCAAGTTCGATTGCAGTTAATCTTGGCAATCACTGGCAGTCACCAGTTTGGTTAGGCACAGGATTAGCTACAGGCATCAAGGTAACTGATCAAGCAGGCGCAACTACATTTGGAACTTTAACTGCAGCCCAGGATTGGACCGGGGATTCTGACGAGTTTGTAGTAGTTAGCCAAGATCCATTCGGTATGCCTGACAAAGACGTTCCATCGGGGATTGTTAATGGCTCCGGGGAAGTTAGAAACTTTGGTGACTACTTCGCGCCTGTTTTGAAACAAGCGCCAAACGAAGTCGTTTTGGTGGCTGGAGGCAAGGAATTTACCTGGGATCAACTGGTAGCACACGCTCTCGACTTGGCAACTAAATTTGAGATTAAGTCTGAACAAAACTTCGGATTACAAGGCGAAGGCGATTTACTAACTAGGACTTCGATGCAAGTTGTCTTGCCGGTAGTAAATCAAAATTCAGTTGTATTGATCGATCAACTAATTCCCGACTTAGTTGCAATAAGGAACCAAGAAAAACTCGAGCAAATAGTGCAGCTGGGCTAGATCCTGAAATTGGTTAGTTAGGCTTAAAACATGTTGGAAGCGATTTTGTTAGTTGGCGGTCAAGGCACACGTCTGCGACCACTCACTATTTCAACACCAAAACCAATGTTGCCAGTCGCTGGTTACGCCTGCACTGAACACCAAATAGCACTTGCTCGGAAGGCTGGCATTGGTCGAATTGTTTTGGGTACGTCTTATCGCGCCGAAGTTTTTGAAGAGTACTTCGGACATGGCGAAAACTCTGGCGTGGAATTGGTTTACGCGGTAGAGGATGAACCGCTTGGCACTGGTGGCGCGATTAGAAATGCAGCCGCGTATCTAACTTGTGGACCAAATGATCCTGTTGTGGTTTTCAACGGTGATGTTCTAACTGGCCTAGACATTGCAGGCTTAGTGCAAAAATGGCGTGATGCAAATGCTGATGTTGCTTTGTATCTCACTCGAGTCGAAGATCCACGAGCATACGGACTCGTGTCAACAGACTACGAAGGTCGAGTTTTAGAGTTCCTCGAAAAGCCAACAACTCTGGAAGAGATCGTGACTGATCAAATCAACGCTGGTTGCTATATATTTAAGCGCTCGGTCATTGATTCGATTCCAAGTGATCGGCCGGTTTCGGTAGAACGCGAAACTTTTCCAGCGCTACTCGCAGCCGATCGCATGGTGATCGGTGTCGTTGATGATGGATATTGGTTGGACCTTGGGACACCGCTTGCGTTTGCCAAAGGGTCCGCAGATTTAGTTCGCGGTATCGCGCCATCACCATTGCTGCTTGGCCGAACTGGAGAAGCCCTGATTGAGCAAACTGCAAAGATAGACCCAACTGCTGCGATAACTGGCGGATCCTACATAGGTCATAACGCTGTAGTTGGTGCAAATGCAGTGATAAGTGGAAGCGTTATTTTTGCCGAAGTTATTGTCGAAAGTGACACCCAGATTACCAACTCAATAGTTAGCACCGCTGCTCACATTGGAACTGATTGCCATGTAGTTGACACCGTGATTGCCGAACGCGCAACAATTATTGATGGTAAAAATCTAGAAGCTGGATCTTTAGTTTTTCCTGACGAATTAGTCAGTTAACTTTCGGTTTCGCCTTTTTCGTTCATCTCAGCAAGGTATTGCTCAAAACTTGCGGCTAACTCATCTCCGCTGACCATACTGCCATCAGAACCTGCAGTGAGTTCCCGACGAGTTTCCATCATGGAGTCATGCTGCTGTTCAAGAGATGCAACAACTTCTCGATTCTCATCTATTGACAAAATTTGTTTATCAATGTCAGCATCCATTTCGGCCGCTGCTGTACGAAGCGTGTCTCTCGGCAAAACTAAACCAGTACTTAAGGCAATCTGATCTAGCAAGGCGAGCGCGGCCTTTGGGTAATCACCACCGGATAAGTAATGCGGAACGTGAGCGGCGTAGCCCATTGCAGGCAATTTTGCTTTAGTTGCTTCCAATTCAATTAGCGCCGGCAGACTGCCTGGAATTTCAACTTGTCCAACCCATGGCTGATGGATGCCAATCAATTCTGGATCAGATGAGTGCGCAGTAATTTCAACTGGTCGGGTATGCGGAGCAGGCCACGGAATTGCATGCATACCTACGGTCAAACGAACTCCGTATTCACGAATCAATTCGATGACACTTCGAACCACGCTTTGCCAACCTAGATCGGGTTCTACACCGTGTAGCAATAAGAAGGTTTGACCTTCACCATCAGTGACCTCAGAAAGTGTTATGTGAGGTAGGTCCATAGATTCGTAGTGATCGGAATCAAAAATTGTTTTTGGCCGACGACCGCGGTAGTCGTAGAGCGAGTCAATGTGGAAATAAGCAACTGGGCGGTTTTTCATACTTTCTAAAATGTGCGCAACTGCAAGGCGACCACCACCACCCGCATCCATAAATCCAGTTAGGCCATGAATTAGGACAATTCCAGATTCCACGCCACCATCAATTTGATCGGCAGGCGGCACTACGACTGTGTATAGGTCGCGAGCTGGATACATTGAGTTCTCCCGTTTGGTTGTACCTCTCTATTGTGACTCATTTGAGCGACGATTTCATTTCAGGATCCACCAGCTCTGGTCAAAATCACTGAGGGCGTAACCCTTGTGCTCCAGACCTGAGTTCATTGAGTGCCTAAAAATCCGCTAAGATCGGGGAATTGCCGAAAGGCAAGGTAGGGCCTTTAGCTCAGTTGGTAGAGCAACGGACTTTTAATCCGTGGGTCGACGGTTCGAGCCCGTCAGGGCCCACGTTTTTCATTCTTTCGAAGTTAATATTCGAATGCCAACAAAATCCTCAACGCATCTGATTGTGCAGGTAGTTTTTTTCGTTTCCTATTCTTCGACCACCATTCAGATGTAGGTAATCGAAATCGACTCACGATTTAAAGTTCGAATCTGGTGCCCCTACGTCCGACGTCTCACTTTGATTGTGGGCGCAATATTCAGTGAAATAATTCTGTGAGTATTTATTGAAAGATGTAATGAGGGTAAAAAGATTTTCTATTTCAAAAATATTGTCCTTTTTGTCCAAAATGTCGTAAGTTTTATGTTGCTTTTTTTTGTGCCCGCGCAAACATTGCAGGCGAGAAAAATTACCAATGCTTGCTCCGAATTGTGTTATCATTGCGGCAAGTTCAATCCGTTTCCCTGAAAGCCAAAACGGCCCGGACATTACATTTACAACTTCGGTTAGGCTCAAGACATGCGCGTGAGACATTTGATCAAAAAAGTTGGAAAGTGCGCCGTGACGTTTTCAGTTGCTGCTTCGCTGTCTTTTGCAGTTACTACCCCGGCTCAAGCCGTCGCGCCTGGAGCCCCAGTCGTAACCCTGACTCCCAACGGAAATGGCGCTTGGACTGTTTCTTGGACGCCAGCTGATAACGAAGTTTTAACAGGTTGGGATGTGCATGTCTTCGATAAAGACGGCGAAGTCTTCCCTGAAGATGCGAATTCCGATCCGAGTGCACCAAAGCATTCTTGCGCAGAAGCTATTGCCGATAAGGATGTAACTTCGTGTGAAGTTTCCCGAGTTTCTTCTAGCAGCGCCATTCTGGTCACAGTGGCAGCAGTTAATGGCGACGGACTAATTGGGTCTGCGACGACAAAGACAAGTGATCAGACATTTACAGTTCCTCCCGCAAGCATTGCTTTAAGTATTGGCTCAGATGGGTTGATCGTTACAGTTGCTCCGCAACAAGGAATCAGCGATTATTTTGTTACCGCTAAAAATATGTCGAGTTCAGACCCAGATGCCAATTCAGTTCCAAACGATGTGACTTTAGACGTTGTAGGAAATCAAAATGGCCCTTGGACCGTAACGCACGTCGAATCAGGGGACGACATTCAAGTTTCAGTCCAGCCCATTGCCTCCAGCATTACGTCTGCCCAACTATTTAACGCCACGTTGTACAAAATTCCTTCAATCCCAAGCGCACCGATCAGCGTCACTGCAGTTCTGTTATCTTCAAGTTCTGCAACAATTTCGTGGACGGCACCAGGCTTTATTGGTGCAAGTGCCATTACCGGCTACACGGTTACTTCCACTCCGGCTGGAGCTACCTGCCCCGTTGTAGCAGCAGCTGCGACATGTGTCGCAGAAGGACTCGTTAAGGGAACTCCATACACATTCACCGTTGTTGCCACAAACTCCAGCGGTAATTCAATTTCCTCGGCAGCAAGTAACTCAGTTACGCCAGTTACCTCAACAGAAA
>Ga0136641_1000202_pt1 | contig 25452 bp, 25 predicted proteins | sample EliLak1302023Y_FD_115312 | JGI IMG/M metagenome (GOLD analysis project Ga0136641, IMG submission 115312) | Freshwater microbial communities from Elizabeth Lake, Yosemite National Park, California, USA - 13020-23Y | ecosystem: Environmental > Aquatic > Freshwater > Lake ...
TGCTGGTGCTGGTGCAACCACGGGCGCAGGCGACAAAATGGCTCCACCCCGTTTCGCGACCTTGCGCGTTTTCATGGCCGACGTGGCAGCCAAACCAGTCAACTTCACCTTTTTGATAGTGGAATCAGCCATCTATTTAGGCCGTTTAAAAAATATACCTAAAAATTGTTTGCTGTAAAATCCCTACCTCGTACTACAAAATGGCGTCCTTATCTTACAGACACATTCTCGATCTATATTTCGAGCAAACAGATGGACGTCAAATTATTTCCCACCAACTGGAGTCCTTCAATCACTTCATGGATATTGATATCCCAGAGATTGTCTCACAGGTAAATCCTATTATCGTGAGGGGCAGTCCAGAAATCCCTCTCAGCGGCCCGAGATCAGCACTGGCAACAGCCACGGGACTCTCCACAACCGCGGCGAATGCTCTCATGCAAAACACCGCCGCTCCTGTGGTAGGCGCCTCCCAGGTCAATCATGAGTACGAGGTCCAGATTCTCTTTGAGAATATCAGCCTGCGTAAACCCACTATCTTTGAAAATAATGGTGCCATTCTTCCCATGATGCCAAATGATGCCCGTCTTCGGAATCTCACTTATGCCAGCCCCCTCTTCGTCGATGTTCGTGTCCGCACGACCTTCATTAATAACACGAAGCAGGGCGAGCGGACGGTTCGTGAGCGCCTCTTTCCCAACGTGCATCTTGGCAAGATTCCCGTCATGGTGGGGAGCAAGTACTGTCTTCTGCACGACCAGAAGTATCTGCATCCAAGCATCATTGGAGAATGTGCGGAGGACTTTGGCGGATACTTCATCATCAGTGGCGGTGAGCGCGTAATTATCAGCCAAGAGAGAATGTCTGAGAATCGCCCCTTTGTCTTCCGCAACAATCGCAATCCGACCAAGGAAGTCGAAGTCATTGAGGTCAAGAGTATTGGACCCGATAACGATCAGGTTCCGAAGAATAATGCAGTGAAAATCATGTATCATCCGAAAAATCCCCAGATTCATCTTCTGCGCGCCACCATCCCACGCATTAAGACAGACATCCCCATCTTCATTCTCTTCCGTGCTCTGGGCGTCGTGGCCGATCAGGATATTGTCGATCTCATTCTGGGACCTGAGCGCGATCCACACTTTGATACCATCATGAGTGAGAGCATCATGGAGGCCTGTGAGGTCCAGACGCAGGAACAGGCTCTGAACTGGATTAGTACACAGGTGAATAGCTGGTCCAGCCGTGGCAACAAGGCTCTCAAGATCACAGATATTCTTAATATCGAGTGCTTTCCCCATGTCGGCATCGTGGAAACGAAGTGGTATGACAAGGCCTGCTTTCTGGCTCACATCACGCGCAAGGTCCTCTGGGTCAATACCGCGCGTATTCCCAACGATGATCGTGATGCCTACCCCAACAAGCGCGTCGATCTGCCTGGCTTCCTCTTAGCAAATCTCTTTCGCAGCTACTTTACGACAAAGATGATTAAGGACATTCGCGCCAGCGTCGCCAAGGAGATTCACGGTGGAGGCTGGCGGGCCAGTGGGAACTTCGAGGACATTCTCAATGTCAGCAATATCAATAAGGTCATTAAGTCTGTAATCCTGGAGGTAGGGCTCAAGACCTCTCTGGCGACGGGCAATTTCGGTAGTGCCAAGGTCGGTGGACCCACGAAGATTGGTGTGAGCCAGGTTCTCAATCGGCTCAACTACATCAGTGGAGTCTCCCATTTGCGCCGTATCTCTACGCCGATAGAAAAGACAGGTAAGCTGGTTCTTCCGCGCAAGCTTCACAACACACAGTGGGGCTATATCTGCCCCTCGGAAACGCCAGAGGGTCACGGTGTAGGCGTGGTGAAGAATATGAGTAGCACAGCCATTGTCAGCATCTTCAGTAATCCCAATACCGTGCGGGAGTACATCGCAACTCTGGGCGTAGTCACCCCACTCAGTGCCAGCACGGCCAATGAGAAGCACATGCAGACACGCATCTTTGTGAATGGGGCCTGGATCGGCACCATCCGTAATGAAAACAGCCTGGAGACACTCAAGAAACTTAAGTATGCCAAGCGGTCAGGTCGGATCCATATCCAGACAGGTATCATCTGGCGACCCTCTCTGCGAGAGATCTGGATCACGACGGAAGCGGGACGGATGCTGCGACCCCTCTTCTATGCTGCGGCCATCCGTGACATTCTCCGCGATACTGCAGTTCTGAATGAGGTACATGCACTAAAGAATTGGGAGGCGGTTCTTCTCTGGGAGAGCCCCAATAAGAATCATCTCATCGAGTATATCGATCCTGGTGAGACAGAGAGCACCTACATCGCCACCTATCCTCATGAGGTCCACAGCCACACAGATCGTGACTATACCCATTGTGAGATGCATCCCAGCACAATTCTGGGTACTCTGGCGAGCAATATCCCCTTTCCCGATCACAATCAGTCACCCAGAAACTCATACCAGGCGGCGATGGGTAAGCAGGCCATGGGAATGTATGCTCTCAACTTTCGTGAACGCTTCGATGCCATGGCCCATCTCCTCTGCTATCCACAGGTCCCCTTTGTGAGCCCCTTCATGAGTAAGTTCTATGGCGCGCAAAACATGCCAAGCGGACAGAACATCATTGTTGCCATCGCCACCTACACTGGCTACAACCAGGAAGATTCCGTGATGATTAATCGTGCCGCTCTCGATCGTGGCCTCTTCCGTTCCATCTTCTACCGCACCTACAAGGATGAGGAGCGTAAGAATCAGTCCTCGGGTGAGGAGGAGCGGTTCGCGCGTCCTGATACGGAAATGACGCGGCAGATGAAGAATGCGAACTATGAGAAGCTGGATGAGACCGGCTTCGTGCCTGAGAATACCTTCGTGAGCTCGGATGATATTCTCATTGGAAAGGTGGTTCCTCTCCGTGTTCCCACGGGCATGGTGATTCCTGCGGGAGCCAAGCGATTCCGTGATGTCAGCAAGACAATGCGGAATAATGAGACAGGCTGGGTAGATCGCATCTTCCGTAATCGTAATGGAGAGGGTTACAGCTTCTCAAAGGTTCGTGTGCGCCAGGATCGTATCCCTGAAATCGGTGACAAGTTCTCCTCACGACACGGACAGAAGGGAACGGTGGGAATGATTCTGAGCCCTGAAGACATGCCCCAGACAGCGAATGGTCTCATTCCTGACATCATTATCAATCCGCACTGCATTCCCAGCAGAATGACTATCGCACAGCTCATGGAGACACTCCTCGGAAAAGTCTGTGCGGAGCTCGGCTGTCTGGGTGACGGAAGCCCCTTCAACAATGTCACGCTTGATACTCTGTCGAAGATTCTCCGCGATCAGCTGGGTATGGAGCCCTCGGGTAATGAGATTCTCTACAATGGCTACACCGGTCGTATGATGGAGACAAGTATCTTCATGGGCCCCTGCTACTATCAGAGACTGCGCCACTGCTCGGCGGATAAGCTGCATAGCCGTGCCTCGGGTCCACTAGTGATGTTGACGCGTCAGCCTGCGGAGGGTCGTGCACGTGAGGGTGGTCTTCGTTTTGGAGAGATGGAACGTGATTGCGTGGCCGCGCACGGTGTCACGGAATTCACCAAAGAGCGTCTCATGGAGTGTTCTGACTTGTTCCGTTGCTGGAGTTGCCAGGATTGTGGCCTGATTGCTATTGTAAATCCCAAAGAAGGTATCTGGGCCTGCCGTGCCTGTGGTAATACGACCTCCTTCAGTGCGATTGAGATTCCCTATGCCTACAAACTCTTGATGCAAGAGCTAGAAACAATGAATATCACCAGTCGCATTATTACCCAGGGCAAGCTTCTCAAGCACAAGGCTCGTGCTCTGTTAAAGTAAGAATCTAACTAAATCATGCAGAAAGTATTTGTCGAATTCATCTGTTCTCGCCGTGATTTCATAAAATGAGAATAACTGTATTTTTTGCACTTCCTTCGCCTGAACCTCTACACGGTCATCGATGAGCCCTGCAATAGTGGTTGGATACACGGGATACACAGGAGAGGTGTAGCCATGTGAGTGGCAGAAACGGATAAGCGTGAAAATAGTGGAAAGAGGCACCACGTAAAAGGTATAGTGTGTATCCGCATAGGCCAGCCACAAATCAAGTTCCTTTGTGAGCGCCAACAGATCCTCTTTTTTCAAATAGACCTCGAACAGCTCCTCGACTGTCTCACGCACCGCTGTTTCTTCTAAGGTCTCATCCTCCAAAGGTTTGCCACCGAAACCACCCCAACGTCCCAACTTCCGTTGAAAGCCCGCTAAAAAGTTCGCTATATCCTCTTTGAAAAGAATCCCTGCGGACGAGGACATACCTTATTGTAATGGGTGAAATTTGTTTTTCCATAGCTTCTGCCTTAATTTTATGACTATATACGCGATAAGGTAAAATTGATTGCAAACAGCTTTCCTTTTGCGGTATAGCCCGGCTTACTTTCCCAGAATGCCATATAGTATGCGAGTCCAGAAGCGTAGCGGTGAGATGGAGACAGTCTCATTTGACAAGGTTCTCTCTCGTGTCCGAAAGGCAGGACGGGGTCTTTCTGTAAACACAGATGCCTTGAGTCAGCAGGTTCTTTCGCGTATTTACGACGGTGTTCCAACCACCCAGTTGGATGAACTCACTGCCGCAAATGCTGCGAGCCTGGGACCGGTCCACCCCGATTGGAGTGTTCTCGCTGCAAGGATTGCCATTAGCAATCATCATAAAAATACAGAGCCCAGCTTCCAAAAGGTCGTGACGTCTCTGCGGTTTCAGACCCTTCCGAAGACAGGTGAGACCACCTCCTACATCAATGATGAACTCTATGAGGTTGTTTGCAAGCATGGAGCCGCCATCGATGCCCGGATCGATCACCAGCGTGATTATCTTCTGGATTATTTTGGCTTCAAGACTCTGGAGAAGTCCTATCTTCTCAAGGATACCTCCATGCGGATCCTGGAGCGTCCCTCGCATTTGTGGATGCGCGTGGCTCTGGCTCTCTGGGGCGCCACGGATCTCGAGCGGGCCTTTGAGACCTATGATCTCCTGAGCCAGAAGTTCTTCACGCATGCCACACCCACACTTTTCAATGCGGGTACTCCTCGCCAACAGCTCTCTTCCTGCTATCTCATCGCCATGGCCGATGACAGCATCTCAGGAATTTATAAGACTCTGGCGGATTGTGCGGCCATCTCAAAGCATGCGGGAGGCATTGGTCTTCACGTGCATAATATCCGTGCACGGGGCTCCCTCATTCGTGGAACCAATGGCACCAGTAATGGTCTCGTTCCCATGCTGCGTGTCTTCAATAACACGGCCCGCTATGTCGACCAGGGCGGTGGTAAGCGCAATGGCTCTTTTGCCATCTATCTGGAGCCCTGGCATGCGGACATCGAAGACTTCCTCAAGCTCAAGCTCAATTCAGGCTCGGAGGAAGATCGTGCGCGTGATCTCTTTTACGCACTCTGGATTCCTGATCTCTTCATGGAGCGGGTCGAGGCAGATGAGGACTGGACGGTCTTTTGCCCCAGCGAGGCCCCTGGTCTGGCAGATGTCTTTGGTGCGGAGTTCACGGCCCTCTATAAGCGGTATGAGGCAGAGGGTCGCGGACGGCGCTCGTACAAGGCCCAGAAGCTCTGGTTTCAAATTCTCGACGCCCAGATGGAGACAGGGACGCCTTATCTGGTCTATAAGGATGCGGCCAACAAGAAGTCCAATCAGCAGAATCTGGGTGTGATTAAGTCGAGTAATCTCTGCTCGGAAATCATTGAGTACAGCAATGCCAAGGAGACGGCTGTCTGTAATCTGGCCTCTTTGGCTCTGCCTGCCTTTGTGAAGAATGGCACCATAGATTTCGAGGAGTTACGTCGTGTTACCCGCATTGCCATTCGCAATCTCGATCGGGTCATTGACATTAACTACTATCCCACTGAAGAGACGAAGACCAGTAACATGCGTCATCGTCCAGTCGGCTTGGGAGTCCAGGGTCTCGCGGATGTCTTTGCTATGCTAAAGCTCAGCTGGGAGGATGAGGAGGCCATGCAGCTCAATCAACTCATCTTCGAGCACATGTATTTTGCGGCTGTGGATGCATCCTGTGAGATTGCAGAGACGGCGGGCCCATATGAGACCTTTCGCGAGCACGTGAATCCCTACTCGGAGTCCGCTCATGACCGTCGTGAATACAACGATGCCAGTCCTGCCTCTCTCGGTCGTCTGCAGCCTGATCTCTGGGGTGTGACGCCGATCACAGAAACCAAGGGAATTCTGAACTGGGCGAGGCTGCGGAAGCGAGCTGCAGCAGGTATGCGAAACTCTCTTCTGTTGGCTCCCATGCCGACGGCCAGCACGAGCCAGATTCTGGGATACAATGAGTGCTTTGAGCCCTTCACGACAAATATCTATAGCCGTCGTACGCTGGCAGGTGAGTACATCATTATCAACAAGCATCTCATGTCTGAGCTTCTGGAGCTGGGTCTATGGTCGGAGGAGATGAAGCAGCAGCTTCTCGCGCGGAATGGCAGCATTCAGGAGATTCCTGGGATCCCTGAGGATATGAAGTCGCGCTACAAGACTTCCTGGGAGTTGAAGCAACGTGTCCTCATTGATATGGCTGCCGCGCGAGGAGCCTTCATCTGCCAGAGCCAGAGTCTCAATCTCTTCGTCGCGGATCCCAATTATGGAAAGCTCACCAGCATGCATTTCCATGCCTGGCGAAAGGGACTCAAGACGGGCTGCTATTATCTCCGTACCAAGGCGCCTGTGGCCGCGCAGAAGTTTACGCTCGATCCACGACTGCTGGCAGCCATCTCAGGCACCAATATTCACACGACGACGGCGGATGAGGACGACGACTCCGTAGCGAGCCCAGATGTTGAGGAAGACGATGAGGAATCCCCAGAGGAGAAGAAGAAGCGCGAGCGCAAGGAGCTACTCGATCGTCTGGCCGCCGAGTATGAGGAGGAGCAGGCAAAAGGAGGATGTGTATCCTGTTCTGGTTAGGTTATGACTCCGTGATCTTAATTCCCGCCAGCCCATGAATAAAGACTAAGAACTCACGGGGAAAGCCCCAAAAACAACCTGGCTTCACATCGGCTCCCTCTGGGACACGCCGTGAACTCGTATTTTTTCCATGGCTAAAGGCCACAATAATCTGCTGGGGAGGCATCTCCAGAAACTCAGCCTCACGCCCAGACAAAAAGGCCTCGCCCTCTCCTACCAAAATATTCTTGGGAAACGGCTTCGCCTCCCAGACAGACTTGTAAAATGTGAGTGTGGCCTCCGAAATTCTCTCCGAAACAGGAATATCAAAGGGAGGAACATTCACCGCTGAAATTGCCTTTACAAGATCATAGCACGCAATCGTCGTGCATGCCGTGATACGAGGCTGCCAAAGATGCTGGGTGAGCCAGGAAACGCGACGACGGAAACTGGTCGACGGATAATGATCGTCATCATCCATCATAAGAATAATAGAGGCGGTGGCGCGACGGCAACCCACATTTCGCTTATCCGAGACACTGGCCTTCTTTGTAAGAGGCACATATACGATCTTGAGAGGATCGGACTTATTTTGAACCTGAATGATCTTATCCGTATTTTGTTCCATAGGATCGTCACTGTCATCCACCAGGATCCACTCAATCTTGTCCTTCGGATAATCCTGAATCATGATATTGTGGCAGGCAAGATCGAAGAACCGCTTACGGTTATAGATGAGCGTCACAACGGAAATAGGAGGACAGGCGTCTACAGGAAGAACAGGAGGACAGGTTCGCGTAGGATTCAGAACCAGAGATGAGAAAAGAGATCTCCAGGCATCGACGAATTCAGTCTTCCGCTGAACTGCACGCGCCCGCCGTTTCTCACGCAGCGCAGGAATATCCGTTGCCATGAACTCACGAATGAGCTCATCCAAGGCCGGCTGTGCGTACCCAGGATCAGGAGACATCGCCACCATCGAGAGTGAGGTCGTGGAACGAGTCTGAGTATTCGGAAAGAAACCCACACCCTCACAGCCATCGTACTGGCAGATGAAGGATTCGATCGTATTGAGAATGGAATAGGCGCCCACTGCCTCCGCCTCCGCTGCAGTATAGGAAAAGCCCTCCGCATCTGAGACCACAATATTGCCAGGAAAGAAGGTAGCCAACTTATACCGCTTCTCCTCATCCAGATCACCTCTATGGATCTTCACATTCTCGGGCAAGGCCCCTGAGAGATCAAAGGCGCCTGTCGTAAAAATATTCAGACTGGGATATGACTCCCGCCAAAAGGGAAGAAACTTTGCCATAAAGGCGTGGCGATTCTTGCTGGCACCCAAAAAAGCCGCGAAACCCAGACCTGGCTCTGTCGATGCATGGGCCTTTTCCGCATCCTTTACCGTCCACTCACCCATGGCCCAGGGAAGAATCAAAGACTTCTCAAAGAGATTCGGTATCTCCGCACAAAAGCGGGCATGGGAATTTTTATTCTTGAAGATCACACGATCAAAGCGAGGAAGATAGGCATTATAGGCCTCAGGAATATACCACTCAGGATTCACAATAAGAACATTATATCTGGACCAGGGCAGCCAGACATTAGAGGGCTGCTCGAGATGAATACAGATGTCCGAGGTCTGAGGAGGTTCCAGAGGATCACGCTGGGAAATCTTTACGGAAGGCAGGATTTGTGTGAGAGTCTCTTCAAGAATAGCAGCGTCCTTCTGCAGACCATAGGCGTTGCTGCGATTATAGAGGATCACTATATCAAACATCTAATAAAAACTACTATCAGAGTGTTTAGGCAGGATGTCTGTCCGAAACCTTGGCTCTGTAGCCTGGAACGATCCTTTGGGCTGGATGGAAACCATGAAAGGACCGCAATGGAAACAGCATGTGGAGATGGAAAATACGCGTTTTAAGAAGGCTCTGGACGCAGCGGGAGGTGTCCCGAGAGAAATTATGGAGTCCTTTGCTTCTGCAAAGCAGACGCATATACAAAAAGATCCCTTTGTTTGTAATAAGATTGGCATCTTTACGAACGGAACGACTGACTTAGAATGGTTTTGGCTGGATAGTCCGTCCAAAAAGATCTCCGCCGCGGCGGTGTGTAGCCGTGGCTCTCTGGCCTGGTCTATTCAAGCAGATAGCTCAGGAAAAGAGATCTATACGTTGGCCTGCTACGAAAAAGGAAAGACAGAACCTATCTGGAAACAGATAAAACATCTGGCACCCTATATTCTTGAGAAGGATGGCATCCTCTACTGTTTAGAAGAAACACAGGAACTCCGCTATGGACGTCTGGTTCGGATGGATGCCAAGACAGGAGCACAACGGAAAGTGCTCTATGAGGAAGAGGATCTGGCCTATAACTGTAGTCTCGTTGCGGGCGAAAATGAGTCTATATTCATGGTATCTGAGAATAGTGGAAAGGTTAAGTTATTTTATATGGGTGAGACCATACAACGGGTTGCACCCCAGTATACATCCTTTTTCCCTGTGGGTAGTGTAAATCAAGAACTCTGCTATTTCGCACGGGTACATGGAGTCTGGACGCCCTTTGGCGCAGCCCTGCAAGCGTTCGTCTTCCCTCCTCGTCTCTTTCACGGAACCTCCATAGTCTTTTGGAGTCTTCGCGCCCAAATTCTTATTCTCAGTTCCGAAGGTCAGATACAGATCTATGAAATTCGGCATTCTGTGCGACCCAAGCAGATCGATCATCTGGCAGGAAACTGTGTAATAGATACCTGGTCGCACTTTAGTGCCGTCTCACCTATTCGACTCTACGTAAATGTGCCTGGAGCCTTCCCAGTCTCCTACGTGATCGATGGATACCTACAGATTGCACGGACACCCTTGGAGCCATATGCTCTATATTCTGCTGGAAAAACACGTTCCGACGTGCCCTTTATTACAGTCTCTGCCGTAAAACGTCCCCAAAAGCTCATGGTGATTGTCTATGGAGGATATGGTCTAGCGACCCAACTTAGCACGGCCCGTTGGCAACCCTATCTGGAAGCAGGATGGGCGCTGGTTTTTGCCCTGGTTCGTGGCGGCGGAGATCGAGATGAGGAATGGGCGGAGGCAGGGCGGCGTTTTATGAAGATCAATGGAGTGACCGATACGGAAGATGTTATCCGCACAGCCCAAAAACGTCTTGGTATTTCGGCGAAGAAAACGTGTTTATATGGTCGTTCAGCAGGAGGATATTTGGTGGGAAGTGTGGTTGCTCGGTATCCTCGAGGGGGTCTTATCGCCGCGGCCTATGCAGAGGTTCCCTACGTAGATATCTTACGAACAACTACAAATAAACGTCTGCCTCTTACTGTGCTCGAATATGATGAATTTGGAAATCCTGCTCGGCGCATCGAGGATTTTGAAACTATTCTTCGTTTCTCTCCGGTTGACGCCCTGCCTGCGGAAGGTGCGCCAGGAGTTTTTGTTCTGGGAAGGACATCCGCCAATGATAGAGAAGTTCTCACCTATGAAAGTGTGAAATGGGTCACTCGTCTTCGTGGATTTCCCGTGGTTACAGAGAAGGCTCTTGAAAAGCTTCTGGCAATTACCATGGGAGCAGGTCATTTTATCCGTGGTTCTACGGCAGAAGAGCAAAGGGCTGCTGATTTTGTCCTTTTAGACAGAGAACTTGGTACTCTGCGTTAAAAAATCTTAGTTATGAATATAGAAATGTCCTGCGCTCCCCCTACCCCTTACCTGCACTCTGATGGCTACTGCTACGCGACGCCTGAGGCCACGTATGGTGGCGCCAAGCGCCGCGCAGTCTCTCGCAAGGCGACTCGCAAGGCGACGCGCAAGGTCGAGCGCAAGGCCTCTCGCAAGAATGTCATGCGCCGCAACATGATGCGCCGTAACATGTTTGGTGGCAAGAAGTCACGCAAGGCGAACTCGCGCAAGAACATGATGGGCGGCAAGAAGACGAAGTCCCGCCGCGAGCAGCTGGAGTCGATGTACTAAATCATGAAAAAAGTTATGAATAGTTTTATTGTCAAATCTTATTCGTCAATAAAATCATAGACTGGCTTTTTTTTCTGCTGCTGCACCTCAAGACCCAAAAGTTTACGAAGAAACAGTTTGCGATGTCCCGCATGCATACCATGAGTACGCACACCCTCACGATGTTTCATAGTACCATACCCCTTGCACTTCAAGATATCATACTTTTCATGTAAAGAGGGATCCACAGCACACATCTCACCTATCATTTCGTCATGGGCCTCCTTAGCTATAATAGAGGCTGCTGCAACCGAGACATAGATATTATCTGCACCCACTTCAACAATCATCTCCTTGCTTGTATTCATATGAAGAATACCATCCACCAGCAATCGATCAGGTTCAACGGTGAGCTCACGAAGAGCACGCTCAAAGGCTAAGAGATTAGCACGCGTCATTCCCAATTCATCAATCTCAGACGCCTCCACCCGACCCACACCATAATCAATGGCGTAATTCTGAATCTGCTCTCGTAAAGCGGCTCGCTTCTTGGCAGAAATCTGTTTACTATCCTTGATTTGAGATGTCAGAGCACGGAGCTTCGCATCCCACTCTGATTCTGGCTGCCAAATCACAGCCGCCGCACAAAGAGGTCCGAATAAACATCCGCGCCCGGCCTCGTCGATACCCGCCTCGATCGCTGTGTCGAAAGCGTACCGTGACTTTAGCATACCCATACATGCTACCATGTTTTCGTCAATTTTCAAGGCGTGTGATAGATAGAGCAATGTATACTGTCTTATTCAGTGCTCTCTGTATTTTAGCGCTGGCCCTGTTACTCTCCACATGGCAGGTCATTCAGATCGAGACCTTTGTTCCAGATGCGAGTGGAAATCAAGTCACAGATGCCTCAGGTGCGTCTGTGTATTTGGCCGATCTTCTCAATACCGTCATACCGAAGGTTCATTTTCAAACTCTCGGCACGGCCGCACCCATGGATATGACCGATGAGGATCTCATGCGGAAGTACTTAAAGAATGATATGACGAAACTGCTGAAGGATGAAATCTTACAGCTCCGTCAGACTGTACCTGCAGCTGTCTCAGAGACCACACTGACGCCTTCTCTCCAACAGGGACGTGAATCAGGAGCCGTGTAATTTGCCGACTATCGTTAGATGAAGAATCTAATCTTCGTGAGTTTGTTAATACTTGTACTAACAATCGTAATCTTTACAACAAAAGTGGAAGGATTCGCAAGCCCACCTCCGCCCCGCGAATCCATCACGGCGGGAGATTTTAAAGCGTTTTCACCCCTATCCGCTACACTTCTCACACCAATTCCCGGTGCTATTGCCGCTGTGAATACTCTGCCCTATCAAGATCCTGCCAATGAGAAGGCTCCCTACGCTCGTCTTAAAAATACTCTGGAAACAGCCCAGGGCTTTCTTCGTATTGAGGCGCCCAAGATGGGAGAGATGAGCGATCCTGAGATACAGCTACCTCTCACAACACTTCGTTCAGATGTGCGCCGTCTCAGTGACGAGATCTCCGTCTTACAGCGGAATCCAGGCATCCAGAGCAGTGTGTCGCAGAAGGATCTGAACGATATTGATGCCAATCTGGCCTATCTGCAGAAAAAGTGGAGAAATTCTGTGAATTCTCTATCGGGTGTGGAGGGATTTGTCAGTGGTGCGCGGGCTACGCTGGCGGAACTCCAGGATCTGCTTGTGAAGATAGGTGCGGAGCTCGTACGCCTCGGCGCCAGTGGGACCACGGATCCGACCATCCAGAATCGTCTGAAGACATTGACGGCTATTCAGAAGTCCGTGAAGGATATTGTCACCAAAGTGACAACAAAGCAAATGAACGAATCTGATATTCCCATTATGGAAGATGATTACAAGAGCTTCTTGCCTCTGCTCTCAAATCCCACCTCGTCCCTCCCCACGCTCTTGCAGCAAAATAATCTACCTCCAAGCTTGGCGAACCTCTTCCCCGCCTACAGCACGGGAGATATCTCGGGTGCTAATCTCATGCAGTATCTGGTGAAAACCTATGCGGATACCTTTGTGAAGGGTCTGTCCTGGGATCTTCGTATGAACTATACCTCGGAACGGGCCCAGGCCCTCATGGATTCGAAGAAACAGTTTGCTATGGCCGCAGCGGTGACGGCTCTGACGCCTACTGCTACTACAACAGCGGGAGCAGCAGCTACAGCAGCGGGAGCTCTTGGTTCGGCATCTCCAGACAGCACTACCTTGCAGCCAGCCACCGTCGATGAGACAGGGTCCGCCTATCGTGGGGAATTCGCTGCGGCCACCAGCCGTGGACCTAGCCACTTTGATTGGAAGCAGCGCTCAACTGAAATATGTGAGGCGATTCGTAAGCGAGGCTATGAGCCCGGTAATTTTGGTTGTCTGGATTCCGAGGCTAAGGTGGGCGCTGACTTCTCGTATCGCGGATATGCAAAAATGATCTGTAATCGCTTACGCACTATCTATGACACCAGTGCTCCTGAGGCCTGCGGATGCCCCGCTCTTGGATGGGAAGGCTGGAGACTGTAAAAAAGACACTGATAGTAGAGATGAAGGTAACAAACTTCCAAATCGTCGGAATTTTTCTGATAGGTGCCATCATAGGCTATGTCATTTCTATGTTCCTGACACCGAAAAAGGAAGGATTTCAGGATGCCACGCCCGCTGAGCCCGTCTGCTCGAACTGCGGCGGTGAATATCCCTGCAAGAAGCACCCGCAGCAACGCGGACAGTGCCCTCTTTGCCCGCCCTATCCTGACATGACGAAGTACGTGCTGAAGAGTAGCATTCCTCCCGTGCCTGCTCTTCCGGATATGAGCCAGTATATGTTAAAGACTGAGTGCCCCGCCGTGCCCGATCTGAGCCAGTATGTCTTGAAGTCCAGCATTCCTAAGTCGCAGCCGATTATCGTGGATAACAGCGCTTGCAAGAAGGATTGCGGCACCTGCCCTCCCTGCCCTCGTCCTCGCTGCCCTGATGTGAAGTGCCCTCCTCCGACGGTATGCCCCAAGTGCCCGCCCTGTGCGCGCACGGTCTGCCCTCCTGCAGGAAACCAGGTGGTAAAATGCCGCGCGGAGCCATCGGGTGATGACACACCTGTACGGCCCTTTCTTTCTCCTCTTAGCATGAACCCCTTTGGCAACTAATAATAGAGAGGTCATGGATACCCGTTATTGGGGTCCAAGCGGATGGAAATTATTACATCTTATTACCTTTTCTAACGAAAGCAAAGGCAATAAGCCTGCTCTTATAGAATTTTTCAAAGTTCTTCCCTATGTCTTGCCATGTAAGTATTGCCGCGCGTCTCTGAGTGAATATATGACTGAGCTTCCTATTGAGAAGGCAACCTCCTTAGAACGATGGTTATGGAAGATTCATAATAAGGTGAATGCAAAATTGCGTTCTCAGGGGCTGCCTTGTCACGAAGATGCGGCCTTTGAGAAGGTAAGTGCGATCTATACAGAAAAATACCAGCAAGGATGTTCTAAGACAATCTTTGATGGCTGGGAGTTTCTGTTTTCCATTGCTGAAAATCATCCGTTGAACCGGACTTCGCGGGTGGTCGCCCGTCCTGAAGATCAGGGCATGGATGATCTGAAAAAGAATTATCTGAATGTCCTGGCCTCAGAGGATCGTCTGGTGTACTACGAAAGATTTTGGGAGCTCTTACCTACGGTCTTGCCTTACACATCCTGGCAGAACACCTGGGCCTCCGTAACAGGAACCGAGTGGGGTACACGGAAAGAAGCTCTGCAAAGCCTATGGCAGATTCGTAAGATCTTGGAAGCCGAGATGGACTTGCGGAATCGTACAAGCTATAATAGTCTGTGTAAGGTTTTGCAGAATCATCGGAGTGGATGCCATTCCAGCCGTCGTGCGAAGACCTGTCGTCGTCGTAAAAACACGAATACTCAGTAGAGGGGGGTAGATGCCAAAGATAAGACTCTTTCTTGATATGGATGGAGTCTTTTGTGATTTTGAAAGAGGAGTGCAAGAACGAACGGGTGGACGTAGTTCCGAAGAGATTCCTGACAAGGATTTATGGCCTCTTCTCTCAGATCCAGATTTACCGAACTTCTTTGAAGGTCTGGAGCCGATGGCGGGGGCTATGGATCTGTGGGCGGCTATTCGTGAACTTTCAGATGAAACGCCTATTTTTTTAACAGGCTGCCCGAGCGTTATGAGATATCGTATCTCCGCGGAGTTGGGAAAGGAGGCCTGGGTCCGCGCACACTTCCTTCAACCAGGAGGTCAGATTTATACACTGAGTGTACCTCCCTCGTTCACTGTGGATTCTGCGGATGATCTGATTGTAGAGTTAGAACAACTTCTGGAGATGGCTCAGCCAAAGGATATTGTGATGATTTTCTGTCGTCCCAAACAAAAGTATTTCTTCAGCCGCACCACAGACTACGAGGCTGTTCTCATAGATGATCGCGAGGCTGCGGGGAACTTGTGGAAAACACCTGGGGTCTTCCTCTGGCATGAATCCACGCCTGAAAAGACGAATTTTGTGAAACGGAATCGGCGGAACAACACCAGCAAGAAGGCTGTCTCCAAGACCATACGGAAACTTCGAAATATGACACGCCATATAAAAAATACTCCATCTATACATTAGTATATGGTCTTTGACGTCTTTCAACCAGGCCTTATTCGTGGTGCTGAACGTCTTTCTTATGCACCGAATAAACGGTATTTTTATGTAGAACATCCTACCGAGGGATGGCGCGTCTATTTGCGTGCCTGTACCTTTATACATGAGGAGGGACAGCCCTTTGATTCCCAGCGGTTCTTAGTGGTAAAGACAACAGAGGCGGATCCTGCCAAAAAGTCCTGGGAGCCACCCAAGGGCCAGATGGAAGGCAAGGATACAAATCCGAAAAAAAGCATTTATCAGAATCTTCTTGAAAATGTGCGGCGTGAGGTAGCGGAGGAAGCGAAGATATATCGTCTTCGTGGACTCACCTACACAGGTATAGTCTATCAGCATCGTGAGAATGATTATCCCGCAAATACATACTTTCAGTATCACATCTTTCAGGCCTATGTATTACCACAGACAATTGAGAAGGCTCTTGCGGAATTCACCTGGATTCAGGAGCATCCTCTGGCCTTCGCGCGTTTCAAGAAGGACAAACGTGAAAAAGATGGCTTGAGTTGGTTTCACCCGACTCATACCCGTTTAATGGGACGTTGGTCGCCCTCTATTGTTGCTATGTATTTGGGTAAGTTTGCTACAGGTACTCACTAATACCAGCGGTCATTAACAACCGTGTCATACGTGTACGTGTAGTCCTGACGAGTCGAACGCGTAGGTGCCTCAAAAGTGAACCCAGGAGGATTCGTCGCCCAGGCATCGCAGGTGAGCGAGAGCATGTTGATAATCTTCTCACAGCAATCCTCATACTCCAGATCCTTCACGCTATACATGACCTGAGGGAAGAGAGGCGAATTCACCTGCAGGCTGTGGAAGGGGCAGCTATCATAGGCCAGATTGTAAAGAAGAACCTCCAGATACTCAACCAGCTTCTCACGAGAGAAGGTCGTCAGAAAGCGGTTCTTCGACTCAACGAAGCTGAAGTTATAGACATCCCCAGAATCGTACGTAATCGTCACGACATCATCGTCATCCGCACCCGTCGACTTGTCACGAATCACACGAAGCTGAAACATCTTAAGAAGGCCCATGGTTGACTATGATGGCTATAGACATCAGGTCAGCAATCAATTTTTGGGATTAAATTTTATCGACCTTGCTGCCGACAATTGGCGTACTCATTGTCTTCAGTAAGTTATTCTTTGCCTCGGCCTGATAATCAAAGGTACAACAGTGTACCTCTGCGTGCCAATGAATCGGACAGAGATACTTCATGCACTTACACTGATACTCGGTAGGACCCAGAGGCTTCTTGCAGCCCTTCATCTGACAGTTGCTACGATGGGGAGAATTCGTCATCTTTCACCTTATGCGGAGGTCCAGGCCCATCAAATTTATTGGAGTTGCGTCCCTGCAAAGATAACGCCCTCACGATACGTGATCTCACAGTCCTTGTAATATCCGTTCAGAAGCTCACGCACTTCCTCTGCTATCTTCTCGATCTCCACCATACCGCGCTCCTGAATGCTCGGCTGCAACACCAGAGGCTCCGTCTCCCCAATGACAAACAGCTTACCCAGAAGACGCATCACGTCCTTGGTATGCTTCATCTGACGAAGAAGAAGCTTCCCCACATATCCACGAAGACCCGCCAGAAGACGCTTATCTTGGCTCGTGAGCTTGTCATCAATCACTTTTCCATTCTTCAAGCATACACGGTGGAAGGTATCAGTGATAGTAGCCGCCTCGATGGCTTCCGTATTCGCAGGAGAGTCCTGGAGTTCCTCAAAGACAATCTTCATCTCCTTCAAAAATGTCTTGTACTTATCCTGTGTCTCTTTACGGATAGTGGGTGTCACCTTATCCAACATATCAAAGAAGAGAAGATTGAGAGTCAGCAGTCCCTTCGACTCCATAATAGATCCCTGCGGCTTGGGTAGAGATCCCTGGCGAAGAAAGGCAAACTTCTTATCGCAGATACTTATCCGCCCTGAGGAGGATCCATAGACGGCTTCGGGAGAGAGAAGTTGGAAGGCGCGAGCCACACAATGGGCCTTCACAGGAGGTTTGGAACTGAGAGCCTGCCAGACACTCTTCAATTGAAGCTTCTCAGGAATTTCAGAGATAGGTAGTGCCTCGAATTTCTTAAACCGCTCGCCCACCACGGCCAGAGCACCCTCCTCCTCATCGTAGGGCTTCCCCAGAATACGATTGAACTCATTTTTGATAAAGCGGCTCAGAGTCTGCAATTTGAATTTAGGCTCATCTCCTAAGATGGAATGGAAATCCACGGGTCCAATGGAACCCTTATCGCGAGGCACAATATCCATCGCATACCGTTCAATATCCTTTCCATCTCTCTGAACGGGCTTGAGTAAGACACGATACACAGTATCATCAAGACCCGATTGCGAACGGCGAATCTGCAGACCCGCGCGGATTGTCACCACATTATCGTTGGTATCCTTTCCCTTGAAAATAAGGGTCGGCTGGGTTACAGGATAGATACGTTCAAACGGAACCATGATTCCCGTCTTATTCAGACCATCATAAAGCTCAAAGAGAGAATCTGAGGCCTTTGTCAGATACCGATTGAGAATCGCATAGTTGATATCCTTGATGTAATACGCTTTACCAGGTTCAATTGCACCACCTGAGGCCACGGGTGCAGTAAAGAGCGGAACACGACGGAACTGTGCGGGCAAAATCGGTGCGCGTCCTGGCTGGGAGACAATTGCATAGGAATTCATATCGGAATCAGAGGTAGGAATTTCGGTATCTAAGACACTGAGGGACAGCGCTGCAAAAATCTGCAAGATCCGAATAAAAAAGAAGGAAATCTGCATGCAGGTCTCCTGCTGTTCCTTGGAACTCCGCTCAGGCATCCGCGTGAGATCCGCAATACGCTGAAAATAGATCTTTCCCTGTGAGCTCTGCTTGGGTTCTATCTGAATTTCCTTAAAGAGTTTATCGAGACCCTTGGCGGTAAAGGCTATGTATTTACGACATTCCGAGGGTGCAGCCAGAGCATACAGATCGAGTAAGTTCGACTCTTTCAATAACCATTGCAGAATGCGCGAGGTGAGATCGGAACCTGCTCGTGTTTGTTTTGCGAATTCAGCCCTGGAGGGCACAGAACTGGCCGTTCCCATTCTATTTAGGAAGCTGTAAATATTCCTTGAAAAGCTCGTGAGCCCCCTCCAGCTTACGCAAACACTTTGTCAAGGTCCCCTCACTCACACCGCAGACATTCGCCACACGCTCCGTCTTGATCTCTGGATGACCCATACGTGGCAGACAATAGGCAATCACACCCGCAGCTAAGGAGGGTGGCATATTCTCAGGACAGATCTCACGATCCTCGGCCAGACAGGCAATCGAGGTCGCCGCTGCGGCAATCTGCATATAGGTGGCGCGATAGACAGGTAAACGACTGAGAGGATGTGCGATGTAATCGGAGGCACGTGTGCTTGACAAACTGGCGGGAATATTCTTATCGCCGAGTAAGCCCCGCTGATTTGCCATGCTAATCACTTCTTGAAAGTATTTGAAACACTTCGTGAACTGGGTACTACTCAAATGAAAGATATCGGCAATCTCCTTGGGCTTACGTGGCTGTCCTACAATCTTCAAGGCACTGTAAATACAGCTCGCCACCACACTGGTGCGTGACATCCCACGCCGATCACAATGCTCTACCAGACGGATATACAGATCCTTGGCAATATCAATCGTCCGTCCATCGAGACCATGATTTGTCGCAGCCAAAGAAAGTTGCTCGAAGACCTGAAGAAGAGAACGCTCCTTGTAGGGTAGCAAATTCCAGGTATGGTACCGACGGACTCGTGCCATCGCGATCCGATTCGAACTATTGCCTCCCTGTGCGCGTGCCAGAATCATAGTGCCGAGAGTTGAGCTGGGAAACCGCGAATCCGTGGGTGCACCAATACGACAGGGATCAGTGGAACTACGATCATCTGCCCCAAAGAACCGAAACTCCGCACCTGTATCAAGAGGTTGCTCTACGATCACGCCGCAGTTCTTGCAAATGAGAAGCTCTTCTGATTCGAGATTTTCCGATTGACAGGACGGACAGCAGAGATCCTGTTTGGCTGGTGCAAAGGAGTCTTCTTGAAACCAGGCTTCCACAAAGGCTATCTGGTGTTTTGGTGCGGTTAGACCCTGAAATAGTGTTTCCATACCTGGAGGGCACTCAAAGAAGACGTTCAATTTTGCTGCAAAGTGCCTGTGTTTTCTTCAAGGATGACAACTTTTTTAGATAGTCGAGTACGAAAAGATTAAAGGAGCGTGTAGCAAAGTCTTTCGTTTCCGTCCAATGTGTGTGAATTGAGAGGAGTGGCTTATTTACAACGACGATCCCGCTGTGGCTCTCACCTTTTCGTAAGATGCCCCAAAAACTTTTCTGAATTTCCGCAGCATTCGGGCTCTGGAAGAGTCGCCACCAGCCATAATTATTTTGGATGGGAAATTCATAGGTCGTGGCGGAATCCCAGAGATCTTCCAAGCAGGCTTGCTCGAAGAAGCGGCTGGTCGCACAGGCGGCTTCCCAGCGTTCGGTGAGTTCGCGGGTTCCCATGAAAAGAAAGCCCGCATTGAATCGTCCGAATTTGCGTTCATCGCCCTCTCGGATCATATGAGGACTGAGAGCAAGTTGACACCCCTCAGGAAGTTCAGGCAGAGGGCCCAGATGGCAGATATCCGCATCGCAAAATAAGACACCTACAGATTCGGTTTCCAGAGCCCAACGCAAAAGACGGGGCTTCTCCGCACAGAAATCCGCAAAGAGAGACGTGTAGATGCGACCAGGGAGACGTTCCATTTGCGCGCGATTGAGCCCCGTATAGCGATCCAGAGCAATCTGGGTATGAAGAGTCCCCGAATAGGGAATCGCCTTGATCTTTGGGAGAGCCACAGTATTGGTATAGATATAGACAGTGGGTGGCTCAGGATTCCAGAGTTCCAAGGTAAAGAGTAATACTTGTAAATCAAGAAGAGCATTTTCATTTACAAGTGTTGCTACTGCTGTTATTTTCATTTCTTCCTGCTATGTCATCACGCCAGGACTTTATATGTGTAGAATGAGACAGCGCCGCCCAGCATCTGCGCCACCAGATAGCCTACCAGCTCCGCCGTGCTGAGGCTGCCCTTTAAGAAAAAGGCCAATGTGACGGCAGGATTCACATGTCCTCCGCTGGTCTTGGAGAGTAAGAATATAACGAGAGCCAGAGTGAAACCAATGACGATATAGTTGCCCGTCGCCAGAATACTGAGAACCAACAACCACGAACCCAGAAACTCACCCAGCAAAGGTAAATAGTCCATCGCTATTAAGGCAGATCAAAATTTGGTGCATAACAAGAGAGATGGCCTTGCGCCGAATTCAAAAAGAAATGGAATCCTGTGAAAAAGAGCCCGTTCCCAATTGCAGTGCAGGACCCACGAATTCTGATCTGTATGTCTGGGAAGCCAAAATCCTGGGACCGGAAGGATCGCCCTATGCGGGTGGTGTCTTTTCCTTAGTCATTCAATTCCCGGATGATTATCCTTTCAAGGCACCGCATATTCAATTTAAGACCAAAATATTTCATCCGAATATCAATTCACAGGGAATCATTTGTCTCGATATTCTTAAACATAACTGGTCGCCTGTTCTCACAATTAGCAAGGTGCTTCTCAGCATTTGCAGTTTACTCACGGATCCGAATCCGAATGATCCTCTTATGCCTGAGATAGCTCGTCTGTATCTGGCAGATCGTGCGGCCTATGAGTCCCAGGCCCGCCAATTCACCAATCTTTATGCCAGCCAAGAATAGGGATGGTCGATATCTTACACGGACTCGCCATCATAGGCATTGCCCTGCTTATTTTTATACTCATCGCTCAGAATTCGCAGATCGAATATCCTGTCCGTCAAGCAATCAAGATCAAGGAGCCCTTTTTGTCTCCTGCCGAGGTCACATCGTCTCCTCATTTGCTGGAGGGTGTCTTGCACTCAAAAGAAAAGGATATTCTCAGTGGTCTCAGTGCGGAAGGATGTTATGAGAAGGATTACCAGAATCGTATACAGTTAGTTGCCAGTTATAAGCAGATTACGAATAATTATAAGCGTGGCTCGCCTGATAGCTGCACTGCACCCTTCACAGAGCTCGTGACGGCCTTCTATAAGGTCTAAGACGGTGGGCTATCCGTAATCCGACAAGATTTCTGACGAGGCGTGGCAGGAGGTGGAATTGGGAATTCACCGCGTTTTGCGCGTGCCACATCGGTCCAAAAGGTGTTTCGCATAGGAGCTGTCTCGGCAAACCACCGACGATCACGCTGAACGGTCTCCTTGTGAAACTGTGTTATCGACCAGGGAATTGTATCTTCAAGAACAAACCCCTCCTCGACCTTGGCATCTCTCTCGTGCTCGGTATAGGCATAGATATAGTCTGTTTCTGCACGGCACAAGAGATAGACCAGACCCGAAGCCACTGGATTGGCTGGAGCCTCTCCCACGGCCTTCCTGGCCTGCGCGGAATGAATACTCACCTCCAGATACTGGCATTCATCAATATCACACACCTCCATTTGAATCTGCATCTGACACCAATACTCAAAAGGAATGCCCTGATTGATGGGGCGACTGATGGGACACTTTATCTCAATGAGACGACCGAGCATCTGAGGATCACGGGCTGTGGTGAAAATGCCATCTGGACTGGCTGCCAGATTTGGATCTGTGCCGTGGGTGATCCGACCACAATCTGTAATAGTGACACCCCAGGCATTCTCAAAAACAGACTTTACAACTGGTTCAAAACGAATGCCCCATGAAAAGGGCGACATCTCAAAGGTGGGACAGGCTCCACGATTTGACATACGCAGTTCGGAGGTGACGGCCTTTGAGAGAACGAGGCTTGCATAGGCACGTTCAGATCCATACAGGCCAGCGAATTCACTGGCGGTCAGAATTTCCTGTCCTTGCTTATACCAGGCGGGCGTTCGTTGAGGAACCTGGGGGCGAGCGAAAATGGCTGCGATTCTTGTATTCCTCTCCGCCGCGGATAGACGTATCCATGAGACATTCTTTGCCTCCTTCATAAAGATTTGCAGACCGCGTGTGAAAACACCCTGAACCTTCTGAAAGACCATCTTATCTTCAGTATCGAGATCCTCGAACAGTTCGTCCGTCACCGTATCCACCGAGGACATCCATTGGTTTTGTAGAGTGGGATGAGAGGTAGGTGAATGGAGATTCACATATTCCGTTGTGAAATCAGCAACGGCCTCAAACATGCTTTGATATTTTCGAAGCATGTTTGACGATCAACTTTAGTATATTATTGAGCTTTTTCATTAGGCTCCTCTGTGACCGTCTTGGTCTTTTTGCGAAACGTCACCGCATTTCGCTTATCCTTGAGCTGAAACAAGAACTGGCCCTCTGCGTTCTGATGCATAACCAGATGTTTGATTTCCGTGATCTTCTCGGCATCCTGATCGTAAATCACTTCCGTCTTCGAATTGAGCTTCTTCACATCGAGTGCCTTTGTGAGAAGACTAAATAGCGCATCCTTTTCGGCCGGCTTCAGGGAACGAGAGGCAGACATCTCCTCCGCAAAGGCCCGCAGACGATTGATACGAAGACCGCGCTCCAGACGGTGCCACGGCTTCTTATAGGCCGTATTGGCCTCAGAATCTAAAAGACGAGTTAAACTATCATTGACGGCAAAATCCTGACGCTGTAAGCGAACACCACTCAGATCAGAGACAGGTGACGAACGGCGAAGTGTCTTGTTTCGATTCATCCTACATAGGTAAAGCGTCATGTCTTAAGATTGTCTCCAAAACGGTAAACAAGGACTTGTCGTTTAGGTGGATTGTCTTGAGTTGTTGATTCACGGACCAGGGATCTTCGTTTACATCTCCAACCCAGAGAAAGGTCTTCCAGAGATCAACAGGCTCCTGTGTTTCATGAAAGGTATAGAAGCCTGAGAGATCGATACTGGCAGCATCCACCTTTGCAAAGGAAATATCCTGGGCGTGGTAGATCTCTAGGACGGGCATCTCATTTTCCTTGCAGAAATCATCGGGCTTGCACGGTATATCGAGGAGTTGTGAGCCTCCCTTGCCGAGGAACAGATGCACGGCATGAATTTTGCTGCCCTTGCGCTTCCCATGAAAATATGGTAGTATAAACATAGGAACCTCTTTATTAGAAATGAACGAGCCAATCCTTTACGCGGGGTTGCCGCGTATCCCTCCACCTAGCATGCAAATTCGTTCTCGACGTGAACCCGCCACACGGGATGCTGTGAATGCAAGAATCTTCGAAGAGTGGCAGACAGATCCACCCACAGGAAGTTTGCGCGATATGAGTGGTGTGAAAGTTCTTCTCGATATGAATCCCATACCCACAAGAACAACAACGGAATCATATAAACAGAGCCAGTCCTTCGTTCCTACCGGCCCCCAGATGGGAATGAACCCCTATTTCGATCGGTATGATCCCTCCTTTGATCCTCGCAATGCTGTCCGTGAGTTGCGTTCAGCCGTCTATGAAGATAAGGGTGGCGAGCGCGGTATTTCGGAGGCTCGGCATCTCCTACAACGAGGATACACAACACGCTGGTTGCCTGAGGGCTATGTGGAGCTCAACAACATGGATACTCTGAAGAGCTTTGAAACGCTGCGCCCACAGATGAATAATATGGCAGCGAACTATGTTAATCAAAAGTCACCTGCACGGTGAGATCATGCTTATGCATAACCTTCACGGAAGAGTTATTTTCCTTATTTGCCGTGCGACGGCGCGTGGAGCTCTTCGTCGTTGCTGTGAGTGGCACGCTGGATGCTGTTGAGCCCGTTGAGGGAGTGTTCTTCCGTGCCTTTTGTGTTTCCCGCATAAATGTATTCATTTCCTTCTCAATTGCCTCTAAATTGAGACGGATATAATTGAGAATGCCCTTCTCAATGGCCCAGCGGAAAAAGTTTAGTTTTCCGACCGTTGTCAGAAAGGGTGTGTTGTTGAGAACCTGGAAGAGAATGCGTTCACGGCGACAAAAGGGATCAAAGAGTTTCTTACTGTAGGCCTTGAGCTGTGACTTGTAATTCACGTAGACCAGAAACTGCTGGTTGTTTAAAATATATGAGGTGCTGTGTGTCTTGGCATAGTTCGTCACGAACCAGTCGATGAGGCGAAGACTAATCACGGAGGTCCCCTGAAGAATCTGCAAAATTTCCTCAATATCCTCGCGACCATTGTAAAATCTCTGGAGACTTGCGACGATAAGTTCCTGTTTACAATGTATCTTACGGCGGCGTGTTTGTGGATCAGGGTCGACTTGCACGGGATTGTTTTGGTTCATCGCTACACAAAAGCTGACTAACTTCTTAAGCGGTTTGAGGTAGAGTATTTTTTCGTGTGTCGCATCAGAATGAGTGGCCTAGCACCACCAGGATATAACCCTGAAGCAAGTTTGCTGGCAGGCGGTACAGGAGACATTATGAAAGTCATGGGCGGCGGTGGCCTACCTCCTGCTGGTTATAATGCTGATGTAAGCCTCTTGCAGGGCGGAGACGCAGTGATTCAAAAGGTGATGGAGGGCGGAGACGTGACCTTCGCGGAGACCAGAGAGGTCCGTGACGTGCCTATGGGTGCTAATAATATGGCGGCTCGTGGAAGATTTACACCAGGTTCAGAGTTGCTTTCAGCTGCGGAGTATAGATCTGCAGCCAAGGTGCCTGTACCTCCTCCTACGCCTGCACCAGCGCCAGCGCCCTCTGCACCGCCTGCAGAATCTGTTCCCAAACAGAGCTCCGCCGCCCAGTTCGAAATCTACGAACCTGTGATTGACAGAGCCGAGGAACAGAAA
>Ga0136641_1000203_pt1 | contig 25356 bp, 24 predicted proteins | sample EliLak1302023Y_FD_115312 | JGI IMG/M metagenome (GOLD analysis project Ga0136641, IMG submission 115312) | Freshwater microbial communities from Elizabeth Lake, Yosemite National Park, California, USA - 13020-23Y | ecosystem: Environmental > Aquatic > Freshwater > Lake ...
GGGGCGAGCACACCGACGACGGCATAGGCCTGGTCTCCGTGGGCATGGCCACCTGCGCCCAAGCCATGGGAGCCGGCAAATTTTTGACCTAGCTGCAAACCTAAAGTACGCGCCACCGTGGCGCCCAGCACCGCTTGCATGGGCGCATCCCACACCCGCCCTTGCGCGAGCGTGGCCTGGTAATGGCTAAGGTAATCCGGGGATGTACCCACAATCCGGTAACCCTGCAGGTTGTCGCCTAGGCTGATGGGAATCACTTGCGCAACCAGAGGGTTTTTCTTGAGCGCATTGACCGCTGCCAAGGGAACATTGCCCGGAGGTACATCCAAGTGCAGGACGCCGGACAAAATCAATTGCATAGGGCTGCCCTTAGCCCCCACCACCGCGTCGATTCCGGCCAGGTCACGGTCAAAAGCGCGCTCTACATGGTGCGACACCAGCAATAAAAATGTCATCGAGCCCAGGCCAAGACTCAACAGCAACACATTGAGCAAAGCCGCCATGGGACGCGCCCACACATAACGCCAAGCAAAGGCCAGCGTTTTCATGCCTGCATCCTCCCCGCTGCCGCGCTGGATTCCGTATCCTGCGGTACTGAAGAAAGCTGCACCAAGGTCGGCGCAACAGCCGTGGTGGCCGCCAAGGTATGCGCGACACGCGCATCATGGGTGGCGATGACCAAGGTCGCGCCGTGTTGCTGTGCCGCTTGCGTCAACAATTGCACCGCATCCAGCGCAGCTGCATCGTCCAGGCTGGCGGTGGGTTCATCGGCCAGGATCAGGCGGGGCTGCATCAAGACGGCCCGCGCCAGGGCCACGCGTTGTGCCTGTCCGCCTGACAACTGCGCGGGGTAACGCTGGGCCAACTCCGCCACGCCTAATTGCTCCAGGGCCTGCCTCACCCGCTTAGCATCGAGCGGCAAGCCTGCGGCCCAAAAAACCAGTTCCAGGTTGTGCTGCACCGTCAAGGCGGCACTTAAGTGCAGCTTTTGGGGCAAAAATCCTATGTTGCGCGAGCGCCAAGCATCGGCGCTGCGACCGGCCAAGGCCCTCAAGTCCTGTCCCGCGACTGCAAGCCTGCCGTGTTGCGCTTGCACCAGTCCCGCGAGCAGTGCCAGCCAGGTAGATTTGCCGCTGCCTGAGGGACCGCTGAGCAGGACGACCGTGCCTTGCGGCACCCGCACATCGGGGAAATGCAAGGAAGGTCCGGCACCATAGGCAAACTGCAAATGCTGCGTTTCAATCATGGGGATGCGGCTTGGTGAGACCGTGGCGATCAGGGCTTGGCCAGGCGGGCAAAGGTCTTTCGGAACTTGGCCACCTTGGGTGCTGCCACCGCCAGGCAGTAGCCCTGGCTGGGGTTCTTGGCAAAATAGTTCTGGTGGTACTCCTCGGCGCGCGCGTAGTTAGACAGCATCTGCACTTCGGTGACCATGGGTTTGCCAAAGTCGCCGGCCGCATCGAGCGCCTGCACCATGACCACGGCTGCTTGCAGTTGCTCGGGCGTCGTGCAGTAGATGCCGCTACGGTATTGGGTGCCTACGTCATGGCCCTGGCGGTTCAAAGTGGTCGGGTCGTGAATCAGGAAAAAAATCTCCAGTAACTCCGTCAAGCTGATCTGCTCTGGGTCAAACTCCAGAAGAACCACCTCGTTGTGGCCGCTGGTACCGGTGCAGACCATCTCGTAGGTGGGGTGGGGTGCATGTCCGTTGCAGTAGCCGGACTCCACCCGCTTGAGGCCTCGCACCTGCAAAAACACCGATTCGGTGCACCAGAAACATCCTCCCCCCAGGACCAGGGTATGTGTGCCAGCGGCCATGCGCAAGATCTCCTATATCTCCAGACCGAATGGTCAAGCCCCCTAGCATACGGCGCTTGCGTGTCCCTTCGGTGAAGCCCGTCAGGCGCAGGGGCAATCGGCTACACCTTGTACAAGACAGGTATGCTTGCAAGCAAGCGGTGCCTGTGGGGCCCGCCCAAGGGCCTCGCGCAAAACGAATCGGGGCCAGGACACAGCGAAGCGTTACACTACTAACCATCCGGTCAGTAAAAATGCATGTGATCAAAACCATCTTTCCTCCCAGCTGTCCTATTCCGCTCAAGCGCGAGCGCCGCAAAGAGGCGCGCCCCGGCGAGCTGCTGCAAGCGGCATTGACCTTGTTTGTGGAAAAGGGGTTTGCCGCCACCAAGGTAGAAGACGTGGCCCGGATCGCTGGGGTATCCAAGGGCACTTTGTTCTTGTACTTCAGCAGCAAAGAAGAGTTGTTCAAGGCGGTAGTGCGAGACAAGATCGTGGGCCAGTTGTCGCAGTTTCATGCCGCCATTGAGGCTTTCAAAGGGCCTACCGACCAATTGATGCGTACGTTTTTGCACGCCTGGTGGCAACAAGCCGACGCCAGCCAGAGCAGCGGCATCGCCAAGCTGATGCTCAGCGAGGGGCAGCATTTCCCAGAATTAGCGGCTTTCTACCGGGAAGAGGTGATTGACCCCGCGCGCGAATTGATCGCGCGCGTGCACGCTCGGGGCGTAAAGTGCGGCGAATTTCGGCCCATCGATCCGACTTATGGCCCCTTGACATTGTTGTCCTCTATCCTGTTTCTGGCCTTGTGGCGGCATGCGCCGGCTTTGAGCCCTTCGCACATAAGCCCAATGCAACCGCTGGCTTACTTGGATGCCTTGATTGATAACTACCTTAGCGGGGTGTTGCTGCGCGAGCCGGCTCATCCTGCCCTCAACGAAAACGCTTTATGAAATCGAAATTACTCTGGATATTTCTGGCGCTCGCGCTTGCCGCAGGCGGCGGCGCATTTCAATGGCAACGCTCAAAAAACAGCACGATAGCCAACAGCCCCGCGGACGCACCGGCAAACCCTGCATCGGCTGCCAGTGCAGCTGCCAAGCCTTTGCCCGTAGTGGCGCTGGCCGCCAGCGACTTGGTGAGTGTGCAGACCATCCCGCTGGTACAAATGCTCCCGATTTCCGGCCCCGTCAAAGCATTCAATTCGGCGTTTGTAAAAGCACGTGTGGCTGGCGAATTGCAAGACCTGCTAGTGCGAGAGGGCGACTATGTCAAAGCAGGGCAAGTGATTGCGCGCGTGGACAGCACCGAATACCAGGCGCGCCTGCGCCAAGCCCAGCAACAGGCCCAATCGGCCAAAGCCCAGGTCGATATTGCCCAGCGCACCTACGACAACAACCGCTCGCTGGTAGAGCAGGGTTTTATTTCCAAAACCGCGCTCGAGATTTCGGCCTCCAATCTGGCAGCCAGCCAGGCCAGTTACCAAGCCGCTCAATCGGGCGTGGATGTGCTGCAAAAATCATTAGACGATGCCGTGATGCGGGCGCCCATCAGCGGACAGGTAGCGCAACGCTTGGCACAAAACGGCGAACGCGTAGCCATTGATGGTCGGGTGGTGGAGATTGTGGATCTCGCCCAATTAGAGATGGAAGCCAGCCTGAGCGCCGAGGACGCAGCGCGGGTGCGGCTAGGCCAGGTCGCACAGGTCAGCATTGACGGCAGCACGGACACCGTGGCTGCCAAGTTGGTACGGGTCAACCCCAATGCCACCGCAGGCAGCCGCGCCGTGGTGGTCTATCTAGCGTTGGTACCCCATGCGCAACTGCGCCAGGGTCTATTCGTACAAGGCAGTTTGTCTACCGGCAGCCGCACCGGCCCCGCACTTCCCTTGAACGCGGTACGCACAGATAAGCCGCTGACCTATGTGCAAATCATTGTGGACGGCAAAGTGGAGCATCAGTCGGTGGTAACCGGCTTTATCGGTGACTACCAGGGTCAAACCATGGTCGAAGTCATGGGCTTGCCCGCCGGCACGCGGGCGCTGCTGGGCAGCGTGGGCGCATTGCTTGCGGGTACGCCGGTCACTGTGAACGAAGCGGTCAAATAATTTATGTGGTTTACCCGCGTCAGCCTGCACAACCCGGTGTTGGCCACCATGATGATGGCCGCGCTGGTGGTGCTGGGCCTGTTTTCCATGAATAGGCTCAAGGTCGATCAGTTTCCGAACATTGATTTCCCCACCGTGGTCGTCATCACCGAATACCCCGGCGCAGCGCCCGAGATTGTCGAAAGCGAAGTTTCCAAAAAACTGGAAGAAGCGGTCAACTCGATCGCCGGCATCAGCTCGCTCACCTCGCGTAGCTATGAAGGCCAATCGGTGGTCATCATCAACTTTGACCTGACCATGGACGGTCGCAAAGCGGCCGATGATGTCCGCGAAAAGGTGGCATCCGTCAAGCCACTATTGCGCACCGAAGTGAAAGAGCCCCGCGTGTTGCGCTTTGACCCTTCTGCCAAAGCCATTTGGTCCGTCGCCATCTTGCCCGATGGCAAAGGCCCAGTGCTCAGCCCTGTTGAGTTGACCAATTGGGCCGAGCAGGTATTTAAAAAGCGCTTGGAAAACGTACCCGGCGTCGGCTCGGCCAGCGTGGTTGGCGGAACCAAACGGGAGATCAATATTTACCTCAACCCCCAGGCCATGGAGGCGCTAGGTATCACGCCCGACCAAGTGGTCTCGGCGGTGCGCAATGAAAATCAGGATATGCCGCTTGGCAGCATCCGCTCGCTGGAGCGAGAGCGAGTGATTCAAGTCTCCGGACGCATGCAAAGGCCCGCGGATTTTGGCAACATCATTATCACCCGCAAAAGCGGGGCGCCAGTGCGCGTGAGCCAGATCGCGCAACTCAAAGACGGCGCGCAGGAAGTGGAAAACCTGGCCCTGTATAACGGCCAGCGGACCTTGCTGTTGTCGGTACAAAAATCCCAGGACGAAAATACGATTGCCGTCGTCGATGGCTTGGAAAAAACGCTGGCCGAGGTGCGTAAACAACTGCCCGCTGGCATTCGCCTGGAAACCATTACGGACGGATCGCGCCAAATCCGGGTGTCAGTGGACAACGTCAACCGCACGCTGGTCGAAGGCGCTGCGCTGACCGTCCTGATTGTGTTCTTGTTCCTCAATTCATGGCGCTCGACCATCATCACCGGCCTGACGTTGCCCATTGCCCTGATAGGCACGTTTTTATTCATGTACATGCTGGGCTTTACCATCAATATGATTAGCATGATGGCGCTCAGCCTTTGCGTGGGTTTGCTGATTGACGATGCCATCGTGGTGCGCGAAAATATTGTGCGACACATCCAGATGGGCAAGACACCGTTTCAAGCGGCCATGGATGGCACCCAAGAGATCGGGCTGGCGGTGCTGGCGACCACGCTGTCTATCGTGGCGGTTTTTTTACCGATTGGATTTATGGCCGGCATCATCGGTAAGTTCTTCCACGAGTTTGGCCTGACGATTGTGGTGGCCGTGCTGATCTCTATGTTCGTCAGTTTTACATTGGACCCGATGCTGTCGAGTATCTGGCATGACCCCAGCGTTCAAAGCCATGGCAAACACAGCGGGCCGGCTAATGGGTACGACAAAACCATAGGCCGCGTCACGGGCTGGTTTGACCGGGGCACGGATTACTTGGTGGAGGTGTACCAAAGTATTTTGCGCTGGGCCCTGGGGCACAAATTGACCACGGTGTTGCTGGCCTTAGGTATTTTTATCGCCAGCGTGTTGATGGTGCCACTACTAGGCACCGAGTTCGTGCCCAAGTCGGATTTTTCGGAAACCACTGTCAACTTCTACACGCCGGTAGGCTCCTCCTTGGAAGTGACAGAGGCGCGCGCCAAGCAGGTCGAAGCCATCGTGCGCGAATTCCCAGAAGTGCGTTACACACTGACCACGATCAACACCGGTAACGCACAGGGCAAGATGTACGCCAGCATTTACATACGCATGGTGGATCGCAAAGCACGCAAGCGCGGCATCGAAGAAATATCCACTATTTTGCGCGAACGCTTGGTCCATGTGCCGGGCATTACCGTCACGCATATTGGTTTGTTCGACTCGGTGGGCGGTAGCAAACAGATCACCTTCTCGGTGCTGGGCAGCGATATCCAAACCCTGGAGCGCATTGCGCAAAGCGCTTTGCCCAAGCTGCGCGACATCCCCGGTCTGGTGGATCTGGACTCCAGCATGAAGCCCAACAAGCCCACGTTGGAATTGCAAGTCAACCGTGATGCGGCCTCCGACCTAGGCATCAGCCTGGCCCAGATCGGCAACAGCCTGCGCACCCTGGTGGCCGGACAAACCGTGGGCAATTGGCGCGCCAGTGACGATCAAACCTACGACGTCAACGTGCGGCTCAACCCGGCCGCGCGCGACAGCGCCAGCAATCTCGAACGCATGCCCCTGGCGATGGGCAGCAATGCCGATGGATCGGGGCGCATCGTGCGCTTGAACCAAGTGGCCAAACTGGTGGAGACCCACACCTCTAACCAAATCAACCGGCGCGACTTGCTGCGCGAGGTGTCGATCAACGCCAATGTCAGCGGCCGCTCGGCCGGTGACGTGTCCAAGGACATCAAGAAAGTGATGGACGGCATCAGCATGCCACCGGGCTACAGCACGCAATTTAGCGGCTCGACCAAAGACATGGCCGACTCTTTTGGCTATGCCGTGTCGGCGCTGGCGCTAGGCGTTGTGTTCATTTACATGATTTTGGCTAGTCAGTTCAAAAGCTTTCTGCAGCCCTTGGCACTCATGACCGCCCTGCCGCTCACCCTGATCGGCGTGGTGCTCGCACTAATGGCGTTTCGCTCCACCCTGTCCATGTTCTCGGTCATTGGCGTGCTAATGCTGATGGGCCTGGTCACCAAAAATGCGATTTTGCTAGTCGACTTTGCCATCCGGGCACGGGCGGGCGGGACAGACGCACTAGGCCGAGTCGTCCCGGGCATGGACCGCAATGCAGCATTGTTGATGGCCGCCAAGGTGCGCTTGCGCCCGATTTTGATGACAACGCTGGCCATGATTTTCGGTATGGTGCCCTTGGCTTTTGCACTCTCCGAAGGCTCGGAAATGCGTGCACCCATGGGCCAGGCGGTCATCGGTGGGGTCATTACCTCGTCCCTGCTGACGCTGGTCGTGGTGCCGGTGGTGTATTGCTATTTGGACGATCTGGGTCAATGGATTAGCCGTTTGTTCGGGCTGCCGGAACCTGCTCTCATCGCACCGTCACCAGCCACCGGTAAAATTGGGCCCGTCTGAACTGCGCTCCCGAAAGTATTGTTATGAACCTCGCCAACATTGCCCAAGCCCGATTCAACATGATTGAGCAGCAAATCAGGCCTTGGAACGTGCTCGATGCCGACGTCTTGAACCTGCTGGCTGATGTTCGGCGCGAAGAGTTTGTGCCCTTGGCGCACCAAGCCCTGGCCTTTGCCGATCTGGAAGTACCCCTGGGCCACGGCCAGTGCATGCTGGCCCCGCGCCTGGAAGCGCGCATGCTGCAAGACTTGCAAATCCAAGCCCATGAAAAAGCACTCGAGATCGGCACTGGCTCAGGCTATATGGCGGCGCTGCTAGGGCGACGGGCACACAGCGTGCTGAGCTTGGAGAGCAACCCTGAGCTGGTAGCCAGTGCGCGCACACATCTCCAAAAAGCCGGATTGCACAACGTCGAAGTACGGGCTGCGGATGGCTCACAAGCCCAGAGCAGCCTGGGCACTTTTGACGCGATCGTGCTCAGCGGTTCGGTGCCCCAGGTACCCCAGCATTTGCTGAATCTGCTGGCAGTGGGCGGACGCCTGATCGCCATAGTGGGCGACGAACCCATCATGTCGGCGCAGCTCATCACCCGCGTCAGCGAGACCGCCTTGCGCAGCACTACACCCTGGGATGCCAATGCGCCACGTCTGCACGGCTTTGCAGAACATTCACAGTTTCACTTTTAACGCACTACCTATCCATCGATGATTGCACAGGTTCGACCCGCTGATTTCGCCGCTTGGCTGGCGTCCGTCGCGCAATCGCATCCCTTGGACGCGCCAGTTTTACTTGATGTACGCGAACCTTATGAGCTGGGCTGGGCGCAGTTAGAACACGGGCCGAACTTTCGCGTCCTCGCGATTCCCATGGCCTATGTGCCTGCACGGCTTGATGAGCTCGATCCCGACCAACCGATTGCCTGCTTGTGCCACCATGGCGTGCGCAGTATGCAAGTGGCCCGGTTTTTAGCCAGCAATGGTTTTGGCCATGTGGTCAATGTCGACGGTGGTATCGATGCCTGGTCGACCCAGGTCAATAGCGCGATTGCGCGTTATTGACGCAAATAAATTTTCCTTGCCCAACGCTATCCGGCCCCCACAACATCCAATTAACGACCGAGAAACTGCCCATGACCTATCACTTTCCTCCCCTGCGGATGCGCCCTCTTGCCCTGATGATGGCCCTAGGCCTGGCAGGCGCTGCGCAAGCCCAAAGCCTGGTGGATTTGTATGCTGCAGCGCGTGATTTCGACGCGACCTACCAGTCTGCCAAGGCCCAAAACGAGGCCAATCTGTACAAAGCAGACCAGACCTTGGCGCTGGTCCTGCCCAAAGTCGGCATCAATGCCACCATGAGCGCTGGCTTGGCACAAGCAGACCGGGGCTTTAACAACAACACCATGACGCTGGACGCCAGCCAAGGCCTGTATCGGCCAGCGGATGACGCTAGTTTTGCGCAAAGCCGTAAGGCAGTGCAACAGGCGGCCAGCGCATTGCAAATCGCCGAGCAGGAACTGATCCTGCGCCTGAGCCAGGCCTACTTTGATGTACTGGCCTCCACCGACAGCCTGGAATTTGTCAAGGCCCAAAAAGTCGCGGTGCAAGAACAACTGGCTGCCGCCAAGCGCAACTTTGAAGTCGGCACCTCTACCATTACCGATGCGCGAGAAGCGCAAGCCCGTTTTGATCTGGTGCTGGCACAAGAGATCGCGGCGGAAAATGATTTGCGCGTCAAGGTATTGGCGCTGGCGCAATTGGTGGGCAAACCCGATGTCAAGCCCCTTGCGCTCATCCCGAATTTCAATTTATCCGAGTTCTCGCCTGCCGATATCAACGAGTGGTTAACGATGGGGCAAACCGAGCATCCCGCCATACGCCAGCTCAACTTAGCACTGGAAGTGGCCCGCCTGGAAACCCAAAAGGCCAATGCAGCCAGCCTGCCCACCGTAGATTTGGTGGCCCGCTACCAGACCACCACCAACAACGGCAACATAGCAGCACCCGGATTCTCAGGCTCCAATGCGTATACCGTAGGATTCAACGTCAATCTGCCCTTGTTTACCGGCTACTCGATTCAAAACCGCGTCAAAGAAACCTTGTCTCTCGAAGACAAGGCGCGCTCAGAACTGGAGGCAGCACAGCGCAATGTGGCCCAGTCCACGCGCGCCGCCTTTATGGGCGTCGATTCAGCACTCGGCCAGGTGCGTGCCTATGAAGCGGCGGCCATCTCCAGCCAAAGCGCGCTCGATGCCAACAAATTAGGTTACCAGGTGGGTGTGCGTATCAACATCGATGTGCTCAACTCCCAGAGCCAGTTGTACGACACCAAGGCCAAGTTGTCTAAGGCACGCTATGACGTCTTGATGGGTAACCTCAAACTGCGCCAAGCCAGCGGCATCCTCAAGGCGGCCGACTTAAAAGCCATCAACGCCTTGCTGCGTTAAGCAAGGTCTGCGAACCAGGCGTTTGCGGATTTCCCCTCGCCTGAAGCGGGCACAAATCCCGCGCACTTTTCGCTACGGGCGGCTTCGTAAATCCGAGCTAGCCTCGCCCTCACGCCATGGCACGTCCAAGGCACGGCTTAGACGCACCGCGGCGCCGCGATGGGTCTGGGCAAACGCCCAAGCTGCACTGCTGGCAGCCTCGAGGGCCGCGGGATCATCCAGCCATTGCATGGCAGTTGCGATAGCCGCTGCCATGTCAGGCCGCTCCAGTGCCGCACCGGCCGCCTGGGCCATCTCAGCGGCTTGCGCAAAATTAAAGGTGTGCGGGCCCATGACCACCGGACAGCGACAGGCAGCGGCCTCAATCAGGTTTTGCCCACCCAGCGGCGCAAAGCTGCCGCCTAGCAAGGCCACATCAGCCAGAGCGTAATAAAAGGGCATCTCGCCCAGTGTGTCTCCAAGCCAAACGTCTGCGGGCGAAAACAGGGCCCCATCGACCGAACGGCGCGCCACCGACCAGCCCGAGGACTGCAGCAAGTCGGCCACCATGTCAAAACGCTGCGGATGGCGCGGCACGATCAACCACTGCACGCGCTCCACACCCGTCCCGCTTGCTCGCACATGGCGCATGGCATCGAGCCACATCTGCTCTTCGCCTTCGCGGCTCACGGCTAGCATCAGCACCGGGCGCAGCTGCGCCTGGCGGGCCGCCTGTCCTTGTTCCCACAAAGCCAGATCGGGCTCCATATCAAACTTGATGTTGCCGGTAGGCGCCTGCGGCTTGACCCCCAGCACCCGAAAACGCTTCGCCTGGTCCTCGTCCTGCGGCCAGACACCGGACAGGCTTTGGTAAGCCGGTTCGGCCAGCCAATGCAAGCGCTGGGCGCGCTGTAGCGAGTGTGCACTCAGACGCGCATTGACCAGACACAAAGGTAGCCCCGCCTGGGCACAGGCATGCACCAAGTTGGGCCAGATTTCGGTATCCACCAGCAAGCCCAAACGCGGCTTAAAGTGCTGCACAAAGCGGCGCGTGGCAGTCGGTGTATCCCAGGGCTGCCAGACTTGCACATCACCTTCTTGCAGCAAATCAGCGCCGGCCTCCATCCCTGTCGCCGTACCATGGGTGAGCAACAAACGCATGCCGGGCCATTGGGCACGCAACAAGCTAATCAAAGCCCCGACAGCGCGGGTTTCGCCCAGGGAGACGGAATGCACCCAGAGCACCGGTCCGGCTTGCAGTGCCGCGGTGGCGTAATGACCAAAACGCTGTTCTATGTGTTGCGCGTAAGCCGGTTCGCTGCGCGCGCGGCGGTGTAGCTTCCAGCGCAGCGCGGGCTGTAACCAAACCGTTAATCCGCTGTAAACCGCGAGCGCCAGTCTTTGGAGTACGGAATTGGCAGGCGGCGCTGGCGGACTCTTAGCTCCATCGCTCATGGACGCACCCCAACCCCGTGCGATGCCGCCTTTACCGCCCTCCAACGGTCCCACACCTGGGCCACGTCGGGCGCCTGAGCCCCACCGACAACCTGTTGGTAGTCGCGCCCCACGGGGCCCGCACGCCAGGCGCGGTCCTGGCTGAAGATCTGCACATGTGGCAAATCCAGTGCCACTGCCAAATGGCTGAGCCCAGAATCCACACCAATCACCCCGGCGCTAGCGGCCATTCGACGGGCCAACGCATCCAGGCTTTGTGCCGGCCATACGCAAGCCATAGGCCCTAGGCTTTGCGCTAGCGCACTGACCCGCGCCAGCTCGCGGGGCCCAGCGTGCGGCAAACCTACGGAAAATCCAGCATCGATTAATTTCTGCGCTAGGGCGAGCCAATAGACATCGGGCCACTCGTTGTCCGTGCGCGTGGTGCCATGCGCCAGCACCACTTCGGGTATTTCCTCGGCCGATGGGCTCTGGGCCCGAATATCCCAGGCGTATCGCGCAGGCGTTTGCAAGAGTGGCGTATGGTTATACCCCAAGGCCTGCGCCGCCAGCAGCCGATAACGCGCCACCGCGTGGATGCGCTGGGGCATAGGCACGCTGCGTTGCACCAGGTAGCGCACTGGCCACTCATAGGAACAGGCATCACTGCCATTGGCATAGGTCACGCTAAAGCCATCGGACTGCAGGCGCGCCCTGCGCGCGACCCAGGCCGATTTCAACAAGCCTTGAAAATCAATCACCACGTCATACGTATCCTGGCGCAAGCGCCTATAAAACCGCTGCCGCTCATCGCGCGTGGAAGCGCTAAAAAAAGACTTGCGCCAACGCCTTTGTCCAATGGGTATCACCGCATGCACGCCGCGCGCTAAATTGACTAAGGGCGCGAAGGCTTCTTCCACCACCCAATCAATTTGTGCCTGCGGATACATCGCCAACACGTCGGGCAACACCGCCATGGTCTGAATCACATCGCCCAGTGAAGAGAGCTTAACGATGAGAATGCGCATCGAAAAAATAACTCGTCAGAACCTGGCGGTCAATGCGCTGACGCTTCCAACCGCGCATCGGGCTTGACGCTGCGCAGCAGCACCATCATGGCATCTTGAATCCGGGCAAGCGCTTGCGCGTCGTGGCCCTCAAAACGCAGCACCAGTACCGGCGTGGTGTTAGACGCACGCACCAGGCCAAAGCCATCGGGCCAATCTACACGCAAACCATCGATCGTGCTAGTCACCGCAGGCGCTGCAAAATCAGCGGCGGCAATTAGGCGCTCGACTACCGCATGCGGTTCGCCTTCCTCGCAAGGCACATTGAGTTCAGGGGTCGAAAAACTGGTGGGCAGCGCGTGCAGCAATGCATTGGAGTCGGCAACGCGGCTAACGATCTCCAGCAGCCGGCATCCCGCGTAAGTGCCGTCGTCAAAACCGAACCAACGCTCTTTGAAAAAAATGTGGCCGCTCATCTCGCCACCCAAGGGTGAATCGATCTCGCGCATTTTGGCTTTGATCAAGGAGTGGCCGGTTTTGAACATCAGCGGTACGCCGCCTGCCGCGGCAACGGCAGGGGCCAGCCGCTGCGAGCATTTCACATCAAACACAATCGTGCCGCCGGGCACCCGCGACAGCACATCTTGGGCAAACAACATCATTTGCCGATCCGGGTAAATATTGCTGCCGTCGCGCGTGACAATGCCCAGGCGGTCGCCATCGCCATCAAAAGCCAGGCCCAACTCCGCTTCCCCCGCCTGCAGGGCGGCTATGAGGTCACGCAGGTTTTCGGGCTTGCTCGGATCCGGGTGGTGGTTAGGAAAATTGCCATCCACCTCGCTATACAACTCGGTGACTTCGCAGCCGATGGCGCGCAAAATGCCAGGAGCACTGGCACCGGCGATACCATTGCCGCAATCGACCACGATCTTGAGAGGGCGCGCCAAGGTGATATCACCGACGATGTGTTCGCGGTACGCGGGCAGCACATCGGCCTGGGTGCAGGCTCCACCGGCTTGCAATACCCAGCTTTCGTCTTGCATGATGCGGCGTAGCGACTGGATTTCTTCACCGTAAATCGCTTTACTGCCCAAGACCATTTTGAAGCCGTTGTAATCACGCGGGTTGTGACTACCGGTGACCTGGATACCGCTGCGACACAAAGTGCAGGCCGCAAAATACAACATAGGCGTGGTGACCGCACCGATATCTATGACCTGCACTCCCGCATCTTGCAAGCCCTGCATCAACGCTGCGGCCAACAGCGGGCCACTCAGACGTCCATCGCGGCCAACGGCGACGGTATGCTCGCCTTGGCGCATAGCCAGGGTACCAAAGGCACGGCCCAATGCGCGCGCCATCTCGGCATGCACGGTGGAAGGCACGATGCCTCGGATATCGTAGGCTTTGAAAATACTGGGGGAAAGTTGCATTGCGTGGCCGTGCTAAAGGAGTTGGGGGGCGCTAGGGGCGCGCGCACTGTTGCATATTGTAGAAGGGGCATTTTTCTAAGCCTGCGTCCTGCGCCGGCAGAAAAACAGATGTCCGATTTTGACTAATCGCCGCGCTGACCCTGCGTATCATCACCCCATGCCAATTCAAGCGCCTACACCACAGACGGCAGCGACCGCGCGTGCCAAGACCTAGGCTTTCGAACTCCATCTGACAACACCCAAGCCATGAAACCCTTTGACCGCCACGCCCTGCAATCAATTTACCGCAGCCCGCTGGGCCGGATGTATGTCTTGGCTAATGACCATGCGCTTTTGGGCTTGTGGTTTGAAGGCCAAGAATACTTTCCCGCACTCGAAGCTTTTGCATCCGTCCGCACGCATCCTGTCCACGACATGGCACACGCGCAACTCGACGCATATTTTTTGCAGCAACGCCAAGTCTTTTCGCTGCCAGTGGATTACAGCGCGGGAACTGACTTTCAACAAGCGGTATGGCGCCAATTGACTTTCATAGCACCGGGGCAAACCACGAACTACGCGGCCATTGCGCTGGCCATCGGCAATCGGGCTGCGGTGCGCGCTGTGGGCGGCGCCGTCGGGCGCAATCCCTTGAGTATTGTGGTGCCCTGCCACCGGGTGATCGGCAGCAATGGCGCCATGACCGGCTATGCCGGTGGTCTGCCACGTAAGATCGCCCTCCTGCAACTCGAAAGCGCTATTTGAACTCGCCCGCTGCTGACACGCGCGCCCAAGCGCGATGGGTGCCTGATTTCGTCGCGCTAGCGGCCATCTGGGGCGCTTCATTTTTATTTACCCGTTGGAGCATGCTCGGCTTCGGGCCGGTAGTCACTGCAGCGCTGCGCGTGGTCATCGCCAGCGCGGTGCTGCTGCCTTTCATGCTGCTGCGCGGGCACCGTGCAGAATTTGCAATGCACTGGAAAAAAGTCCTGCTGGTCGGAGTAATCAATTCGGCTATTCCTTTTGTCTGCATAGCGTTTGCGCTGCAAAGTATTTCCATAGGCCAGTCCTCGGTGCTCAACGCCACCGTGCCCTTGTTTGGCGCGCTCATCGCCTGGTTCTGGCTGGGTGAGCGGCCATCGGGCTCGCGGGTGGTGGGCTTGCTGATTGGCTTTGCCGGTATTGCCCTGATGGCCAGTGAAAATACCAGCTTTGACACCAATGCCCTGGGTAGTTCCAGCGTCTGGGGTATTGCCGCCAGCCTGCTGGCTTGCTTGTGCTACGGCATTGCCGCCAGCTACACGCGGCGCTTCTTGGGTGGCGTGCCCTCTTTGGTATCGGCCAGCGGCAGCCAGTTGGGTGCCACTATTTTTCTGCTACCTTTTTGCCTGTGGTGCTGGCCGGCGCAAGCGCCCAGCCTGCAGGCCTGGCTGGCCGTCAGTGCGCTGGGCGTGTTGTGTACCGGCACCGCCTACATCTTGTATTTCCGCCTGATTGCCAAAGCAGGCCCGGCGCGCGCATTGACGGTCACTTTTGCCATACCAGTGTTTGCCATCGCCTATGGCGTGATCTTGCTGGGCGAAGGTGTGACCCACTGGATGCTGGGCTGCGCCTTGGTTATCGTCTTAGGCACCAGCTTGTCCAGTGGTTTGTGGAGTCTGCCATTTTTCAAGATGCGTGTGGCGGAATGAACTGGTTTGCGGCGCGGTCGGATACCAAGGACTGAGCCTGTGTCGTTGGCGTGTCAAAACCTGCAGCGGATCGGCCGAAAAACGGATAGAACTGCCGCTTAGCCTCGGGGATGGTGCTCTGCGTGCAGCTTGGCCAGGCGCTCGCGGGCCACATGGGTGTAGATGGTGGTGGTAGAAATATCCGCATGGCCCAGCAGCAATTGCACGGCGCGCAGGTCAGCACCGTGGTTGAGCAAATGCGTGGCAAAGGCGTGGCGCAAAGTGTGCGGCGACAAAGGCGTGTGGATGTCCGCCAGTAACGCATATTTTTTTACTAACATCCAAAACATGACCCGTGTCATCGCGCTGCCTGCTGCGGTGCCGCGTGTGGTCACAAACAAAGCATCGGCCTGTTTGCCCGCCAGCAAGGCCTCGCGCGCGCTAGCCAAGTAATTGCGCAAGCACTGGCTTGCGACTTCCCCATACGGCACCAGGCGCTCTTTCGAGCCCTTGCCCATCACGCGCACGACATTGTCATTGAGCCCCAGTTGGAACACCTTGAGCCCGACCAATTCACTTACGCGCAGGCCGCTGGCGTACATCAGCTCTAGCATGGCGCGGTCGCGCAGGCCGATATCGGTGCCCACATCGGGCGCGGCCAGCAAAGCTTCTACCTGCGCCTCACTCAAGGTCTTGGGCACGCGCAGGGCTTGCTTGGCCGATTGCAACTGAAGCGTTGGATCCTGCTGCACCAGACCGTGGCGCAGCGCCCAGCGGAAATAGCGTTTGAAAACCGTTAGGCGTCGGTTGGCCGTGGTGGCCTTGCTACCCGCATGTTGCGCAACAAAATATTGCTGCAACTGCCATTGCGAACAGGCGCTCAGTGGCGCGCCTTGCAGATGGGTTTGCAGTTTGAGCAGATCGCGCCGGTAAGCTTGCAAGCTATTGGGCGCCAGGCCGTCTTCCAGCCAGAGCGCGTCTAAAAAAGCGTCAATAGACGCATCACCACCAGGTGGTGCAGCGGCGCTGGCAGGCAGCTGGGGCAAACTCAGTCGAGCTTGAGTTTGGCAGTGTCTACCACTTGTTTATAAACCGCGTATTCCGCCTTGATTTGTTCGGAAAATTGCTCGGGCGTATTGCCAATAATGATGGAGCCGGTGTCCTCAATACGCTTGCGCACAGACGGGTCTTCCAGGGCTTTGCGCACGGCTGCATTGACCTTGTCCACCACGTCTTTGGGCAAACCTTTGGGTCCGTAAATCCCGTAAAACGCCATGCGGTTCACCGGCTCTAAACCGACTTCTTTGAAGGTCGGCACTTGCGGCAATTGCGACAGTCGCTGTGGCGCCGCTACGGCAATGGCCACCAATTTATTTGCCTGGATGAAAGGCAAGGCCGATGGCATATTGTCAAAAATAATCGGCACCTGGCCGGCCACGGTGTCGTTGAGGGCCGGGCCTGCACCCCGGTAAGGAATGTGGGTCACAAATACACCAGCCAGGTTTTTGTACAACTCCATTTGCAAGTGTCCGATGCCGCCCGTGCCAGAAGAAGAATAGGAGTGCAGGCCGGGGTTCTTTTTCAGCTCGGCGACAAAGCCCTTGTAGTCCTTGGCGGGGAAACTGGGATGGACTGCGATCACATTAGGGGTAGCGGCCACGTTGATGATGGGCGTGAAATCGGTCAACGCGTTGTACGGAATCTTGGGGTTGATGGCCGGGTTGGCCGCCACGGTGGACACGGTGGCCATCCCTAGCGAATAACCATCGGGCGTGGACTTGGCGGTTTCGTTGGCGCCAATGACACCGCCGCCACCGGCCTTGTTTTCCACCACCACGTTCTGCCCCAGGGCTTTGCCCATGGCCTCGGAAATGACCCGGGCCACAATGTCAGTGGTGCCACCTGGCGCAAAAGGCACCTGCAGTTTCACCGGCTTACTGGGATAGGCCTGGGCCCAAGCACCGCTGGTCGCCAAGAGCGCACCAAGGACAAAAGTGGAAACGACTAAGGGGCGACGCTGCATAGAAAACTCCAATGAATCAAGAGCCACTGCCAAGCGCAAGGGCCTAGGTAGAAAACAGCAATACTACAACGAAGCCCGCCGTCTACCCGCTAAAGCCACTTAGGTGCGTGTGCCTGCTCCCACGGCAGGGCGCAGCAAGAGACGACCAAACCGCGTTCCCTAGCCCCGCCAGCGCAGTGCCATCGCTTTAACCATGCATGGGTTGCTGGGCCCCTTGGACATATCCCGCGGCCCGACGCTCCGTGTCCTGCACTGGTATCCTCGCTGGGTGAGTTATGCCCTACTTCTGCTGCCCGAGTTTTCACTCATCTTGCTGGGCTACCTGATTTGTCGCCATACCGCCCTGAACCGCGGCGTTTGGAGCCAAGTGGACGCATTGGTCTATTACCTGCTGTTTCCCACGCTGTTATTCCACTCCATCATCAAAAGCCCGCTCGATTTGGGCGACGCCTCGCGCCTTTTGGCCGGAGGCTTAGCGGTACTGTGCAGCGGCGTGGCCCTAGCCTATAGCCTGCCTTATCTACCGGTCCTGCGTGGATACCTTGCAAAGCGCGATCATGCCGCTGCTGCGCAAGTGGGTTTTCGTTTCAATTCTTTCATTGGTCTGGCTCTGGCCGAGCGCCTGGGAGGCGCTACCGGCTTGCTCTCCATCGCTGTTTTGATCGGCTTTTGCGTACCTTTGGCCAACGTGGCGGCGGTCTGGCCCATGGCGCGCGGGAGCGAACGCGACTTTGGGCGTGAATTGTTGCGAAACCCTTTGATCATCGCCACCACCAGCGGGCTGCTGGCCAATTTACTGGGTCTTTCGCTGCCGCACTGGATGGAGCCCACGGTGGCGCGCATTGGCGCAGCCTCGTTGGCGCTGGGCCTGATGGCGGCGGGCGCCGGTATGCAGTTGCAGTCACTGGCGCGGGCCAAGACGCTCGGTATTGCGCTACTGAGCATCCGCCATGTGCTCTTGCCGCTGGTGGCGCTAGGCCTGGCCTTTGGCCTCCAACTTTCGGCGGCGCATGCGGCCATCTTGCTTACCTTCGCCGCCCTACCCACCGCCGCCAGCGGCTATGTGCTGGCCGCCAAAATGGGCTATGACGGCGGCTATGTCGGCGCCTTGATAACCGCCTCAACCTTGCTAGGCATGGGCAGCCTGGGGCTGTCGCTGGGTGTTTTACTGCCTCTTTACGGGACTTAAGCGGCGGCTCAAGGGGTCGCTGGCGTGGGTGGCGCTTGCCCTAATGCCCAATGCACATGTTCGCGCACGACCTCACTTTCGTGGCCCAGGTGCGCCTGCAATGCCTGCATCAAAGCAGGTGCGCATGCATCCCCCCCGCGCAGTGCATTGCCTGCAGCCACCGCGGTATTGCGCAACCAGCGCACATGCCCAATACGGCGAATAGCACTACCTTCGGTACGCTGCAAAAATTCTGCTTCGCTCCACGACAACAAGTGCGCCAGGGACTGTCCGTTGAGCCCTGCGCGTTCATCAAAGTCGGGTAAGCGGCTGGTACGTGCATATTTGTTCCAGGGGCAGACGCTTTGGCAATCATCACAACCATAGATGCGGTTACCCATCAAGGGGCGCAGTGGTACATCGATGCTGCCCGCATGCTCAATAGTCAAATACGAGATGCAGCGCCGCGCGTCCAGTTGGTACGGCGCGACGATGGCCTGCGTAGGACACACGTCAATACAGGCGCTACAAACACCGCAATGCGGCTCCACCGGCGGCGTTGGTGGAAGCACCACATCGATAAATATTTCGCCCAAAAAAAATAGCGAGCCCGCTTCCCGGTGCAAGACCAAGGTGTGTTTACCGCGCCAACCCAGGCCGCTGCGCGTCGCCAATTCGGCTTCCAGCACTGGCGCAGAATCGGTAAACACGCGATGGCCCAGGGGCCACAGATGTACAGCCAAGCGCTCGGCCAATGTTTGCAAACGGTTGCGCAACACCTTGTGGTAATCCCGCCCTCGTGCATACAAGGCTACGGTGCCGGTGCCCGGGCTTTGCAGTCGGCCCATCTCTATGCTTTGCCAGCCCGGCGGGGTACTGCGCGGCAGGTAGTCCATGCGCGCGGTAATGACGCTTATGGTGCCGGGAACCAGTTCAGCCGGCCGTGCCCGTTTCAGACCATGGCGCTGCATATAGTCCATGCTGCCATGAAAACCCGCTTCTAGCCAGGCCAATAAACCGGCCTCTGCGCTATGCAAATCCACCCCTGCCACGCCGATTTGGGAGAATCCCAGCTCATGCCCCCAGGTTTGCAGCTGCGCCATGCTCAGCGCCGCCACATCGGGGGTGCTAGTCTGAGCCTTTGGATTGTTCACGCTGTGATTGTAAAAACCCCGCATCTGCTCTTGCACTGGCCTGATGAAAACGCCACGCAGGCCTTTGCACAGCAATTGGCCGGCCAGGCGCTCTTGGGCAATGCCTTTATCAGTCTGCAAGGTAATTTGGGCGCAGGTAAAACCACGCTGGTGCGCCATTTGCTGCGTGCCATAGGGGTACAAGGGCGCGTGAAAAGCCCTACGTATGCGGTGGTCGAACCCTACCACCTAGCCGGTCTGGACATTTGGCATTTTGACTTTTACCGCTTTAGCGATCCACGCGAATGGGAGGACGCGGGCTTTCGGGATATTTTTGCCAGCCCTGGCCTGAAACTGGCCGAGTGGCCGGACAAAGCCACTGGCGCGCTGCCCGTTCCGGATTTGGAAATCTGCTTGGAAGTGCACCCCGATCAAAGCCGCAGCGCTGCCCTGCACGCACAAACGGCTACCGGCATTGCGCTGCTACAAGCGCTGCAAGGACCGCGCGATGGCAAGCTCGGAGAGCGGGTATGAAACGCCGCGCGTTTGTACAAAGTGGGGCGGTGGTACTGTGTCTGGGCTCGGGCATGGTGCGCGGCGCAAACATCGTCAATGTACGTATTTGGCCAGCGCCCGACTATTCGCGCGTCACTATCGAGTCCGACAGCCCGCTGCAAGCCACCCAAAGCATGGTGAACAACCCGCCGCGTCTGGCAGTGGACATTGCCGGTATCACCCTGAACCCGGCGCTTAAAGAGCTGGTCGCCAAAGTCAGGCAAGACGATCCGAACATTGCAGGCATACGCGTGGGCCAATACACCGCCGATGTGGTGCGGCTGGTCATAGACCTCAAGCAAAGCGTACGTCCGCAAGTCTTTAGCCTGATGCCTATCGCCGCCTACCAACACCGACTGGTGTTAGACCTCTACCCTTTGCAAGCGATTGACCCCTTGGACGCCTTGATCGCAAAGCATGTGCCCGCGCCGGCTACCGGCAATGTCGCCGACCCTTTGACCGATTTGGTGGCACAAAAATCGAATCAAAGTAATTTGCCACCCGCCGTGGCCGGCAACAGTGCCACACCACAGAATCCACCCGGCAAATTAGCGCCACAAAGTAACGCCCCGGAACGGGCCAGCCCCGGTGCCTTTATCGGCCCTAGCCCACCGCTCACCAGCACCGACCGTCTAATCATCGTCGCGCTAGATCCCGGCCATGGGGGGGAAGATCCGGGCGCGATTGGGCCCGGCGGTACACAGGAAAAAGATGTGGTCTTGCAATTGGCTTTTTTGCTGCGTGATCGCATCAATGCCGCCAGCGTCAAAGGTAACCCGATGCGTGCCTACCTCACGCGCGATGCCGATTTTTTTGTGCCCCTGCATGTGCGGGTACAAAAAGCCCGTCGTGTGCAAGCCGACCTATTTGTGAGCCTGCATGCCGACGCCTTTTATACCCCAGCGCCGCAGGGCGCCAGCGTGTTTGCACTCAGCCAAGGCGGCGCATCCAGTAGCGCAGCGCGCTGGATGGCGGCCAAAGAAAACAAGGCGGACTTGATAGGTGGCCTCAACGTCAAAGCCAAAGACGCAGTGGTACAAAGCGCTTTATTGGATATGAGCACCACGGCGCAAATCACCGACAGCCTGAAACTAGGGGGTACGCTGCTGGGCGAAATGGGCCGCGTGGGTAAGCTGCATAAAGGCAGTGTGGAGCAGGCCTCATTCGCTGTGCTCAAAGCGCCAGATATTCCCAGCGTCTTAGTCGAGGCCGCCTTCATCAGCAACCCCGAGGAAGAAAAAAAGCTGGTTACCGAAGAGTACCAAAACCAGCTTGCGGATGCATTAATGCGCGGTATCAGCGCCTACTTTGGCAAAAACCCACCGCTGGCGCGCACGCGTACCGTAGGTTAGTGCTGCGCGGACCCGGGCTTTGGCAGGGCCAACGCGCTACCTTGCGGGAAAACCCCGACGCCTTGGCGACCGAAAGAACCCATCGCTGTGCGATAGTAGGGCCATGCAAAGACGAACTTTTCTCAAATTAGGCATCGGTTCAGCCATCGTGCTGGCTGCAGCGGGTGGCGCAGTGGCACTGCTGCAGCCCGGGCTGGTCAAAGGCAAACTCAGTAACCCAGCGCGCCTGGTCCTCAGGCGCGTGGCCCAAGCCATGCTGGTCGGCAGCTTGCCGGCCGATGCAGCGGCGCAAGAGGCATCGCTGCTGGCTTACTTGGAGCGGGCCGACAACTTCATTGCCGGCACACCGCAAGCGGTACAAGCCGAGCTCTCGCAATTGTTTGCGCTCCTACCCACCATGGCGGGGCGGCGCGGCATCGTGGGCCTGTCGGCAACGTGGGAAAGCGCCACCGTGGCCGAGGTGGGCGAGGCCTTGCAAGCCATGCGCGCCTCGGGTACCGAGCTCAAGCAACAAGCCTATTTGGGTCTGCACGATATCGTGTGTGCGCCGTATTTTTCGGGTGAAGAGTCCTGGGCGGTGCTGGGCTATCCCGGCCCCACCGCGGTCTAGCCTTCGCGCATATCGCGACTTGTTTTTCCCACTGACCCCACTAGCCCGTTTTACCCAACTTGCCCGTCTTGCCCCCATTGCACTGTCAAGGCCAAGTACTTGGCGAGCCCCTATTTTTTCATTGAGTTAGCACGCCATGAGCAATATTCCTGATCCCATCCTCCAAGGTTTGCAACGCGGCTGGAAAGTCTTGGGCGGTAAGCACGGTGCGGTACCGGCCAGCCTGAACTGCGACGTGGCCATCATCGGCTCGGGCGCGGGAGCCGGTATCACGGCCGAGTTGCTGACCAAGGCCGGCCTGTCGGTCATCATCATCGAAGAAGGCCAGCTCAAAACCAGCACCGACTTTAAGCAGCGCGAGCCCGAGGCCTATGCCTCGCTCTACCAAGAATCCGCCGGGCGAAAAACCAAGGACAAAGGCATCACGATTTTGCAAGGCCGCAGCGTCGGCGGCACCACCACCGTCAACTGGACCAGCTCCTTTCGCACCCCCACCGACACGCTCAATTTTTGGCGCGAAAAATTCGTCCTACCCGACTACACGCCCGAAGCCCTGGAGCCCTACTTTGCCCAGGCCGAAGCTCGCCTGAACATCAGCCCCTGGACGGTGGCGCCCAATGAGAACAATGAACTGTTGCGCCGGGGTGCAGAGAAGTTAGGCATCAAAGCCGAGGTGATGCAGCGCAATGTGAAGGGCTGCTACAACCTGGGTTCTTGCGGCATGGGCTGCCCCACCAACGCCAAGCAGTCGATGCTGGTGACCACCATCCCCTACGCACTAGACCATGGCGCCACGCTCTTGGTGGAAACGCGCGTGGAACGCATGACCATCAGCAATGGGCGGATCAGCGATTTGCAGTGCATTTCCGTCAAGCCCAATGCAGCGCCCCTGGACAGCGCGCAAACGCCGACCCGCATCATCGCCAAACACTATGTGCTAGCCGGTGGCGCGATCAACTCGCCCGCACTGCTTTTGCGCTCCAAGGCACCAGACCCGCACAAGCGCCTGGGTGCGCGTACTTTTTTGCATCCGGTAGCCATCACCACCGCCGTGATGAAAGACACGGTGGACGGCTGGGCCGGTGCACCCCAAACCATTTATTCAGACCACTTTTTGCACACCCAGTCGGTGGACGGCCCCATCGGCTTCAAACTCGAAGTGGCGCCTCTACATCCGGTGTTTTTTGGCGCTAACCTGCCCGGCTTTGGCGAAAAACAGGCGGCGCTGTACCGCCAATTCCCCAAGGCCAATGTGATGTTGGCGCTGATGCGCGATGGCTTTCATGAAGGCGCCGTGGGAGGCAAAGTAGAGCTGCAGGGCGACGGCTCGCCCCTCCTGGACTATCCGCTGACCGACTATGTGCTCGAGGGCGCGCGCCGCTCTATGCTGGCCATGGCGCAAATCCAGTTTGAGGCCGGAGCCACCATGGTGTACCCCGGCCACGAGCTGGCCGAAGGCAGCAGCACCTGGGCTGCCACCAAAGCGGCCATTGAGGCGCTGCCCATGAAGCCACTACTCACCAAAATCGGTAGCGCCCACGTGATGGGTGGCTGCGGCCTGGCAGGCGATGAAAAACTAGGCGTCACCCGGCCCGATGGCCAGCACTGGCAAATTGAAAACCTATCTATCCACGACGGCTCCCTCTTCCCCACCAGCATTGGCGCCAACCCGCAGCTCTCGATTTACGGCAATGCCAATCGCCTTGCGCAGGGTCTTGCCAAACGACTCGGTGGCGCGCAAGTGGCGCTGGCATAAATAAGTACGTTATGAAAAGTCGAAAACCTATTGCACGCCTCATCGGCATCTCCGCACTCCTATTTGCCAGCGCGGCACACGCCGACTGGGTCCCTGTGGGGCCTGCGGGCATAGCCCAGTTTTTTATAGACATGGCCACCATTAAACGCAAAGCGGACACGGTGCAAATCTGGGAACTAATGAACATGGAGAAAGTCGATGGGGAGGGCGTGCACTCCAGCCGCTTTCTGATCGAATACGACTGCAAAGGCCAACGCAGCCGGGGCCTGGACATGCTGACCTACACCGAACCCATGGGCGGCGGCAAACTGATACAGCAACTCGGGCCAGACCCGGATGGCTGGGAAGCCTTGCCACCGGACAGCATTTTTTCGCAGCGCATGGGCATGGCTTGCGGGAAATAATCAAGCGCTTGGGCTGCGTTTGTTTCCTTAAGTGGGCAATTGAAGCACGCGATCAGCCTAACAACGGCCATCCGGGTGCTTATCCAGCGTTAGGACTTTCGCTCCCTAAAAGATTCAATCAGCTAATTGAGCCTTAGCAGTGGAAATAATTTAACAATCCTATTTTTTGTGAGTACACTAATTCACATGGAAATCAGCTTTGACCCCGTCAAAAGCGACCGTAACGTAACTGATCGCGGTCTGCCGTTCACGCTGCTTGAGCAAATGAAATGGTCGGGTGCGGTGATCAAAGAGGATGTCCGTAATAACTATGGTGAGCGCCGTTACCTTGCACTTGGAATGATCGGTGATCGGCTACATGTCGTGGTGTTCACACCCCGCGCAGACAAGGTGCATGTCATCAGTCTGCGCAAAGCGAACCAACGATAGGTGAAAGATTATGAGCAAGAAACCAAACCCTGAACTGATTGACGACGAGAACCCCGAATGGACGGCGGCAGATTTTGCTAAGGCACGTCCGGCCAGCGAGGTGCTGCCGCACATCTTTGGCGCAAAGCTTGCGCAGGAAATGCTCAAGCCTCGCGGTCGCCCGCGTGCCCAGCACCCGAAAGAGCGCATCAACATCCGTCTGTCACACGAGGTTTTAGAGTACTTTAAGTCAGAGGGAGACGGCTGGCAGACTCGCATCGACTTAGCACTACGCCAGTTCATCACCGAGCACCAAGGCCGGTAATCGGCTGCACAAACGACAAAATAACCTACGCACTCAGGACGCGAAGTCGCTGAAGCCCACCCGGTGATGTTGCCTAGGCAGAAAGCAGAACAGCCCCGATGGGGGCTGTTGTCACGTGGCGGAAGCTGTGTCCGCGTCCGTCGAACTTCAGGCCGTATCAAGCCACATCAAAAACCCCAGCCAATTAGTCGCAAACCCTTGTTAATGCTGGAAATTTAGGATCTAGCTTGATTTACCTCATCGCATCCAATATCATCCAACCGCAAACCCTATGGGGGGTTGGTTGGAGGGTTAAAAATGCCACGAATTGCCAAGGAACTCAGTCCAATAGAGATCAAACGTCTGACCACATCAGGCTATCACCCTGTCGGTGGGGTGGCCGGTCTCAATCTGCAGATATCTGAAGCGGGAACGAAGTCATGGGTGCTGCGCTGCAAAGTGGGTGATAAGCGGCGAGAGATCGGCCTGGGTGCTTATCCCGGCGTAGGTTTGGCCCTGGCGCGAGAAAAAGCACAGCAGTTGCGCGATGAAATCGTCTCAGGGATCGATCCTGTTGCCCA
>Ga0136641_1000204_pt1 | contig 25317 bp, 29 predicted proteins | sample EliLak1302023Y_FD_115312 | JGI IMG/M metagenome (GOLD analysis project Ga0136641, IMG submission 115312) | Freshwater microbial communities from Elizabeth Lake, Yosemite National Park, California, USA - 13020-23Y | ecosystem: Environmental > Aquatic > Freshwater > Lake ...
AGACGGCAAGAAAAAGTAATCAATTTCTTGACAGGCTTCGTTTAAAATAGTATAATTAATACTATAAACGGAGCCTTTTTTACGACTATGACTGATTATTACCAAACACTAGGTGTTAGCGAAAATGCTAGCCCAGACGAAATAAAAAAAGCATATAGAACTTTGGCTAATAAACATCATCCAGACAAGGGTGGGGATCAAGCCAAATTCAAAGATATTAGTGTTGCCAACGATATTCTAGGCGACCCACAAAAACGTGCCGAGTATGACCAACAGAGGAGATTTGGTGGTGGCCCGCAAGTAAGATTTACCACTGACGGATTTGATCCATTCGGTGCAATGTTTGGCCAACAATTTCCACAAGGACATCCTTTTGGAGATATATTTGGTCAAATGCATCGACAACGCAGAAATAGAGACCTTAATATACAATGTCAGATTACATTGTTAGATAGTTTTCAAGGCAAACAATTAGAAGCACAATATCAATTACCTAGTGGTCGTACACAAACTGTAGTCATCAATGTACCGGCTGGTATCGATCACGGATCGACTATACGTTATCCCGGATTAGGTGACGATAGTACACCCGGTGCTCCACGTGGGGATTTAAATGTTACTATTTTAATTCAACCCGATCGCAACTTTGAACGTAGGAACGATGACTTGTATACTACTGTAGAAATAAGTCCAATCGAAGCTATGCTAGGTTGTAGGAAAGCTGTAAAAACCATTACAGGTTCTACAATAGAATTAGAAATTCGTGCAGGTGTAGAAACTGGAGTAGAATTTGCCAGCGCCGGACAAGGATTTCAAAACGTAAATCATCAAGTTAAGGGCAGATTTGTAACTGTGGTTAAAATAAAAACGCCTACTATAAGAGATCCGGCATTAATAACTAAACTGAGGGAATTAGATGTTCTCATTAGTCAAAGATCCTAATCCAATTCTAAAACAAGAAGCGGAGAATTGGGATTTTAATCAACATGTCAATGCCGGAGTAGTCGAGCAAGAAATGCTCGACACAATGAATTCATTTAATGGCATCGGACTAGCCGCAAACCAAGTTGGATTACTACGCAGAGTATTTGTTATGCGTACACAAGACGGCAGACAATTTGGATGCTTTAACCCATGGATCATGTTCGGCGATAACGATTTAATCGAAGACCGAGAAGGATGCTTGAGTTTTCCAGAACTATGGCTCAAAGTCTCTCGCCATAATAAAATTACTGCCGGCTATCTTGACAATACCGGAAAACCGTGTATAATAGAATTAGAAGGCATTGATGCAAGATGCTTCCAACATGAACTAGATCATTTAAATGGAATTACATTTACAGAACATGTAAGTGCATTAAAATTACAAATGGCACGAAAGAAACAGAGGAAACTAAATGGTTGAACCAAGCGACAATTTGCAATTAGTATTCGAAAAAGCAATCGAAACTGCAAAACAAAATAATCACGAATACTTAACGATCGAACATTTATTGTTTGCCATGCTGTGCGAAGAAGCATTTTCAAACACTATCCAAGGTTACGGAAGCGACCCGGAATTTATTAAAAAGAATCTCGAGCATTATTTAAAAAATAAGTGCGACGAAATTACTGCGGCTGGTCCTGTAGTTAAACCTAAGAAAACACAAGCAGTCGAACGTGTGCTTAACAAAGCATTTACACAAGTGCTGTTTAACGGACGTCAAAAGATTGAACCTGCCGATGTATTCCTTGCCATGATGGGCGAGAAACGTAGTTGGGCACATTTTTATATTGCACAAGCAGAGATTGACAAAGATAAGTTTGCTGATTATTTGAATAACAGCATCGAAACTCAAGATGAAGAAGAACCTGACATGGGTTCTGCACAAGGAAACAAAGCTCTGAAAGCATTTACTACTAATCTTAACGAGCAAGTTAAGAAGAATAAAATCGATCCTGTAATTGGTCGAATTGACGAATTAGAAAATGTTGCGCTGGCTATGGGACGTCGTAGTAAAAACAACGTAATCCTTGTTGGAGATCCTGGAGTAGGTAAGACTGCTATTGCAGAAGGACTTGCATACAATATTGTCAAAGGCGCAGTTCCCGACTTTCTCAAAGAATATAGTGTTTATAATCTAGACATTAGTGCCATGCTTGCAGGCAGTAAATATCGCGGCGATTTTGAAGAACGATTTAAAATGGTTCTTAAAGGACTTGCTACAAAAGGCAAAACTATTTTGTTTATCGACGAAGCGCACATGATTAGTGGTGCGGGTTCAGCAAGCAATAGTGCTAACGACTTGTCTAATATGATGAAGCCAGCACTGAGCAAAGGTACTATCAAAGTTATCGCAAGTACTACATGGGAAGAATATCGTAAACACTTTGAAAAGGACCGTGCATTAATGCGCCGCTTCCAACGCATCACAGTTGACGAGCCTACTCAAGAAGTTACATTGCAGATCCTTAAAGGAATTAAAAAGTATTATGAACAGTTCCATAATACCAAGATTAAAGATGATGCGCTACTAACTGCAATTAAGTTAAGCGTGAAATATCAATCAGATAAGAAATTGCCCGATAAGGCCATCGATTTAATCGACGTAGCATGTTCCCGCTTTAATTTAAAGCTAGCAGAAGAACGTGTTGTTTCTTCAGAAAGTATTCAATATGAACTTTCTAAAATGATTAACATGCCAGAAGAGCAGGTCGCAGAGCAAGAAAGCGAAAATCTGGTTAACTTAGAATCCAAGTTGTCTACAGAAGTATACGGCCAGGATCTTGCTATTACAGAAATTGTTGATAAGATTATGGTTGCACAAGCTGGCCTTAAATCAGAGAACAAACCTGTTGGTAGCTTTGTGTTCATGGGCCCGACTGGAACTGGTAAAACTGAAACTGCTAAGAGTTTAGCTAAGAACTTAGGTGTTAAGTTGCTACGTTTTGATATGAGTGAATATCAAGAAAAGCATAGCATTAGTAAATTAATCGGTAGTCCTCCAGGGTACGTTGGATTCGAAGAAGATGCTGGTCAATTGATTACTCAGATCCAAGAAGCTCCCAATGCTGTATTGTTACTAGATGAAATTGAAAAGGCTCATCCAGATGTAATGACAGTATTGCTACAACTAATGGATAACGGTTCTATTACAGGATCTAACGGCAAGAAAGCAGACTGTCGAAATATTATTCTTATCCTTACTACTAATGCCGGTGCAAGCGATGCTGAAAAGAACGCAATTGGCTTTGGCGGGCAAGAAAAAGAGTATAGCGATAAGGACTTAAAGAAGTTTTTAACTCCTGAATTCCGTAATCGCTTAGATGGTATTGTTACATTCAATAAACTTGGTAGAGATACTATGGTTAAGATTGTTAACAAGTTTATCGACCAACTTAAAGAACAAGTTAAAGACAAGGCAGTGCGTATCAAAATTGATAAAGAAGCTGTTAATTGGCTTATCGATAAAGGATTCGATGCTAAGATGGGTGCTCGTCCGTTGCAACGTGTCATTGACAAGGAAATTAAACGTGACCTTGCTAAACTCATGTTGTTTGGAGAGTTGAAGAAAGGCGGCTGGGTAACTATTACTATTGACGATGATAAAATCGCTCTTGCAGTAAAACCTAAGACTCCTAAATTACCGTTTGCGGCTTCCGAGTCGGCGAACATAAGTATTGTAGATGATATACAAGGAAACTAAAAGTCTTTTTTTAAAAAAGTATCAGTATAAAGCTGTATTGGTATGCCCTGCCGCTGCCGGTTTTCGCGGCGGGGATTTTGAAACAGCACTTACTGATCTAAAAAATTACGATTTAAACGCTAGTTCAATATTCGGTTGGAAAAATAAGATTAAGACGCACGACGATTTACAATATAGTATATCATTATGTGCCGATCTTAAAAATCTAAACGGCATTGAAACTAGAGTAGAAAGTCCATTTATAAGCATATACACAAACAGTATAAAAGATATTAATTTACTAAAAAAACGATATGCGGATCATGTAAAATATATCAGCAAACCTGCGAAATCAGGACAATTAGAAGAGGGTGTAATAGTAATGCCCAAGATGGACTTTGATTTTAAAGTAACTCTTGCGGCAACTAAAACAGAGTACAGCGCATTTGTACAATGGGCTGAAACTAACAGCAAAGTTAAGATTACAAAAAGCTGTAAGCGTGATTTGAGTAAGAATCGTAGTTGGGGCGGTACCCATTTTTATGTTACCGGCTCCAACAATTTGCTCATGGTAAAGATGCATTTAGGCGGGTGTATTGCTAAAATACAGCGCATAATCAAAGAATAATTTGCTAACCATATTACGATAAATACTCTAACACCCTTGTGTTAGGGTATTTTATTGATTAACGGGCTATTATATGCGAATTAAAGACCTTTGTGAAAGTGTAGGCCAAGAGCTAGACAAAGATGTAAAACATCAAGACAAACACGGCTTAGGCTACGATTTAGTAGACGATTTGCTATTTTTCATGCATCACGACGATGATGCATATCGACGTCATACCTATCCAAGCATTATGAAAGCCCGTGATCACATGGCTGGCAATAAGCCTACAGACATGGCGCTGTTCAGCGATGCCGTCAACGAAGCGTATGAAAAGTATCGTAATAAATTCCATGAAGTTAGAGCACTTCCAGAAAAACTAGACGAAGAAACTCTGGGAGAAATTTGTTCTCATATGCATGAACACGAAACTAAAAAGATCCAAGACGGTCATTACGAGGATTAATAGTGTTACTCCGTGAATTATTCCTTAAGGAAAATCAAGCAGGCCCGCATCCTACAACAGGTATAGCACTGGGCCGTGCTTTCAACCACCCGGAGCATTTTATTATATTCTACGGGTTGTCTGGTATTAAGGAAGGCATACAGCATTTAGAAGATGCTGTTGGAGAAGACAAGCAATTACGTTTTAAATGGGACGGCAATCCTCAAATCTATTGGGGACGAGAAAGAAAGAATGGTCCATTAATTCTAGCAGGACATAACGGTTGGGCTAAAGGCGGTCGTGGTAATGGTACTACAATGGATGACTTTACAAGTCCAGAAGCTGTAGAAAATTTCATTCTACACAAAAGCGGTGAAGGTGCGAAGGGAGAAGAAATAACTCCTGAACGTCAACGATTTGCCAGCGAGTTTAGTAATCTATATCATATTTTTGATGCGGCAACTCCTAAAGATTTTGTAGGGTTCGTGTATGCCGATGCATTATTCTTGCCCAGTACAAAGCCAACGGCGCAAAATGGCATATACACCATGCATCCTAATCCACATAGTAAATCAGAATATCACGTGGATGCGAACGGCACAGGGCCATTAAATTTAAGCAAACGTATTCCCCAAGCACAAGCGATGGTTGTAGCACACGGAACATTCAAAACATTTGGTGCTCCGGATAACGAGCAAATACCAGTAGACGATTTTAGTAAATTTGATAAAAGTCCTGGTTTGATTGTAGTAAGTCCAATATATAATAATGAAAAGCCTGATGTAGACATGTCTAGCATCAACCAAGTTAAAGAAGTAGGTGGCTATATTGACCAGCACGGAGAAAATATTCAAAATTTTGTAACACACATTCCTACGGGCGATAGACAAGGATTCTTCTACAAATTTTTAAACCAACGTAATTCAGCGAACGATTTTGATACAATCACACCACAGATGTTTTATAACTGGATGGCACAACCTAATAAAGATGGCAAACCCCAGGTTAGTCTTAATAAACAACAACATATTAAAAATACAGATTTAAAATTTAATGCATTGGCGCCCATGTTTCACTTGATGAAAATTATGCGTCATTCTCGACATGCTATCAACGATAGTGTAAATAGTAAACACAAGCCGGAATGTTGGGCAACTAATCCAGAAGGATTTGTGCGTTATGCAAATCCAAAGAAATTCCAACACGGACATGTTAAATTTCAAAATGCGGGGTGGAAAGATTGAGTCAAGTAGCAATTATATTTGGGCGTTTTAATCCGCCACACAAAGGACATAAAGTTGCATGGAAACGTGCGGCTACTATTCCACATTGGTTTGTAGGCACTAACGAGTCAACAGTTGGTCCTACTGATCCATTGCCGTTTAATATTAAAGAAAAAGCAATGTTGGCAATATATCCCGAACTTAAAGGGCATTTGATCACACAACAAAGTTGGTTTACAATGGCTTCTGCTATATTTGAACGTTACGGCGATGTTGAATTAATTTGTGTAACAGATGAAGCATGGGTTGTTCCAGGCTTGCAAAAAGCCAATGGTAGGGAAGACCGACACGGGTACTACAAATTTTCTAATATTAGATTATTTCATAAAGATGTTGGTGCCGCAAAAGCAGACATGCGCAAAGGCAAAGCAAGCGATTTACGTGCTGCCGCATTAGCTGGCGATAGAGAAGCATTTACAAATGCCGCCGGCATATCTGCAGAGACTATGGTTGCTGGACATCCATATTTTGATTTAGTAGTGCATTATTTAAAACCGTACGGCGCAAAAGCTGAAAAGGCAAATGCAAAGAAACTTGCGACCGCAGAACCAGTAAATACAGTAGAACCACAGGAACCAGTTATGAAACAAGGACCAGCGAAAGAATTGGCAGAATCGATGCATCGACGTGATGCGTATCAACGCGATGAATTTAGTGCTCACCAAGGCTTTGGCCGAGCGCACAAAGAGTGGGACGAAGGTAACACTGAGCCGCCAAATAATTTTGCTATTCATATTAACGGCAAGAAGTGGAAAGTATTACCAGGTCATGGAACTTATGCAGATGATCACCGTGAACAAAAACAACATCGTCAATTACAAGACATGTGTGCTAAGAAGACAGCTTCTACAGGTAAAAAATGGACTGTTCATCCTACTGGCGAACAAGCAACTGTTGAAAGTGTAGCAGAAAGTAAAACTGTAAAAGCAGAAGCTCCTAAACCACGTAACTTTGTTGCTAAGAATGCCGTTAATACAGGTGCAGGCGCACACAAGGACAAGAAGAAAGCTGCCAAACAAGGTGATGTTAAACACAAAAAACAATTGGAATTTGCAGAAGGACGATTAGGATCTAGTTTAAATTCAATGTTTGAAGAAAAGTTTCGTGCTAGATTAAAAGAAGCTGTGCTACGTGCTGACACGGCAAGTTCAATGCCTAACTTACGTATTCATCCAGATTTAGACAACTCTAGTCCATATAAAGCATATCGTTATGGCGTTGCTATGGCGAGCCAACCACGTGGTCCTGCTGACGAAAAAGGCCCGTTTGGTCAAAAGATGATTACTATAGGTTACACAGAAGCCGATAATGAAATTATACGTGCAACTGATAAAAAAATGCACTCTAAAAGCCAAGCAATGTCAGATGGTAAAAGTAAAGAATTAGAAGATACACAAACTGTTAGTCCAATCGCAAAGCCTAAACGTAACCAATATGGTGTATAATGGAACATAATAAATATCATCTATCACTAAAAACAGCATTTGCCAGCGAGTTCAGCTTTTATTTAAAAGCGCATAACTTTCATTGGAATGTGGAAGGACCGTTGTTTGCACAACTACACAAACTATTTAAAACCATATACAAAGAAGTATATGGTGCGATTGATCCTTTTGCCGAGCATCTTCGTGCTTTGCAAATTTATACACCAGCCAGTTACAGCAAATTTAATATGTTGACTAAGGTAGAGGATGAGAATGCTGTGCCGGATTGGAATGGCATGCTGACTGAATTGCTAGCAGACAGTGAACGTATGGCTGAAATATTCCGTATTACATTTGAAATGGCTGAAGCGGCTGGGGACCATGGGCTAAGTAATTTTTTAGCAGATCGTCAAGATCAACATAAGAAACATAGTTGGATGCTGAGATCTAGTTTAAAATGAGACAATATAGAATTACCAGTGCTGATCTAAACCAAGACAGTCCCGACGACTGTTATCTTGCGCCAAATGATCCTATACACGAAATGAAAGCAATAGCACACTTGGGCGGACTAGGCGGCGATGCAAGATTACATAAATTACGTGCCGAGCAAGGCAGTAACATAAGTGTTACTGGTAATGAGAAAGGCCGTATACAACGTGAAATGAACATACAACCAGGCACAGATGAATGGTTTAAACTATGGTTTAGTCTTCCTAAATTTATGGAAGGCGAAAAAGCCGTAGGAGCAGGATTTAGAGGTGTAAGAAAATGAGAGCAAAAGAGTTTGTTAATGAGGCTAAAAGTCAGGAAATACGCCGGGCTGTGAAATTAGCCGGACCTTACGCCAAAAGGTACGATCAAATCGGAACTTATTATGATATGTATAGGTTAGGTGTAGCTATTGCCGGTGGCAAAGATACTCCCCCCGAGGGCCCTGTTAGAGATAATCCAACTGTTTGGATCATGAACGATGTAGAAAACGACAAGATTAAGATGGCTGAAAAGGTTCTAGGCATCAAGGGAACTGTTGTTTCTCCTCAAGGCCCTAGTCAAGAAATGACGGATTTAACTAACACTACTAGTCCGATCGCAAAGCCTAAGCGTAACAAGTACGGTATATGAGATTGCGAGAATTACTAGCAGAAGCAGGCGATTCAGCAGGAACAAACGCTGGTGCGATAGCATCAGTGCCTAGTGTTATAGGAAATAAACCCGGAAAAGGCGGTAAAGCACCTAAACAATTTAAAGTTAAAAGTGTAAATGCTACTAATTCTAACGTAAACATATTCGGAGCAGTGGGTGAAAACCAGGCTGTCGCCGTAATCAAAAGATAAATATTAGACAACGGAGTCCACCCATGGCAAGAGAAGATCTATACAAAACAGCACGTCAAAGTGCAAAATTATTCAAACTAGTTCAAGAAGGTCAAGAACTAGAAAGCTGGGTATCTAATAAGATCACCAAAGCTGCCGCTGATATCGAAAGCGTTTATCAGTACTTGAATTTTGAAAAACATTTCAACGAACAGGAAAAAGCAATTATGGCTAACACAAGCATCAGCGAAGCAACTCGCGAAGAATTGCGTGGTAAACTACTAGAAGCAAAAGCTAAAGTAGCCGCAATGAAAAAGAAAGCTGCCAAAGAAAAATCTGAAAAGATGGACGAAGATAAAGAAATGAAAGTTGGCGATACGAAGAAAACACGTACTGGCGAACTAACAAAGACTAGTACAGGTGTTATACACAAGAATACCAGCTATCATGATGACGGTGATGAAATGGCTTCTAATGCCAAGTCAGGCAAGGGTATCAAGAGCCATGCTAAAGCACAATCAGCCGCTGAGAAGAAAGAAAAAGCTCCAGCACAAAAGATGTCTCCAAAAAGTGCCAAGACATGGGGAATGTCAAACAGCGAAAAGTTTGATAACCGTGACAAAGTAGACGAAGCCAAAGCAAAATGTTGCTGTGAAGACAAGGGCAAAGCAAAATGCCCAGTGCATGGAAAAGTGGATGAAGCTAAACAAACTATGAGTCGTGCCGCTAAAGGCGTGATGAAGTATGGTAAGGATGGTATGCAAGCACTTGCTAAAGCCGGTAAAGAAGGTAAAAGTCTTGAGCCAGTTAAAGCCAAATATAACAAGTATGATGAAGCCAAAGAATTAAAAGGCGGCCAAAAGAAACTAGATAAAAACCATAATGGTAAACTAGACAGCGATGATTTTAAAAAATTACGTGCTGAAAGAAAAGTCGACGAAACTGTTAGCCCAGAAAAACTAAAAGTACGTGAAAGTATCGCTCGTGCTAAGGCATTACTAGAAGCTGGTAAGAAGAAACCAAAGTGGTTGGAAAAAGCTGAAGTAGAAGCTGAAGAAAAAGCAGGCCAAAAAGTTTCTAAGAAAGAAGAAAAGAAAGTTGGTATTGTCAAAGAGTCCACAGAGTTTGATCGTATGAAAACTTTGATGACACGTTTAAACGGATAATATAATGGACATGAAACGCATTTTACAGGCAATGGACGGCGTTGCCACCAAACCTGTAGAAGGCGGTAATGACATGAAGAAATTTCTTCAAGTGGTTACAGAAGGTGCTAGTCCACATAAGGTTACTTTGCCAGTACAAATGGCCATGCAACATTATTCCGAAGTAAAGACTGCGGCATTAAAGCCAATTAAAGAAGTTAAAAAGACAGCAATGTCCAGTTTGTTTCAACGATATGTTGTAGAAGCTGAAGAAGAATTGTTAGAAGAAAAAGCCGTACGTAAAGAAATTATCAGTGAACAGGCTCGCCGTGTTGCAGATCGTGTACTTGCAAAAGAATCACGTGTTGATGAACTTAGTAATCGTGTGTTAGGCGACTATAAAAAAGCCGCAGGTGCTGATGCTAGGGCCGCAGACAAAGCGGGAGATTTTAAACGTGCTGATAAACGATTCAAAGGCATTGTTAGTGCCACTAAAAAAGAATTTGCCAATGATAAAAAACAAAGTGTAGCAGAAGGCATTGATGCAGAAGGCGGCATGGCTCGTGAGCAATTGATTAGCATGGCGCATCACGCATTAGAATTAGCAAAACATTTAGAACCTGATACACAATTAGATGCTTGGGTCCAAACAAAAATTGGTCTAGCTAGTGATTATATTCAAACAGTCAGTGACTTTGTTAAATATGGTCATCAGGATGTAAACGATTAAGAGAACACTATGGACTTTAAAAAATTATTAGAAAATTTAGAAAGAATAGAGCAAAATTCTCTGCTAGAACGTGCTCACATTAAAGATGTGGATGCAACTGCTGACATTACTGATAAAAGCCAACGCTATGCCGCATTGGCTAAGTTAGCCAAGTCTGGCGGCTATGCAGGTATGTTCGACCCAGTTACTGGTAATTTTATTGATACAAATGGCAGTGCCGCTTGGATTGGTGCTTACAAAGCAGAAGTTCAACAACTGGCTAATCATGGTTTAATTCCTAATGCCGCTAAAGAAAAAACCAGCCACTTGTTAGGCAACATGGGCATGGATGAAAAAGAAGCGGGCGATATACAAACTAACGTTCGTAAAAGAGAACAAGCAATTGACAAGGCAACTGGCTTTATTAACAAAGCACTAGAAACTTTTAAGACAGCGACTCCTAAAGCAGTCGAAGCTCCTAAAGCAGTCGCACCAGGTGCTAGTGAATCATTAAATGCAGGTCTTGCACGAGCGTTGACAGAATCATTTGGGTATAACTTCAAGCAGTTGATTGAAAGTATTAGTCGTGACGATCACAAGTATATCAAAGACGTAATGACACAAGTTAAAGATGTACAAAATGATGACGACGTTGTGGAATTTAAAGGATTGTATAAACAATACATCCAACGTAGAGATCTATTAGTTGAACAAATTACTAGACTAGTTGCTAGAATCAAAGCAAAAACTGCTACCAAAACCATTAAAGAAAGCAAAGGCGATACCGCAGGACTAACCAAACGTACATATTTGCATTGGGAAGGTGGTAATACATTATTAGAATTCCATTTATATTACGATAGAGCTGGCGATTTAGTTGAATACAAATGGAGCAATCGTGAGAATAAACCATTCAATGTTGCAGTTTTATTAGAAGGCGGTAAAGCAGAACCTAAAGAAAAAGGTGGTTTCTGGCAAGGTGTTAGCGATTTTGGTGCAGGATCCGCGGCCGGGCTTACACTAGGCTACAATGATCATATTGTTGCTGGATTAAAATCATTGTACCACGGGACTAAATTTGCAGATGAACTACACAACGAATTTAAACATACAGAAGAAATTAAAAAACGTAGTCCATATTTGTATTTAGGCGGACAGATACTCGGAAGTGTAGCATTAGGCACATTGGTTCCTGGTTCAGGATTAGTCAATGCGGCTGGACAGATAGGTTTAGCAGGTGCTGAATTTGCAGGTAATCATTATTCTAATAAGAGCAAAGAAGATAATGAACTCGAATGGTTGAAAACTCATCCTAACGGCCAACAAAAACCTAATAAAAATAAACCAAACGCTAACAATCAGCAACAACAAAATAGTCAGCAACAAAATAGTCAGCAACAAAATAGTCAGCAACAAAATAGTCAGCAACAACAGAATAGTCAGCAACAAAATAGTCAGCAACAACAAAACAATCCTATACCCCAAGCAGGTGCAGGAATGTCTGGGCCTTCGGATCCAGTCGTTAAATCATTGCAACAAAAACTTATTGCGGCAGGTTTTAGTGTTGGCGTACATAAAGATGACGGAAGATTTGGCAAAGATACTGTTGCGGCAGTTAAAGCGTATTCTCAAAAGAATGGTACTAGTGATGCCGATAGCATTACTAAATTATTAAGCATTACTCCTAAAGTTACGGAATCTATTACTTATTCAAGCATGAGCGAAGCAGAGCGCATGAGCTATTTGCGTAATCGTTTAAAATCTATAGAATCTAGCCAATTAAATGAATATGTAGAAGCGGCAGTACCAATCTTAAGGACACTGTTTAGAATCGGTGCTGCCGAAGCTGAAGCTCTAGCACCGTTCGTTAAAGGCGGTATGCAAGCATTGGAAGCAGGCACGGCTCAAATTGAAATCAATGGTTTGAGATATACTAAACTTTCTAAAGACGGTAGTCGCTGGTTAGCAGTTGATACTAAAACCGGTGGGCAAGTTGTAAAAACTACCGATGAGTTGGCAGCTGAAGCAAAATTATTGAATGGTAACAAACCTCCAACACCTCCGGTTAAGACTAACACTAGCCCAGAGCCGCTACCTGATCCAAGCAAGGCTAATAAGCCAGGGTTTGATGCTCAAGGTCGACCACTTAAAGTAACTAACAATACACAACAAGTTGTGGGTAACGGCAATCAACTTGCTCAAAACGGAAGTAGTATAAGTAATACTACCCATAATACTTACAACACTTACAATATCGCTGGCAAAGAAGTAACACAAGCAGAGTTTACAGCGGTAGCTAGATCACAAGGCGCAACAGGTGCTATCGCAGAACAAGCTGTAGTTGCTGAGTTGGCTGCAATAACTCCAAAGGCGCCCGGTATACTTTCTCGCATTTGGAATAGCAAAATATTAAGAAAGTGGAGTTATAGCAGGGCATTCTTAGTGACGGCAGTAAGTTTAGCGGCGTTCCACTATATGTTTGACGATGCTGGTAATATTACTACTGAAACTGATGATCCGGTTCAGCCTCCGGTTAATCCTCCGGTTAATCCTCCGGTTAATCCTCCAGTTGAGCCTCCAGTTGTTCCTCCAGTTGTTCCTAATAAACCAGAAACAGCTGATAAACCTGAAGTCGATCCAGATGTCGAAGAACTTAAAGATTTAATTAGACAATACAACGAAGCGTTCCCAGACGATCCTCTAGATCTTACATTAACAGCAGATATTGAAAAATTAATTGGCAAACTTCCAGCAGTACAAAGTGGCACCGGTAACAAACCAGTTAATGGTGCAAATGACAAAAAAGTTCCAGACTGGATGACAGGGCCAGACGTTGATGTAACTAAATTAAAGGCAGGCATTGACAATGGCAGTATAAATCCGGACAGGGGCGGTGATATAAATAACACAGCAACAAAACAGATTAGGTAATAACAAATGGCAAACTAAGGTTTGCCATTTTCACCTCAAAAATTTGACACAGCAAGATAATTAGTTTATAATAGGCAATATAGGAGATATTTCATGTCAGGACGTTCATACGGTGCAGAAGAAAAGGCAAAACTAGAAAGATTAATCAGCGAAGGTTCTACGGTACTTCGTGAAATTGAAGATTTATCGGTAGGCTTAAAAGAAACAATCAAAGCAGTAGCAGAAGAACTTAATGTCAAACCCAGCGTTATCAGTCGTGCAGTTAAAATTGCACACAAAGGTAACTGGAGTGAGCATAACGAAGATTTCGCAGAAATTGAAGCAATTTTAGATATTACTAAACGTATCTAAATAAGTATATAAAGAAAGGTCGGCGGGCCATAAACCGCACAATAGGTGTTTGTCAGCCCAAAATGACATATAGGAGAATCAATGAGCTATGTAGACGCATGGTTTGACCGTGATAATGACGTTATCAAAGTAGTCGAACGCAACAAGAAAGGTGAAAGGGAATTTAGAGATATTCCTGTACGCCACACATTTTATTATTCAGACCCTCGCGGTAAGTATCAAAGCATTTACGGCGATCCTCTTGGCAAGATTGTAGTTAAAAGTACCAAAGAACTACGCAAAGAACAAGCCATACACAGCAATCAAAAGTTATTTGAAAGCGACATCAATCCAATCTTTTCGTGCCTAAGCGAAAACTATCTTAACGCAGATGCTCCAAAACTACATGCGGCATTTTTCGATATTGAGGTAGACTTTGATCCAGAGCGTGGCTATGCTAGTCCAGACGATGCATTTATGCCAATCACTGCGATTGCAGTTTACCTACAGTGGATGGAAACTATGATATGCTTGGCCATTCCTCCAAAGGGTGTTAAGATGGAGGATGCCAAAGAAATGGTCAAAGACTTTCCTAATACATACTTGTTTGAAAAAGAAGGTGAACTGTTAGACATGTTCTTAGACTTGATCAAAGATGCAGATATATTAAGTGGTTGGAACAGCGAAGGTTTCGACGTACCATACACAACTAACCGTATTACCAAAGTATTAAGCAAAGAAGATACCCGTCGGTTCTGTTTGTTTGATCAATTGCCAAAGAAACGTGAATATGAAAAGTTTGGCCGGCTTGCCACAACATATGACTTTATAGGCCGTGTACATTTGGATTATCTTGAACTATATCGTAAGTACACATATGAAGAACGACATTCATATAGGCTGGATGCTATTGCCGAGTATGAACTAGGTCAACGTAAGACACAGTATGAAGGCACATTAGATCAGTTATACAACAACGACTTTCGTACATTTGTAGAATACAACATCAATGACTGTAAACTACTCGACGATCTGGATAAGAAATTGAAATTCTTAGATCTTGCCAACACACTAGCACATGAAAACACAGTACTGCTACAAACTACAATGGGGGCCGTGGCTGTAACTGAACAAGCTATTATCAACGAAGCACATCGTAGAGGTTTCCAAGTTCCTAATCGTACTAAAATGGATGATAGGGAGAACAGTGCGGCAGCTGGTGCGTATGTGGCTGTTCCTAAAGAAGGAATACATGATTGGGTTGGGTCCCTGGATATTAACAGTCTTTATCCTAGTGCCATTAGAGCACTTAACATGGGGCCAGAAACTATTATCGGTCAGTTGCGACAAACAATGACTGATGAATATATCGAAAATAAGATGGCAAAAGGCTCTAGTTTTGCGGCCGCTTGGGAAGGTATGTTTGGCAGTGTAGAATACACAGCAGTAATGAATCAAGAGATTGGAACTGAAATTACTATCGACTGGGAAAATGGCGATAGCGATGTGCTAAGTGCGGCTGAAGTGTATAAGCTAATATTTGACAGCCATCAGCCGTGGATGTTAAGTGCTAACGGCACAATTTTCACTTATGAGAAAGAAGGTATTATCCCTGGACTGTTAAAGCGTTGGTATGCTGAACGTAAAGAGATGCAGGCCAAGCTCAAAGAGTGTATTAAAACAGGGAATAAAATTGAAGAAGAATACTGGGACAAGCGACAGCTCGTCAAAAAGATTAACCTTAATAGTTTGTATGGTGCCATTCTTAACAGCGGTTGCAGGTTTTTTGATAAGCGTATTGGGCAGTCGACTACACTAACAGGTCGACAAATTGTTAAACATATGGCAGGTAAGGTCAATGAGATTGTAACCGGCGAATATGATTATCGTGGTAAGGCAATTATCTACGGTGATACTGACTCCTGTTATTTTTCAGCATTTAAGACACTACAAAAAGATATTGACAATGGCAATATCGAATGGTCTAAAGAAAATGTAATTGCACTGTATGATAACATTGGCGAAGAAGTTAATACTACTTTCCCGCAGTTTATGTTGGATACATTCCATTGTCCAAAGACACGTGGAGAAGTTATCAAAGCAGGTCGAGAAATTGTTGGAAGTAAAAGTTTGTTTATTACTAAGAAGCGTTACGCTGTGTTGTATTACGACAAAGAAGGCAAACGTGCAGACGTAGATGGTAAGCCAGGTAAGATCAAGGCCATGGGCTTGGATCTAAAGCGTAGTGATACTCCAGAATTTATTCAAAACTTTTTAAGTGATGTACTTGAAATGGTACTGATGGGTAAGCCTGAACAAGAAGTTTTAGATGCAATCAGTGAATTCCGTCTAAGATTTAAAACTAGACCTGGATGGGAGAAAGGTTCGCCTAAACGTGCAAACAAAGTTACGGAATATCAAGCCAAAGAAGCCAAAGCCGGTAAGGCCAATATGCCAGGACATGTACGTGCTAGTATTAATTGGAATACACTAAAGCGTATGTTTGATGACAAATACAGCATGAACATTACAGACGGTGCTAAAGTTATTGTTTGCAAATTGAAAACTAACCCGCTTGGATTTACTAGCGTTGCATATCCAGTAGACGAATTGCGTTTGCCACAATGGTTTAAAGATTTGCCATTTGATCACGCAGAAATGGAACAGACTATTATTGACAACAAGTTGGATAACTTGATTGGCGTACTAAACTGGGACGTTCGTAGTACAGAAGAAAAGAATACTTTTAATAATTTATTTGAGTTCTAATATGAAAATAATAGTTGCAGGTTACGGGTTTGTTGGCAAAGCGGTTGCTAATGTTCTTAAAGAGCATCATCATGCTGTTATTGTCGATCCACAGTATACTACAAATGAAATAAAATATCATTTAGATGCTGATGCTATTGTCATTTGTGTCAACACTCCTACTGGAGAGAACGGTATTATCGCCGAGAATTTAGCAAACGTAATGGACCAAGTTCCAATATACATGCCTGTACTCGTTAAAAGCACCGTTACTCCAGCAGTAGTTGATACATTTAATCAATTATATCCAGATCATAGTATATGTTATAGTCCAGAATTTTTAAGAGCTAAAACAGCAGATCAAGATTTTTTAAATCAAAAGTATGTTGTAATTGGTGGAGAAGATCCAGAAAGTTTTTGGCATGAATTATTTTTGCAAGTATTGCCTAATTGTAAAATAGTATTCAATTGTACAGCAGAAGAAGCCTGTATGGTCAAATATACTGCTAACTCATTCCTTGCACTTAAAGTTAGTTTCTTTAATCAAATTTTTGATCTGTGTCAAAAAGCAGGTATCGACTATGACACAGTTAGACACATTGTAAGTCAGGATACAAGAATTGGATCAGGACATACTCTAGTTCCAGGGCCCGACAATAGTCGAGGCTTTGGCGGTGCATGTTTCCCCAAAGATACAGAAGCACTAGTACATTGGGCCAAGCATGTTGATGCAGTTCCAAGTTTGGTAGAATTCGCTATCCAATACAACAACAAAGTAAGAAAAATCTCTTGACTTTAAACGAAAATCTAAATATAATACACATAAGGAGAATCATATGAAAGATATTTTACAAGACCTAGTAGCACATACACACTCACTAGGATTTTTGCCAATCGTTAAGATTAGCAGTGATGACAGTGAAACAGTTATTGAAGGCATGGCTGAAGACCGTTCAGTTATCCTACAAGGAAAAACTAAAAATGCAGTGCCGGTATTCACGGGCGTGTTTGGTATGCCTAATTTGAATAAATTAGACTTGCATCTGAAGTGTCCAGAATACAAAGAAGGTGCAAGCATTGATGTTGTTACACAACAACGTAATGGTGAAGATATACCAACAGGTTTGCACTTTGAAAATGCCACCGGCGACTTTAAAAATGATTATCGTTTTATGAACGAAGCAATTATTACTGAGCAAATGAAATCTGTCAAGTTCAAAGGCGCACAATGGGTTATTGAATTTGAACCAACTGTTGCAAGCCTACAGCGTTTTAAATTCCAAGCGGCCGCACATACTGAAGAATCTACTTTCCAAGTTAAGACAGAAGATAATAATCTGGTGTTTAGTTTCGGTGATGCTAGTACACACGCAGGTAATTTTGTATTCCAAAGCGGTATTACTGGAAAACTAAAGCAACCTTGGGCATGGCCTGTACAGCAACTTATCAGTATTTTAAACTTGTCAGGTGAACTAACTATGCGTATCAGTGATCACGGTGCATTACAAGTTACTGTGGATAGTGGGCTTGCTGAATACAACTATATTCTTCCAGCACAAGCAAAATGAGCCAAGTAGATCCAAAAATAATTGAATTAGAACGCAAGGTTCTCTTTTTAGAAAATCTTGTAAAACAACTAGCTAGTCGACTCGATTATTTGGATCGTGAACGTGTTCGAACAAAAAATAGCTTGAATACATTATCACACGAGATCAATCGAAAATGACATTAAATCAAATATTAGTTGGCTGTGGAGTATGGGCAGTATTGATAGTCCTAGTATATCGTCACATCACTTTTAATAAAATTAGAGAATGCTACGGCATGTGGTTCACAAAGGAATATTGGACCAACTATAATGTTGTTGAGCTCTTGAGTTGGGCGGCCAAGGCCTGTATTATTGTCCCAGGCTTAATTTTTGGAATAAGTGTTTGGTGGTTGTATTTCTTTACACTAGCAACAAGTCTAACACTTATTTGGGCTAGTGAAAAGAAACTACTACCTACACTAGTAGGTTTTAACACTATATGGGCTTGGATTAGCTGTATGGTATTAGCACAACATTTGATAGGATAATATATGGGTGCCGCAAGAGAAAAAGACCAAGCAGATTTTGACTTGGAAACATTTGTAGATTTATTTGATACTGCTATCAGTTCAGATAATCCAGCCGTACAACGAGCATTAAAAAACTTGTTGATGATTGCGGCTATTGTCAATGCTGAAGATAAAGAAGCAGGTATGCGTCAGGGTCCGTTGAAAAGAGTATTAGAGGATCAACGAAATATTATTCGCAGACTTGACCGTATAGAAGGTGATAAGATTTATCCACAACAACCTACTCCGTATGTGCCGCCTGGGGGTGCCGGAACTCCGTTTGGGCCAGTTCCGTTAGGACCATATTATCCTCCAACGCCATTAGCATGGCCTACTACTGGTACAGGTAGTCCACCGCCTAATACTATTTGGTGTAGTTCGCAAAGTGCAAGCTCAACAGCGTTTGATGATCAATTTACTAGCGATCCAGGTGCCAAGTATGCTACAATATTAGATAAATTGGAAACAAAGGTGTCATGAATAAAAACTTAACAGCACATCAAAGCGATTACGCATATTTTTTACCAGCAACAAGTGGTTTTTACAGCACGTACATAGGCAAACAAAGGCATGGCAACTATGTTGATCCAGCTCGTATTCCTGCTAGCTTTGGACCTTTAGGTATTGAAGCAATGAATTATCTAAATCCTAATGCGGCGTTTTACTTTGACCACTGTTTATATTCAGCGGGCCATGCTAATTTAGATTTAACTAAACCCGATCCAAGTGAAGATATGTTTCGTAACAGAGATCGTACAACTAGTTGGGTATTAGGCGATTCAGGCGGATTCCAAATTGGTAAAGGTGTGTGGGAAGGTGAATGGAATGATCCAAACGGACCAGTAGTTGCACAACGTATGGCTGAAGCAGTTGCTCGAGGTATCGAACTAGTTCCGCAAGTACATCCAACAGGACATCCTAAAACAGATAAGAATGGCAATCCAAAGTATACTAAGATCGACCATGTTAAAATTTATCAAGCTAAATTAGATGCGGCGCAAAAGAAACGTGAACAAGTTTTAACTTGGATGGACGCACTAATGGATTACGGTATGGTACTTGATATTCCAGCATGGGTTGGACGTAGTCCGGTTGGTGCTAAAAATAGTGGTGTTAGCAATTATCCGCAGGCTGTTGCGGCAACCAAATACAATAATGAATACTGGATCAAACATCGTACAGGTGCTTGTAAGTTCTTAAACGTATTGCAAGGCGAAAGTCACGATCAAGCAGAAGATTGGTATCAGCAAATGAAAGACTTTTGCGATCCAACCAAATATGATAAACCATTTAACGGTTGGGCCATGGGTGGACAAAATATGTGCGATGTTGACCTAGTACTACGTAGATTAGTGGCATTGAAATTTGATGGACTTCTTGAAAAAGGCCAGCAGGATTGGATGCACTTCTTAGGCACCTCTAAATTAGAGTGGGCATTGTTATTAACTGACATTCAACGAGCTATAAGGAAATATCATAATGAAAACTTTACCATCTCTTTTGACTGCGCCTCGCCATTCCTTGCCACAGCAAACGGTCAAATCTATGTCCAGACAGAAATTACCAACAAAGAAAAATGGCTCTACAGAATGTTGCCGTCTCTTGATGACAAAAAGTACAGTCAAGACACACGACTCTTCCAAGATGTCGTAGTGCAAGATAAACATTTTGAAGCGTTTACTACAAGTCCATTAATGGACGGTGTAGAAGTTAAAGATATTTGTATCTATGGTCCAAATGACATTAACAAAATTGGTAAGGTAGGTAAGACATCGTGGGACAGTTTTACTTACGCAATCATGATGGGCCATAATGTATGGTTGCATTTGAACAGCGTACAAGAAGCCAATCGCCAATATGATGCTGGACTTTGTCCTGGCATGTTAGATGTTACTACAGCTATACCAAAGCCATTTACAGACTACTCTCCATTACCAAATAAATTTAGAGATGTAGTAGATGCTATTTTTAGTGCGTCCGATCGAGATTCGGCGATAGCAATTATTGATTATTATGATAAATTTTGGCAAGCTATTCCAGGCACACGCGGTGCCATTGGTAAGAAAACGGTAAATGCCACTACCAAGTATTTCGAATTGTTTGACGAAGTAGGTGCAGATAGTGTACAATCAGATGACGAAGTAGATTTTGACGAGTCTGCAATTGATAAACTAGACGATTTGGAAGCCAGCGTCCATGACATTACCCGATGAAAGATACCGAGCAGTAGTACAGACTCAAAGATTTTTATTACAGATCTTAACTACTCCTCGAGTGCCAAAGGCAATCAAAGATCAAGCAAGAAGTTGTTTGCGTCATTATCCTAGCGATTGGGATATGGACCGTGCATCGGAAGGTGCTCCGGACATATTTGCTAAACGTATGGAAGATGTAACTCGAATGTTTAAAAAATACGAAGAGAGTAAAAATGAACAAACGTAGTCTTATTGTAGGCATGGGTATTGGACAGTTATATAAGACTGTACTAGAAAAACTTGGCTATACAGTTATTACAGTTGATCGAGATCCTAGCAAAGGTGCAGATTTTGATTCGGTTGACAGCGCATTGTTAGTACATGGTTTATTTGATACTGCACACATTTGTACTCCTAATTTTACGCATTTTGAACTTGCGGCTAAAGTTGCGCCCTATACTAAAATTGTGTTTATTGAAAAACCCGGTGTTGCTACTAGCGATACATGGATTAAACTAGTAACTACGTTTACACAAACACGTTTTATTATGGTTAAAAATAATATGTGGCGTAGTAATGTTAACGAGCTAAAAGAATTAGCCAGTCGAGCTAATACTGTAGATATATTTTGGTCTAGAAAAAACTGTATTCCTAGTCCCGGTAGTTGGTTTACTACTAAAAAGTTGGCGTTCGGCGGTGTTAGTAGAGATTTAATGCCACATTTGTTAAGCCTGTATGTGGCAATGAATCCGGATTGGCGATCAGAACAAATAACCGGAAAGCAAGCATTACGATTACATACGTTAGAAAGCATCAAAAGTACCGAATATGGAACTATAAACCCTAATGGAACATACGATGTAGATGATCGTTGCCATATAATATTTGGTAGTAAATGGACTTTACTAGCAGATTGGGCTAATATGCATGAAGATAATAGTTCTATTAAATTTACCATGGAAGATAGTACTATAGAGCGTTTTGAATTAGGCTGGTGTCCCGAAGATGCGTATGAATCTATGATTAAAGAAGCAGTTGACCACATGTACGAAGCTGATTTTTGGAAACATCAATACATAATCGATACATGGATACATGAAAGAATAGAATCCCTATGATAGTTAGATGTTTACAGACAACAGGGCAAGGTTATTTCGAAGAAGTATCTTACGATAAACCCGAGCCAAATTCATTAGAGCTCGAAGTTCGCACTATTATGACTGGTGTATGTCGCAGTGACATTGATATGATGCAAGGTAATTTTGGACCACTGCCGTTAAGTATGCAAGGTCACGAAGGATTAGGCGAAGTAACTAAAGTCGGTGCAGGTATTCTCGGAGTTAAAGTAGGAGATATCATTGCAACACGAGGAGAGCCTGCGTATGCAGACTTTTATAATGTACGTTATAATGAATTTGTACGTGTTCCATTCGCCGATCCAAAGTTTATACTTGAACCAGTGGCATGCGGTATTAATCTCATTAACCAAGCTAAGACATTAATTAAAAAGAAACAAGGAATTGAATCCAAAATGCTTATACTAGGCAGTGGATTCCTTGCGTGGGTCGCTTATCATACCATGCGACTGAATGGATACATCTACCAAGTAGATGTTCTAGGGTCTAATAACTTGGATTTATGGAAAGATCGACTGTTAATGGGCACTACCGAAAGTTATGATGTAGTTGTCGATGTTAGCGGAAAATATCAATTAGGTACTGACATTAATCTAAATAACGATGCACTTGTTATCGATGCAGTTGGAAAGCCTATTAATAAAGCAGAAGCAGATCATTTGCTTTGGAAAGCCGTTACTACTGTAAGACCTAGTCCACGCACTGAAGAATTTATTAAGTGTATGCATTTTGCCAAACACTGGATTGAAAACGGCTATTTAGAGGTTGATTCTTTTTGGACAAAAGCATATAATAGAAATATAGAGTGGCAACAAGCGTTTGCGGATGGTATGGATCGTCCGAACGGTTACAGCAGAGGTTATATCATATGGGACTAAACACTGAAGAACGACAAGATGTCGTATACTTTACAGGGTATGAAGTCGAACATACTATTTGCCATGGTATGTTTACGCTATTTGTTGTAGGCACTCCGCCTATTGAAGAAATTTTTGCTAAAGTCGCAGAATCACAATCAATGTTAGACGAAAAAAAACATATTCGTCATATTTACTTTGGTACAAGCCAAAGTTTTAATCCTACCTCTATCTCCCAGGAGCAATACAAACCATGGGATGATGTCATTTTACCGTTCTTAAAGCAAGGCTATTGGGTAACTTTAGACTTTGATGTGCAACATATAGAAGGTATCCTAGAATCTAGTTATTGCGAATATGACAAATTTGTTCCAATGATTAGTGTCAAACTGCCATATATTAATCAACTTAATTATAACGCAACACTTAAATTAGACGACCGTACTTGGGGTGCTACTAATCCCGGTGTATGGACACATCAACTGCGTGACCTTATGGGTAAAGACAAATATACCCACTGGGAACAATATACACAAGATACAACACTATGAATATTAAACAAGACATCCGCCCTAACAAAATGATCTGGGTCACATTTCAAAAAGAAGGCATTCACGCATATCCGGCGGCAGCAACAGACCCTAACCTAGCAACAGGAGATTACTATGATGTATCGTTTCTTGCTAATCCTCATCGTCATATTTTCCATTTTCGTGTTTGGATTAGTGTTACCCATAATGACAGAGATATCGAGTTCATCCAATTTAAGAGATGGCTTGAAAGGTTGTATTCTAGCGAACAAGGTGTATTGTCGCTAGATCATAAGAGTTGTGAAATGATGTCAGACGATTTGTATGACACTATTTCCAATAAGTATCCAGGTCGAGAGATTTGGATTGAGGTCTCCGAAGACGGAGAAAATGGCAGTTTTATCAAATATTAAGAAGAGGCTATAATGGCTAAGAACTACAAAGAAATTAACTATTTCGAAACCCGCCCCGATATCGTCAAAATTTTTGACGATTTAGAATCCTTTCATGACTGGTGCCGTATTGAAATGGCTCCTTTCGACGAATCATACCTCTATAATAGAGACAGTTGGGCCTGGCGTAATTATGAAAAATCACGCAGACCTAAAAAGCCATTTACTGGGGAACGTAAACCTTACTTAGGTAAGAATCCACGTCACACTACAAATGACCGTTTTTCTAATTGATTTAGAAGCAGTTGAAACCAGGTACACGGGTCAGTGGAAGACTCATGTGCCTGCTCTCTTACGAAAGGCGGGACACAATGTTCAAATTATCTCTGGCCCTGAGGATATTCCTACAGCCACTACTCCTGGTGCTTTTCTTAATTTTGGTGGCACCAATATATACAAGTCTCGACAAGTTGAGCAAATGGGCCGTTTATTTTGTAGCGGATCCGTTCATCCTGGCGACCACTTTATTTTTACTGACGCTTGGCATCCGGGCATTATAAACTTAAAGTATATGAGTGAGTTACTGGGCATCCCGGTGACAACACACGGCTTGTGGCATGCTGGTAGTTATGACCCACAAGACTTTTTAGGACGACTTGTTGGTAATAAACCTTGGGTTAGACACGCAGAACAAAGTTTTTTCTATGCGTTTGATCATAATTATTTTGCTACTAAGTTTCATATTGAATTATTCCACAAAGAGTTGCTCAACGGCGGATTTCAAACAGAAAATCCCTGGTATGAGGAAGAGCTAGGTGAGATCTTAGCAGGTGAATATCCTAAAATTGTTCGTAGCGGATGGCCAATGGAATATATGGGGTCGACCCTTACTGCATACAAGAACATGCCCAAGCGTGACCTTATACTGTTTCCTCATCGCATAGCGCCAGAGAAGCAGGTTGATATCTTTCGTGACTTGGCTATACACTTGCCACAATATGAATTTGTAGTATGCCAGGATCAACAGCTGACAAAGAATGAATATCATAATTTGTTGGGCGAAGCTAAAATGGTGTTCAGTGCCAACTTACAAGAAACACTGGGCATCAGTTGTTATGAAGGTGCAGTGGTTGATGCTATACCGTTAGTACCGGATCGGTTAAGCTATACTGAAATGTATTACGATACATTCAAGTATCCTAGCGTATGGACTGAAAGTTTTGAAGCATACAAAGTACATCGTCCTAATTTATGTTTTGCAATCATGCAACATATTGATAATTACATCACACGTATTCCACAGATTCGTAAACAAACACGCCAACTAACTGAAAACTTTTTCTCAGCACACACTTTGTTAGAAAGATTAAAATGATACTCAATTTGTTAGAACGCCTAGATCGCAAACGTATTATCATGGATCGACAACACAACGAACCCTTGCTAACTCGTTATTATCTTTTTTTAAAAGAACGCAAGACGTTTCCATTCAATATATTTTTGCACA
>Ga0136641_1000205_pt1 | contig 25270 bp, 23 predicted proteins | sample EliLak1302023Y_FD_115312 | JGI IMG/M metagenome (GOLD analysis project Ga0136641, IMG submission 115312) | Freshwater microbial communities from Elizabeth Lake, Yosemite National Park, California, USA - 13020-23Y | ecosystem: Environmental > Aquatic > Freshwater > Lake ...
AACAGAATTAACAGCAGGTGCAACAGAATTAACAGCAGGTGCAACAGAATTAACAGCAGGTGCAACAGAATTAACAGCAGGTGCAACAGAATTAACAGCAGGTGCAACAGAATTAACAGCAGGTGCGACAGAATTAACAGCAGGTGCGACAGAATTAACAGCAGGTGCGACAGAATTAACAGCAGGTGCAACAAGATTTACAGCAGGAACACCATTCACAGCAGGAACAGCAGGTGCAACAGGAACACCATTCACAACAGGTGCATCAGGTTCCACAGGAACAGCAGGTGCATCAGGTTCCACAGGAACAGTAGGTGCTACAGGTGCCACAGGTGCCACAGGAGGCGGAGAAACAACAGAGGCAGCGAGTACTTCTGAAATTGGATTCACTGGAGCAATAGAACCATCAGGATTAACAGCAGGTGCCACAGAATTAACAGCAGGTGCAACAGGATTTACAGCAGGAACACCATTCACAGCAGGAACAGGAACAGCAGGAATAGGAACAGCAGGAACAGGGGTAGGTGACTCAATAGAATTCACAACAGGTGCTTCAGGGACAGAAGGAGCTACAGGGGCAGAAGGAGCAGAAGGAACTACAGGGTCAATTGGGTTACCTGAATTTATATTATGTTTATACTTTTCTAATATAGATACTGCACCAATTGCAATCCCTACATTTTTATCATCATTTTTATCATCATTTGGTCTGTGATTTGGTTTATTATTGGACAACTTATTTTTCATTTTATTGGATGTAGTTGCAACAATTAATTCATCCATACCAGAAAACATCTGTAATGCCAATTCTTGTATAATCATACGTATCGGTTCACAACTTGTTAGCATTGATAGTGGTTTATCTGTATCACACATACCATCGTAAATTGCCTGTAAAATATATCTCTGTTTGTCATTTGATTCTAGTTTTTCAACACCAAATAGGGTTAGCACTTCAAGTTGTTCAGATGTAAAGGGTTTTTTCAGGGACGGATTTAGTAGATTGTATATCTTTCCAAAAAGTATGATTTTTTTAGTTTCTGTAGCAAGCGCATTCACATTTGTAGCAAGCGCATTCACATTTGTAGCAAGCGCATTCACATTTGTAGCAAGCGCAAGCGCATTCACATTTGTAGCAAGCGCAAGCGCATTCGCATTTGTAGCAAGCGCAAGCGCATTCGCATTTGTAACAGGTATGTTTGCATTTGTAACAGGTGTGTTCGCATTTGTAGTAGGAGGTTTAACAATTATGGCAGGAGGTGCAGACTCAGATTTAGCAGATGCCTGAGCCTGCGCAGGCTCAGATGCAGGCGCGAGCGCCTGCACAGGTACAGACTCAGGAGCAGACTCAGGAGCAGGTGCAGGAACAGGAGCAGCAGCCGCAGAGGTAGCGACAACTGCTACTTCTGCAATCACTGCATTATTACTCGGCTGGGCATTAATCGGCATTTTACCCTTTTTTGAAAAGGCTGGTTTCTCACTATTAATCTCAGGCCCAATCGATGGCTCACGCCCCCCCCATACATCCATAAATCCTCCATGAAATCCTGGAATTGTACCTGGAACATTTTGCACAAGACTTGTATCTTGACTAATACCACCGCTATATGGATTTGCTTGAAATCCTCCGCTCATTTTCATAATTGAACCGTCCCCACCTGGTAGCATGGAGGCACTTGAATTATAATCAGGCGGCAGTGCTGCAGCCATTCTATAACTATCCCATGATTTAATTACGATATATTATACGAAGCAATAACGATGGGAACCTAAAAAAAAATAACCTATCCACTTCAGACATGGATATCTATACATCAGATCCACAAACAAGAAAACGTAAGATTGAATGTAAACCTGAGCTGGTGATTTCCAGTCTGCAAAAATTCTATGCGAATCATCCGGAAATTGATAAAGTATTACAGTATCTTAATGGAGATGCTCCATTAAGTTTACGAATTATTGATTGGTTTGTCACAAAATATAGCAGAAAGAATTTTATTCGATATATGTTGAATGGACAAGAATTTCTAGTATATCTGAGTTACAAAGGTCAACTAAAAGCATATTCCAAACAATACTTTGACCCAAATTGTCGTAGAGAACGAATTATGTTTACCATTCCCCATCAGGAACAATTTATGACCACCATTGGTAAATTGAATTTCTTTCGATGGGCATTAGAATCTAATATTTTGGAATATATTGAAGCACACGAAGAGGATATTCGGAAAGGGTACAATACGTATTTGAAGGAAATTACACAAACCCAGAAACATCATAAGACAACACGGGCAGATGCTGCGGATGCAACCGATGCAACAGACGTTGTAGACATGGTACATGCAGAAGATGCAACCGATGCAACCGATGCAACAGATACAACAGTAAAGGAGGAAACTATTGTTAAAGTTAAATCAACAGTACGCACCACCCGTCGTCGCACAAAACAGTCGCCCTCCTCTCTTACAAAACTTCAGGTATATACCACACCCATTGAGTTAGATTTTCATTAATTACCCTTATAAAACATTCGAATGTCATCCATCTTAGGTCGCAACTCCTCTGCCGCCGCCGCTTGTTGTTGTGCCATGGTCGGGTCTAACCAGCGATTGTCAAAATTCCTCTGCAGTAATTTATTGGATTCCTCAACATAACCTGTATTTTTGTCTTCATAGACACTGGCCTTTAGTTCTCGAGCCATATTTCGAGAGTCAAACGTCGTATCATATTTATCAAAATATGAATTCTGTACTCCCTTGCTGCCATCCACATCGTACCGCGGCTGTGACCGATGATTTTTATCACTGGACCGACTGTTGTTTGGCAACATGTCATAAAAAGGTGCCTGTCGATTCACATCCGGACGATTATTAGTACCGTATTTCCCATTAGTTTGCCAGTGTTCAAACTGTCTTGCGTTAACAGTATCGATGGTGTTGGTTTCACGCCGCGTCCGTGTAATAAATGTGGGCAGTGGAAAGGCTTCCACTGCCGACATTGTATGAGAATCATGATAGACAGGTTGAGTCATTTCTACAAAGAAATATTAAAAAGAGTCATATCATAAATACAGCAATTATCATGGCGAGCACTAGTCTAAAGTTTGTAGGTATGATAATAAATAAAAGATGTGGATTGTACCTTTTATTTATAAAAAAATCAGAATCAATCACGTGACAATTACAACATTTCAGATATTAACCGTGGGTGGAAAAGAACTCTGGCTAGAAGATGATTCCCTTGACATCCATGATATTCTCACACCCAATGGGATATACATGGACGGTGCTCCCATTCAATTTGAAAATACATTTTTATGCCAGGTAAATACAGTAAAAACAAACATTTCTGATTTTTATAAATGGGAAGAAATCAAGATAGAAGACAGTGATACCTTTTGTTGGAGAACATTTTATACATTTGGAGAAACCGATAATTATACAAGCTGGCTGCCCATTCCACTACATGAATCAATTGGAAAATACTCTTGTAAGGAATTACTACACATCATTCAGGAGCACCGCCATAGATAATCACATATAGGTTTAAACTCTCATGAGTCTAAACCCTGGACGCGATATCTATAATAGACAATGGAATCGCGTAACAAGACTCACAAAAAAATGGATTCGGACCATAAAGATACAAGCTATGTAGGAGTGAATGAACAGAAGGACGAGGCATTTAAAAATCTACTAGAAGATAGTGCACGAGAAGCATATCTACGACCATGGCACCGTTTAGAACGAGGCCTACGCCTAAATCGACTTCGTATTTTTATCGAGGATATCGCCCCACAATTTACAATGACAAAAGAGGAGAAAGATACCCTATTTGTCTTTCTTCAAAAAGCTCTTGACAAGAAATTATTGAATACACTTAAAGTCGTTATTTATGATCAGGGTACGCAGCGCATTACTGCAATTAAAGGGTTTGAGATTAAACGTAATGTAGAAGGAGTGCTACATACCCATTTCAGTACGAAGAAACCGAAATCGGATTCCACTCGCAAGAAGAAGAAGGAAGAAGTACCCTCTGTATCTACCCAATGCAATCCATCGACGGAATCTAATAAAATTGAGAATAAAGAATAAAATAATATATAGATAGATAATATACACATGAGCTTTTGGAATAAAACAAAGGACCTTATAACTTTATTAGAAAATTGGTTATCAGATCCTGAAGATTATGTACAAATCGAACAATGGAAACAATCTGCACACATGATTGCATGGACCTATGAGTTTTCAGAAACCGAACAGATGTACATCGATAAAATGATTGAAATATACGAATCCATGTTTACGAAGATAATTGAAAAAGCATCCACTGTACGCACAGTACTCTGTCCCTCCAAAGAGCAACTCGATATGCTTCTTGGAAGAAAGCAAGTAGAGCAACGCACGTCCGAGTGGTATCAGCAGATGTCAACTATCATTTCTGCCAGTGAACTGGGAAATCTATTTGGGTCTGCCTACCAGCGCGCCAAATTTGTAGTATCAAAAACAGTACCACCTCCCGTGCGCAATCAGTCACTAGCTACATTATCAGAACGAATGTCTGCATTTGACTGGGGGATTCGTTTTGAGCCTGTGGTCAAACAAATTTATGAATATAAATATGGTGTTATCTTAAAAGAATTGGGCAGAATGTATCATCAAACTGACCAGCGATGCACCGCTTCGCCCGATGGGCTCGTCTATGACTGTCCACAAAAAGAGCGCACAGGGCGATTGATTGAAATTAAATGCCCTGTGACACGTATCGCAGATGGGTCGGTCCCTAAAGAATATTATGATCAGATGCAAATGCAGTTGCATGTGACGGGATTGACCCACTGTGATTACGTTGAAGCGACGTTCTCTTCTAAATATAACAATGTACCATTAAAAGTGGGAGAATCGCTGTATCATGGGTATATTGCACTCATTCGTCACGCTGAAATAAAAAACAATCAAGAGTTCTATTATATTTATAGCCCTGTGAACTGTCCAGCTGATTGGATGCCGATAATAAACATGGAAGAAGAAATCGTAGAAATCATTCCGTGGAAATTAGTTCAATGGAATGAGCAAATGATTTGTCGCAATGAAGACTGGTGGACCACGGTTCACTCGCGTATTAATGACTTCTGGGAAGATGTTGAAAAATACAAAAAAGGTACCTTTGTTGTACCAGAATCATCCCGTGCAACAAAGAAACAAAAAATCGAGAAATGTCAGATTGTGTTTACACAAACAGATGAGAATGGCATGGAGATTGAATAATTCCTATCCTGTGTGATTCGGAGGAACGGGCATGGTATCATGTTTATAAAAATTCAACACTAATTCTTGCAGAGGTGCAGTACAACTGTCAGGATAATCGCGCTTATAATTGTTCGTCATTTGACGAAAGTTACCTGTTTTTTCTACCATTCTCTGAAAATCAGTGGCGTAACAACCACGGCTAGTTACACAGGACAATGATTCCTTGAGACGAGGGGGTTGCATCGTATCATTCAGTAAATGATAGGGTTGATTGTTATGCAGGTCCACGGGACTGGGGGTATCGGGGGCATACTGTAGCTCTTCCTTATCTTCGGATTTCACAAGATCATGTTCTTCCGTAAAATTTTCCCAATAGGAATACGCAGGATAGCCAAAGTGAGAATTACGTTGCCACCATTTTTCCTGGGATGGCATACCATAAGGCGCTATCAGATTACGAAATCCATCACGGTGTGTCATGGCGGTAATTGTCACCAGAATACAGAATAGAACAATACTATATACCATAAATGACGTCATGGTCTATCTAATTGCATTTATTATAAAATTTGACAAGAATTATGATGCGTATGAATGGTATTCCGGAAAGATGTCCATGATTAGTATGAAGGTGGTCAAGCGTAATGGTTCATTGGAGGACGTGTCATTTGACAAGGTATTGAATCGCATCCAGTTGGCGGCCGACCAGTTGGAGGTGAACCCCACCCTCATCGCCCAACGCACCCTGCTGCGTATTTATGATGGTGTCAAGACCTCGGAGTTAGATGAACTGGCCGCCCAACTGTCCATTTCGCTGATGACCACCAACCCTGATTATGGCACACTGGCAGCCCGCATTGCCGTCTCCAATCATCATCGTAATACCTCGGATAAATTTACCGAAGTGGTGGCGCAATTGGCCAATCAAACGCTGGAAAAAACGGGTGAAATGGTGTGTAGTGTGTCTCAAGAGTTGCTAGAAATTTGTGAAAAACACGGCGATGCCATTAATAAAAAAATCGATTATCAACGGGATTATCTCTTTGACTATTTTGGGTTTAAAACGTTAGAAAAATTACAATATTTGCTGCGCGATACGAAGGGCAAAACACTGGAGCGCCCTCAACATCTACTGATGCGCGTCTCCCTGGCGCTATGGGGTACTGTCGACCTCGAACGCGCTTTCGAAACCTATGACCTGCTGAGCCATAAATACTTCATTCATGCCACCCCCACGAACTTCAATGCGGGCACACCGCGCCAACAACTCAGTTCTTGTTTCTTACTTGCCATGAAAGGAGACAGTATTGCGGGCATCTATGATAGCCTGAAAGACTGTGCACTCATCAGCAAGTATGCAGGTGGCATTGGCTTACATATCCATGATATTCGGGCGAAGGGTTCCTTGATTCGAGGGACGAATGGGACGTCAAACGGAATTGTGCCGATGCTGCGCAATTTCAATGACACGGCACGCTATGTGGACCAATGCTTTACCCCTGATACCCTTGTCTACACGTTGAATGGCAATAAACCCATTGCAGAGATTCTACCTGGTGACAAAGTGCTAACCAGCAACAATACGTACGAATATGTCTTGAAACAGGTGATTCATGAATACGCTGGAAAAATGTATAAAATAACACTGGAAGGTAACAATACCGCTGTCCAGGTGACCGAGGCGCATCCAATTCTTTCTCTAAAGGCAGAGGGAAAGCCTCTAGAGACCATCCTGGCACAAGTCAATGCGGGGTTGAAAGAGAAGGACTACCATGAGGTCAAAGAGTTGGCGGTGGGAGATTTTACCGTATTTCCTGGCGACATTTACAAACAAATTGTAACCATCGAATCGACAGAATACACGGGCCCTGTCTATGATTTTGAAATTGACGGTCCACACGATTACACAGTAGCACATCTCGGTGTAGCACATAATGGTGGCGGTAAACGCAATGGCTCCTTTGCCATTTACCTGGAGCCATGGCACGCCGATGTGGAAGACTTCCTGAAGCTGAAGCTCAACACAGGCTCAGAAGAGGAGCGGTGTCGTGACCTGTTTTATGCCTTGTGGGTGCCTGATTTGTTTATGGAGCGCGTAGAGAAGAATGAACTGTGGACGCTCTTTTGCCCCTCGGAAGCGCCTGGTCTGGCCGATGTGCACGGAGAAGAATTTAACGCACTGTACACCAAGTATGAACGCGAAGGCCGCGGTCGCAAACAAATCGAAGCCCAGAAGCTGTGGTTTAAAGTGCTGGATTCCCAGATTGAAACGGGGACACCGTATTTGCTGTACAAGGATGCAGCGAACAAGAAGTCGAATCAGAAGAACCTGGGGACGATTAAATCATCCAATTTATGCGTGGCGCCTGAAACGTATATTCTGACGGACAAAGGACAATATCCGATTGTTGAACTCATTGACCAAGAAGTAAAGGTGTGGAACGGCAATGCCTGGTCGACTACTACCGTTCGAAAGACAGGAGAAAACCAGAAATTAATCACAGTGCATTTGAGCAATGGTGCACAGTTGACATGCACCCCGTATCACAAGTTTATTGTTACGGAAGACATCCATATTCAGCTTCAACAAGCACCTCGCACAGATGCATCCCAATTGACACAAGGCATGCATGTGATGATTCATGAGAATAGTATTACCTCTCTGGTACATGTAATTCGTGTAACAGATGAAGGGCGCACCGATGACACGTATTGTTTCAATGAACCTGACAATCATGCAGGTGTATTCAATGGAATTCTGACAGGCAACTGTTCAGAAATCATTGAATATTCCGCGCCCGACGAGTCCGCCGTCTGCAATCTCGCGTCGCTCGCTCTCCCCGCCTATGTCGAAAATCATACCTTCCACTTCGCCAAACTCCGCGAAGTGGTCCGTGTCGCCATTCGCAATCTGAATCGTGTCATCGACATCAACTTCTACCCCACGCCCGAAACCAAGAACTCCAACATGCGCCATCGCCCTGTGGGTCTCGGCGTACAAGGCTTGGCCGATGTCTTCGCCCTCATGCGTCTCCCGTGGGAATCGGACAAAGCGGCTGACCTCAATCAGCGCATCTTTGAGCATATCTACTACGCGGCGGTGGATGCCTCTGCAGAAATTGCTGCCACGGAAGGCCCCTATTCCACCTACGAGGGCTCTCCTATGTCACAGGGTCTCTTTCAATATGACCTGTGGGACGTAACACCGCTGACCGCCCTGGATGATACATTGGACTGGGACGCATTGAAAGAGAAAGTGAAGCGGTCGGGTGTTCGAAATTCGCTGCTGGTAGCACCGATGCCCACGGCATCCACCTCACAAATTCTGGGATATAATGAATGCTTCGAGGCGATTACGAGTAACATTTACACTCGTCGTACCCTCGCAGGGGAATTCGTCATTGTCAATAAGCATCTGATGCGCGACCTGCAAAAGCTGGACCTGTGGAGTGAATTCATGAAACAGCAAATCATCTCACAAAATGGCTCCGTGCAGGGCATCGACCAAATCCCAGAGTCTATCCAGAAACTCTACAAAACCTCATGGGAAATCAAACAGAAAACCATCATCGATATGGCCGCGGCACGCGGTGCCTTCATTTGTCAATCGCAGAGTCTCAATCTCTTTGTGGCTGACCCGAACTATGCCAAGTTGACCTCCATGCACTTTTATGGCTGGAAAAAGGGTCTAAAAACGGGCATATACTATTTGCGAACGCGGGCCCCCGTGATGGCTCAGAAGTTTACAGTGGACCCTGACCTACAACGGGAAGCGGCCAAATCAGAGCAACAGCGCGTACTTCGTAAAAACGCAGGAGAGGAAGAGTGTACGATGTGTGGGTCATAGTTCATCAGTGCCTAAAAAATCAAAATAAACAGATAGAATAGAAAAGGATGTCCATCCGATATAATTTAGACACATTAACAAAACAAATCAATGCAACATTTATTGATAAAAATTTTTTACAAAATTTATATCATTCGATGACAGGCATCACAGGAATTATAAAAGCCATACATGAAACACAAGGACACAAATGGGCTGCCTACGCAACATATGACGACGGAACTTCGCTGTTTCCAGAAACTGAACAGCAAGAGCAATTTACACTGGCATTTCAACCATATGTCCCATCGATTCTCGAGTTTATGAGTCATAGAACAGATAAGAAAATCGCGGGTGGCCAACAAACAGACGGTCAACACACAGACGATGACTACACAGACGGTCAACAAACAGACGATAATCAGACTCCATCTGCACAGGAGGACCCCATTGGACCCGATGATATGTATACAAAAGCTGTTCAAATTATCGACAATATTAATGCCGCCGCCCATCAATTTGCAAATAGTTATGGTATATTGTATTATCAGCGTGAATTTGAGAAAAGTGGAGATGTCTCTATTTTTCCAGAAGTGATTACACAGCCCATAACGATGCTAGGACCCACGGGCGCAGCGGTTGGAAAAACATTGAGTGGAATTAAACTACCCATTCGCACCATTGTATTTTTAGTGTATCTTATTTTGGATGTAACGCGTGTCAGCTTAAGTATTGCAGGGTCCGAATCAAACAGTCGAATCTTATCTGTGGTGGTTGCACTACTCGAATTGTTAAAAGGTGATTGGAAACAAGCAATTGTATCGTTTGTTGGATATTATGGACAAACTCCTCTATTAATTGGTCAGAATATCAAAATTTTTTTGTATTTATATGACACACTTTCACCGCATCTGCGAGAGAATATTATCTATGGACTGCCGAGTATCCCTAAATCAATTCTGATTGGGGTTTTATTAGCTATTTTTAAAGTAACAGCCCCCTATTCAATTCGAACATCTGTAAAGAATGCATTGGAAAGGATTCGAGAAAAGAATAAAGAAATCAATAAAATACTAACAGATGAGAAATTAGAACCACGTGCTGATTATTTTTCTCCTACCTTCGATGATTTAAATAATCTGCAGTCACTTATCAGTGGAGACTTTGAATATATATGCTCCTGTGAATATGAAGAACTTATTAAGCCGTTGCGTGATTCGTCGATTTTATATATTATTATACAGATGCTTGATATTCCAATTAGTAAGGAGTTTCGAAGGGTAAAATGCGGTAGAGTAGATTGTAAACCCTTTATAGATGCACTTGTTGAAAAAGAGACCCCTGTTCGCGTAAAAAGTAATAAGTTAAATGAACCAGGACGCTCTGAAGAACAGAGTACAGGACAAATGGAAGAAGAGGTACCTGCAGAACAAGAGGTACCTGTAAAAGCACCTGGAGCACCTAATACGCCTGTAGAAGCGCCTGTAGAAGCGCTTGTAGAAGCGCCTGTAGAAGCGCCTGAAGCAAATAATGAACCTGGGCAATCAGGCGGAAAACGCAGTGGCAGACGCATCCTACGATGTTCTCGAAAGAAGTAATCATTTCTTGGTACTAACTTTTTTCTCTCTTATTTCTTCCACTTCCACCCCTACCAGACCATGAATAAATGTCAAATATTCCTTCGGAAATCCCCAGAAACACGACGGTGTTTCAGTGGTCTCTTTTGGATAGACCCGTCGACTGGATTGATTGCTCCCATGTGTAAATGCCACAATGATTTGTTGCGGCGGCATCTCAATCACTTGTGTTTCACGCCCTTCTATCCAACTCTCCCCCTCGGCCATCGATACATTCGGAAATCGACGTTCTTCCCACGCCGATTTCTTAAACGTCAAGGTGGCTTCCGAGATACGCTGGCAAAATGGAATGTCAAATGGCGGCACATTTACCGCACTGATACCACGATTCAAATCATAGAGGGGCAGTGTAGTACAGCATGCAATTGCCGCCCCCTGTTTCCCCGCTTGGGTTCCCTGTAGCAACCAGGCCACGCGGCGACGAAAGGAGGTACTCGGATAATGGTCATCGTCATCCATGAACAGAATAATCTCATGGGTGGCATGTTCAATCGCATGATTGCGTTTTTCCCCAATCGACATTCGACCCTCAATGGGGATGTATTTCAAGCGAAGGCTCGGATTCTGCACTTGAAACTCGATGACCTTGTCCGCAGCCAAATGGGGCGTTTTCTCATTGTCTTCAATAATAATCCATTCAATATTCGCCAGAGGATAATCCGTAGCCAGCATATTATGAAACGCAATGTCGATTAGCTTTTTACGATTATACGTGGGGGTAATGACCGAAATAGGTGGACAGTCTTCCACATGGAGGATGGGTGGGCAGTGAAAAATGCCTTTGGCAGGCCGACGGGTCTGTACTACGGCCAATAGGTCTTGAAACAGAGTCGCACAGGCCGCCTGTGTTTTCTCAAACCGTTTCGAGGCAGTAATTTGACGTGCAAAATGTGCGGGGTAACTTGACACGGCGAAGGCCGCAAAGGCCACCTCCAACTCCGCCCGTACCACCGTCGCATCAGGTGTAGCCCAGGCATACCGAACCGCCGTTGATTCCTGATACTGATTGGACAACCACGCGATCCCTTTTTCACCCGCATACATCGTTTCAAACACCGACAGTCGATTCATGAGCGCAAATGCGCCACTGACTTCGGCATGAGCCGCCGCATAGCCAAAGGCTTCCCCCTGACTACCAATCAGATGACCATGATATTGACTGGCCACCTTGTACTGCTGCTCTTTCGTTAACTCCTCTCGTATGACCTTGACTGTAGGGACGGTTATTGCGGCTCGCAGTCCATCCGCATAGTCCTGACGCGTCGTATACACGGTCAACGCAGGGTCACCCTCTTTCCAAAACGCGAGTAGTGCCTTCACATACTCGTATTTGGCAGTAGACCCACCCACAAAGCAGATAAATTCATCCAGGCACTGGTTCATGGAATAAAAAGGACTCACCTCCTTGGTCTGCCAGGCATCACACCAGGGTATATAATAAAGGTGGTTGGCACGAAGCCCCTTTGCTGCTAGCTCATTCGCAAATCGTACCATGGCCGCAGGGTCACGAAACAACAGTGCATCAAAGGCATGGACATAGGCATCAAAGGCATACGACCAATGGTCGGGATTAACTAGCATAACATTGGTATGCGCCCAGGGAATAGCGCTGAAACAGGGGATTTCCAGATGAAACTGGATGTCGGTATGCGGTGTGTGGGGTTGACGGATATCACGCAGAAGGGGCTTGGCCACCGTGATACCGAGTGACAAAGACACCCCTTGAATGACTCGTTCCAACACGGCAATGTCATCGCGCAATCCAAAAGAATTGGAGAGATTACAGAGAATGGCCGAAGTATACATCTATCCATAGAACCACACACGTTTTAGGCTGTATCCGATGTAGATAAGGAATATAATAGTAGAGACATCCCCGTGATGACAGGCAAAGAACTACGTGACCTCGGTTATCTTAAATGGCGAGACCCCTGGGCTTGGATGGAAACCATGAAGGGGAAACGATGGGAAATGCTGATTACCCGCGAAAAACAGTATTATAATGAACTTATTTCGCAGCCCTACGTGCAACATGAAGTCCGACAGATGCAGCAAGAAATCGAAGATGCACGACAGTATCTTGAGTTGCATCCATTTAAGGTTGGTTGTGGTACCATTGATGTATCATTGACCGCCTCCTCTAAATTTTATTGGAAGTGGACCTGGCTTAAAAAGAAAACACCCGCCTATGCCCTCGATGTACAGGGTAATATTGTGTGGTATGTGACATCCGATGAAGATAAGAACTATAAGAATCTACTGATTTGTGAAGATACCGCGGGCAACAAAATCTGGACCAAATCGGCCGTCTCTACCCAGATTGCCATTATCAATAATCTGTGCTATTTTGTGAAGGTGGAAGACTATTTTAACACAGTGGAACTGTGCGTCTGCAATGCGCAGACCGGTCGAAATGAAAAGGTACTGTTTCGCGAAGCCGACCCTGAAAAAGACCTGATACTCGTGAGAGCGTCCAATCGTACCTTGTATTTACAATCGGCAGACCCGATGAAGAGTCAACTGTATCGCATCCGTGACCACACTGTAGAGCAATTGTATAAGAATTCGGTGATACAACTGCCACTGGGAGAAAGTATTTATGGAGACGACTGTGTCTTGACACAGCCGGTTCGAGCGGCCCCATGGGTTGCCCATGGTAAACCTCTATCGCAATGGCAGTTGCCCCGCGAAGAAATTCAATGGGCCAATCTCGAATCCGGTCACATATTAACCATTGATGAAGGGTCACAGACCATTTGGCATTGCAGCCCGCATAAGAAGCCCCGTCCCATTTTTAAAATTAAGGTAGGTACAATTGAGCCTAACATCTGGTCGGCCTGGGAAAATGTACTCGCTGAAACTTTTATTGTAAAGAGTCCCTTTCAAATCCCCTATGCCATCAATATTATCAATAACACCATCTTAAAACAGAGCATACAATCCATCGAACACCCTATTCACTTTGCTCCGCTTGACATTCATCGCTTTCATGCGACTTCCAAAGATGGCACCCGCGTTCCCTACGTGGTCATCAAAGAGAAAGGGTGTAAACCCCTAGCACAACTGATTTATGTCTATGGAGCGTATGGGTCAACGACACCCATCAACTGGCCCTATCAGAATTGGTATCCACTGTTGAAACGAAAGTGGGCCATCATATTTGCCTTGGTACGTGGTGGGGGTGATGTGGACGAAGCCTGGGCGGAAGCGGCGCGACGAGAGCATCGTCATGTAGCGGTGGACGACTTCGAGGCGGTCATCCGCGCTTCACAGCGGACTACAAAACTGGATTCGCACCATACCGCGATTTATGGACGTTCGGCAGGAGGCGTTCCGATTGGCGCTATTGTGTCACGCTTTCCGGATGGACAACTGGTGGGTGCGGCCTTTACAGAGGCACCCTATGTGGATGTGCTGCGCACCAGTTCCAATCCTGACTTACCCCTTACGGTGGGAGAATATAAAGAATTTGGGAATCCTCGTTCGAAGATTTTGGACTTCAAGGAGCTCCTTTCGGTATCGCCTGTCAACACCTTACCGGCAGACGGCGCGCCTGGCGTGTTTGTGATGAGCCGCGTGGGGTTGATGGACCGACAGGTGTTGGCGTATGAATCTTTTAAGTGGATGATGAAGTTGCGTGGCCATGCTTCTCCCGACGGCGGCGCCGCGGTGCACCCGAAAGGGAAGTACGTGACGTTTGAGCGAGCGGAGGCACATCAATATTCGCCTGAGCGCTTTCCCAAATTCCGAGCGATTGATTTGGCGATTTTGAATGCCTGGGCGCATCAGAAGTTGCATTTCTAAGGAAGGGTTGTCATCCCGCTTGCGTAAAAAATAATCTCAGGTAAGAATATAGAAATGTCCGCCCCTAACGCTTCAATGAACGCTATGAAACCCCCCATGAACGGCGGCCGTCACCGCGGCACCCGCAAACACGGTCGTAAGCACGGCCGCAAGACCCTACGTCAACGTCAACGCTCTCAGCGCCGCGAACGCGAGCGCCGTGAGCGCCAACAGGGCGGTAAGCGCCGCAAGTCGGGCCGCAAGTCTCGTCGCCACTCGCGCAAGTCTCGCCGTCACAACCGTCAATAAATTTTCCTAAAATCTAATTAAACATCCCTCCTTTTTCTTCGATTTTTTAACCCGAGTGGCCTGGTCGACCCCAGGCAACCAATTCTGTATAAATGCATCTCTGTGTAGTTCATGACCTCCATAGAGCTGTATCGCCGCGCGATGTTTCGCCGTCCCATATCCCTTTGAATGTACGATATCATATTGCTCCTGACAGGCAGGATTCACCTCCGCATATTCTTCAATCCACTGGTCATGCGACACCTTCGCCAGAATGGACGCCGCTGCAATCGCCATGTACTGATTGTCCCCTTCCACAATCACGTGTTGCTCCCCCGCCCATGTATCCACAGGCAGCGTCCCGTCCACCAAGAGTCGACAGGCGGATACATCTACGACAGACAGTCCCATCATCGCCCGTCGAAACGCTTCCACATTCGCCCACTGAATACCATGCTGGTTGATTTCCGCCGCATGTACCATCCCCACCGCCGACAGCGGTAATAACTCACGGATTTTCTGTGCCAATGTCACACGCTTCTTTGGACTAATCTTCTTTGAATCTCGTAATTGTGCCACGAGTAACTGCTGTTCTTCCGTGCATTCCAAGGGAATGACCACTGCTCCTGCTGTGAGTGGTCCCCAGAAGGAGCCTCGTCCGGCCTCATCGAGGCCAATTTCCGTGATAAAATCCTCTGTAAAACGCGCAGCTAAGGCCATTTGATGTCTGCAGACTACTTCGGTATGTTTTCTGTCAATTTTACACATATGCGCCTTATACATTGCCGTTATTCCATGATGTAAAGTTGATACGAATAAGTAGAGATGATTCTTAAACTAACACTATGTGGGCTATGTATTCTGTTGGTGGCTGTCATTGCGATATCCTATTATACGATTGAAGAGGGGTTTGTGAAGAAGTTGGATCCTAAATATGATGTGATTCCTGCGCCAGAGGCAGAACCTTCCATAGCACCTGTGGCACCTATAGCATCTATGGTGGCTCCTGTGGCTCCTCTGCCAGCTGCTCCTCTGCCAGCTGCTCCTCTGCCAGCTGCTCCTTTGCCAGAGGTAGCATCAATGGTTCCCTCCAATGCAAAGCTACAGGGAGAATCACAGCCTGCCCCTATTTCTCTCCCAAATGCTTCTGTTCTTGCCTCCAAGAGTAGTGCTCCGCCTCAGCGCAACAATGTTACTGCGGAAGTTTCAGTCAGTGATACGGGCTATACCGCGATGGCGCTGCAACAGAAATCAGACTTGTTGAAAGACATCCAGAAAATGTTTCGTAATGAACTATTGGCCAGCCGTGCTACAGAGCCGATTGGCATGGTCAGTCATCAAACAGCCCATCATCAAGCAAAAGGTCCAGCCAATGGTATTACATGCAATGAGACGAATAGCAACGCAGATGGCACCAATGACAGTGCCAATAACAGTCCTTCGACCACGCAAGGCATGGAGTATGGTGCCTCCAGTGTCAAAGGCATCAATCAGGGCTGCCCAGACATATCCCAGTACATTAAAAAAGATGCCATCCCTTGCTGGGGGTGCTCCTTGGATTATTAAAACCCTACGAAAGTAGGATGTTTGCGTTCTTTCTCGTGCTATTTCTGTTACTCACCATTTATGGAGTAACCGTGACATCAAAGGAAGGATTTCAAGCCATGGAACCACCATCGCATCAAGTGGTCATTCCCGCTACTAAATTTAGCATCCCATCTCCGGATAAGAACCCATCAAGAACGGTAGATATATCCACGGTCTCTCCCTCTTCACTACCAGGCTCTCTCCCCGTTGCCGCCTATGAACAAATTGCCGCGATGAGCCCACTGCCTTATCAAGACACTACCCTCATCAAAGCCAATCGTCAGCAAGTAGTATCATTGCTTGAACAACTAAAGGGATTTTTGGCGTTTGAGGCGCAGGAACTCTCGGAACGGTCGGACCCGTCTATACAATTGCCGCTACAATCTGCTCGCAGTGATTTTCATACACTGCAACGTGAAGTAGAAGTGTTGAATCGCAATCCTGGCATACAACCAACCTTGACGCTGACCCATCTCAATGAAATTTCCTCAAATGTAGCCTATCTACAAGAACAGGTGCGGCTGATTGGTGCGGCAGGTAGCCTGCAAGGACCGGTCTATGAATTTACGGAAGAAGGTTTCATGCTAAGAAAAAAAAACAATATTGCAAAAAAACCAGTGACCAATACGGCAAACCCAGTTAGTAACTCCGCTACTACTGCAACAAGTCAAAACACAGCAGGTCAAATTGCCACTCTCGAAGACCTGAAGGCCTTTATTGCAAAGATTCAAGGAGAAATCCTTCGCCTGTCTGCCAGTGGCACCACTGATCCTATTATTAAATCCCGAGTCGCTGCCCTTACCAAGATGAAATCAGATGTTCAAGGGATTACCAGTAAAGTGGAGGCAGGTACGATGATGACGGTAGAAATTCCTATCATGAAGAATGACATTGACAAGGCTCTGCCAATTCTGGGTAAACTGAGCGAGCCGCTACCCCAATTGATTAAAACATTGGGTCTGCCTGCAGGGTTGGCCAATGCCCTTCCGTCTAATCTACAGAAAGATCCTGATACGATGCAGCAAATTAATAGCTTGATAAATAAGTATGCGGATCAGATTATCAATGGCGTCAGTGCCTCTTTTAGTGTGAAATATACCTCTGCGAATGAAGCGGCATTAGGCGCTACCCAGCGCCCCATTTCGCTACAGGAAGTGGCAGTAGGTCATCATGGTCGCTATGAAGAAAACCAAGGCGCGATTGCCAAAACCTCCAAGGTAGATAAAACAGGCTTTCCTTCCATGGCCGATCTGAACAATGTATCCAATGCCAAATTCATGCCAATGGACACAGGTATACCCATCACGGACCGTCTGGCTCATATGCCCATGGATGCAGGACGAGGTCCTGCCCATTTTGACTGGAAACAACGAGCGAAAGAGATTGAAGACCAGGTCAAGAAGCGTGGTCTACGTCCATCGGATTATGGCATCATGGCAAATGGTACCAAGGTGTCGAATGAATTCTCGTGGAAGGGCTATGCACAGATGATTTGCACACGATTGCAAGCGGATGTGGACCCTGGTCTGCCTGAGACATGCGGCTGTCCACCGATGGACTGGAAGGGGTGGCGAGGGTCTTAGGCCTCCTGTAAGCGGCATTCGCCACTTTAACCCCCCTGTTTGGATGTAGCTACATGGTACAGTGCCACACCCCTGTTTGGATGTAGCCATCATACAGTATATGGCTCATTGGTCAAAATCCGTTTAAACCCCGCTTACAATAGCATGGACACCAGATTCATTGTTGAATCCGATATCATTCTTCGTGCAGTGGACAAACCTTTCCCGCAACGTCAAGCCCTTGGCCTCTTTGTTACGGCCGATGCTGCTTATCAATACATTGAAAAATACCTCTCAGATACAAAAGAACTACACACATACTATTCGCGCAACTTCCTCTGCCCTAAAGCCGAATTGGAGGAGTACATGATGCATGAACGAATGGTGGCCATGAACATTGTACTAGGTCAATTTGAAGATATGATTTATGTTAGAAAACTACAGACAGAATAAATAATAATCCATAAAAAGTAGGTAGAATGACATCGTCACTGATTCATTATGTAAGTTTATTTGTAATAGGTCTCGTAGTAGGTTTGTTGCTCTCAAAACAAGTGGAGCGATTTTCAAATTATAATGATGCATGTGACTCCTGTGGACAGCCTTCGCCGTGTGGCTGCCCCGCCCCTCGTGCAAACGGTTCAAAACATCCGGCAATAAGCCATCCATCAGATGACTCGCATCCCAGTAGCAAGCACGTGACACGCCAAGAGTTGGATGGACTGCGCCCCGAGTGTAAACAGCCTGACATGAACAAATATGTGCTCAAGAGCTCCATTCCTCCATGCCCTGCCGTGCCTGACTTGAGCAACTACATTCTCAAGAGTGAATGTCCTCCTGTACCCGACTTGAGCAACTATGTACTAAAGAGCTCCATTCCCAAGCAGAGCCCCGTTATCCTGGATTGCTCCAAATGCCAGAAAGCCAAGGGAGAATGCCCGCCATGCCCGCGGCCGCGCTGCCCCGAGGTGCAGTGCCCTGCGCCCACGAAGTGCCCTGGTTGCCCCCCGTGTAAACGCACCCCGTGCCCTCCGGCCACGGTAAAATGTAAGGTAGAAGACGAAGTCCCGCAATCACTCGTGCGACCCTACCTAGCCCCCCTCAGCTACAGGGGATTTGGCACAGATTAAACCCAATACAGAATGGATACCATAGAATACCTTAAAAACTGGAATCAGAGATATCAGTTTCTAATGTTTATTGCTCTCCAATAGAAATGGATACGCGATTTTGGGGACCCTCTGGATGGAAATTACTCCACGCTATCGCGTTCACCTACGAGTATTCATCCGAATCCTCTATCCTCTACAGTAAATTCTTTGAAACACTGCCTTTTATTCTACCCTGTAAATATTGCAGGTTTTCTCTCATTGATTACTACAAGCTTCACCCCTTTCAGATTTCCACTGGTCCCTATGATACAGGCAATGAACGTGCCTTTTTAAATGGCAGGGGGGTGATGAATCCGCAGCTAGATGTCTCAAAATGGATGTTTACGATTCACAATTGTGTGAATGACAAGCTACGAAAGCAAGAATTGCATAAGGACCCTAATCCTACCTATGCAGATGTCAAGTATAGGTATGCTAGCTGGTCAAAGGAGCCATGGCAGACACAGCTCCTCCAGTATTGGGATTTCTTATTTGCGGTGGGATATAATCATCCAAAGAGTACCCATCGTGATTCGACACCGATGCCTGATTGCCCATCTGGCATTCGACGGTCGAATGATACATGCGAACGAACCAAATGGAATATCCTATCGTTAAAGGACAAAACTACATGGTATCATCGTTTTTGGACATTTCTTCCGGTTGTACTGCCCGCTCCAATTGCGATGCAGTGGCAACGGGTAGAGAAAGAGAACCCTCCAACACTCGAATCACGTAAAGCCGTACTGGCATGGCTGTGGCGCATGCGCTGTGCCTTAGATACATCGTTTAAGGACCCCTATAGTACCATCTGTAAAAAAATTGCTAGGTATTCAAGTGACTGTGGTAAGGCTAAGAGTGGAATTACGTGTCGTAAAAAGCGTGGCACTCTCGTAAAGCGCAGCACTCTCGTAAAGCGTCAAAGGAAAACAATTTCACGTAGAAAGTAGTGATGGAAGGAATCTATCAAAAAGCATTGATTACTATTACAATTATTATCATTGGTTTGCTCGTCACTGTAATCGCATTTGAATCCTGGGACAATATCCTATTTGCAGCAGTCATACTCATTTCTATCAGCTGTGTAGTGGTATTAGGAATTGATGCATTAACCGGTATATGTACAAATAAAATTCACGAAGGATTCATAACGGAATCTGCGGCATCTACGTCTAAATACGAATGGCTGGTGAATGATGACCTGTTTGATGATTTCTATGCATCGGTATTTACAAAGTTAACTCAAAATGAAAACCTGATTCAAGCCGAGACTGCCATTTGTATGGAGGAATTTGCAAAAAATACACCAAAGGACCAACTGTCTATCCTGGATGCGGGCTGTGGTATTGGGATTGCCACCTGTTCCTTTGCCAAACAGGGTGCAAAATCGGTAACGGGCATTGACAAAAGTCAGGCCATGATTCGCTATGCCAAAGGTACCACGCTGCCGAGTACAACCTTAACGGATGTACAAAAACAAGATGTCGAATTTCGCATGTTTGACCTTATGGGGCCTGGAGCGGCCGCCGCTGCTGAATTTACAAATGCCTGTATCCTGTATTTTACCATCTATTACTTTAAAGACCTAGATATTCTTTTTCGCAATTTGGCACTATGGGTCAAGCCTGGGGGGTCCCTGGCCATCGAAGTCGTCAACAAGTACAAATTTGACCCTATACTTGATTCCAGCAATCCATGGGTAGGAGTATCACCGCAAAATTATGTCAAAGATCGCCTTAAAAAGTCAAAGGTGATTTTTGATAAGTTTGAATATGAAGCAGTGTTTGAGTTAGAAGACCCTGTTGCAGAATTCCGTGAAACCTTCCATTTTAAAGATGGGTCGACGCGTCGACAGAAGCATATCTTACACATGCCGACCATGCCTGACATTATCAAGAAAGCGCAGGCCAACGGATGGATCTATACTAAGTATGTAGATTTGATGCCGCTTTCATTTCAATATGGGTATTTGCTGTTTTTTAGTAGGAACGCCGAGTAGAACGGCGAATGCCCTTTTTTTTATAGGTGCGTCTTCCATGACCCACCAGATGACTGTGATATCCCCGTGTAATGGATGTGTTTGGTGTAGTAACAGATACGTTATAGTCTAGTACAGTAGCGTCTGGTGCATTAAACATGGTGTATTTTTTAAATATTTCTTCTAGTACAGGTTCTACAATTTTGTTTGAACGATAGTTTAATGCAACTCTTAGGTGTAGATTAAAATAAGAGACTGGCATCTCATATAATGCATCATCTTTATATTCTTTTGATATAAAATAAGAGAGTATCCTCATAATTTTGTCATATTTATCCGAATACGATAGGGTACCTTTATTTGCATATCTCAATGGATATTTCATAATAGAGCCAAGGATTGACGTTTTTGGAAAAATACCTGATCTGCCTTTCGTTGGGTCACGTGTAAAGTGCGGCGTTACTAGTGTCGCAACTGTATCATGATAATCTTTTTGAAACTGTTTTGTGGCATCATACTTTATTTGAAACCTCTGTGTTTTTGACTGTTCTCTCTCATCATATATTTTTTTTAATTGTGCTACAACTGTGTATAGTGTTTGAAGCTTATATTGGAATGTTCTATTTAGGGTAGGCAACATAAATTCAAGTAGGTATTGATAGATAAAATCACTAGACGTGTGCAATCCTTCTTTATTTTCCAATTTTTCTATTTTTGTATTTGTAGTACCATTTGTAGTACCATATATCTTATTAAAGATATTTTTTACTGTTGTTAATGCTTGAATTGATTTATTTGTAGCAAATTTCGATTGTGCAAAATAAGGAAGTAGTTTTATAAGATATTGCGGATTATACAAAGATTTATGGGTAGCAAATAGATGGGTACCAGTAGGTGCCTCCTCTGATGAATCAAATGTATACCACCCTGTATTTAGTAAAAACGATAGTAATTCGTAGGTGATGTTATATTCTTTATTATACAATATATATGCTAACAGACGTTTTAACGCAGTTAACTGTATTGAAAATAATACATCTTCATCAGTTTTTATCACAAACAATTCTGTGCCAATTATCATCGGGTGTACATCATTATTCTGTGTTTCTATTGTGTTATCACGCATTTTTGAAAAATTGTCCATTGTGTATTTCGTATGACTAAAGAATTCTTGGATGTCTTTTTTGTACTGAGATGTCATAAACTTCCTTAATGCCTGGTCATAATCTATCATATACCGACGTGTATTCATGGCTCCCGATCGATAACCATTTTTTTCATCTTTTAAAATATTCTTTTGTCTTCGAAGATACGTTACCATCGTATTGATTAATGCTACCATTGATTTCTGAGATTTTGTATTAATTACTGACAATTCTGGTTTTTTATCTAGATTCGCCATTCTACAGTATAAATGATATTTAAATCTTTGCGTAAAGGAGCAACGTAAAAGTTATCAATTAGTTACGCCGCGTGGTTCGTTTTTGTCGTACATATTGTTTATTTGTTTTTTTAACTGTTTTACCTCCCGAGGAAGGAGGGGCGGTAGTTACATCTACTGAATATATGTTACCCTCAAATTTAATCTTAATGATAGGCATATCTATCTATATACCGTATTTTACTTGTGTTGTTTTCTGGATTTATTTTGGTTGCGTTGGTTGCGTTGGTTGCGTTGGTTGCGTTGGTTGCGTTGTGTTTTTTTACGATGACCTCCAATTGGATGCGAATTTTTGAATTCTGTATACGATTTTGCAGTATTATTTGCAAGTTTTTTAGCCGCAACTATTTTTTCCCTATTTAAAGACCTAGCTGTTTGGTTACGCTCTTTTCCAGAATTTTTTAATCGAATCTGACGCATTTCATGCGATATTCTATTCGCATCTGTTGCAGTATTATTAACATATTTCTTGTATTTTTCCATAATTTTCTGTTTCTCAAATGATGATTTATTATTGAAAGTTCTTAATTCTTCTTGTAGTTTATTTATTGCTTCATAGAGTTCTGCACCATGTACTGCTTTACTCGAACTAGCATTTGCCTTTGAAAGTGAGTTTTGAAGTTGTGTAACATCACCCTTCACCGTCATGCTAACCACCGTCCAGGGTCCGATAGGGTTGCCATCTGCATTTACTGCAGAGACTGCCAGCATATTGGGTGCTATAGTTGCCATTTCTACTATAGATGAGTATTATAATGAACAGACATGCTACATTATACGCATATAGAGTATAATGTAGCATGTTACGTAGTACAGGCTAGACTGTGTATGGATTATACCGTGTATGCCGTAGTATTTATATTGTTTTAGTGTTTTCTTTGTTTGCGCTGTTTTCTAGATTTCTTTTGGGTTCGGTGTTTGTGTTGTGTTTTTTTACGACGACCACCGCCATTTAGTGTAGATTTAACAATATTTGGTAATGTAGAACCAATATTAGGGTTGGCCGCTACCACTTTTTTTCTTAGTCTCTTAAGGCGTTCTACTGTTGTTTCTTTTGGTTGAGCAGCAGGTACTTTCCGTATATTAGAAGAAAGGCCAGATAGATAGTTATTTAAATTAGACCTGCTTTGGTTTTCTTCTTTTGGTAAGGCCTGTTCTTCTGCTTCTGCCATACCAAGTTTAAACCCATTATTATAATTTTTTTGTTCTGCCGCAGCAGCACGGGCAGCTCGTTCAGCCTTTATTATATCAGTTTTTTCCTTTTCAGTAGCAACTCTATCTATCTCCCTTTTTCTACGTAGTAGTTCTGCTTCTACCGCCGCTTGTGTTTCCTCTGTGACTCGTTTTATTTCTGCTGCTTTTTCTTCTGCTTCTTTTGCTTTTTTTGCTGCATTTGCAGCCACTTGCTGTGCCGCTGCATTATTTATATTTTTCTTGGCTTTTACAGCAGCTTGTTCCGCATTTGCTCTCGTCTTTTCCGCAATTGCAGCCGCATTTGCTACTTTCTTTGCAGCACCATTCGCCGCATCATTAGAAGCTTGTACCACTACCGTCCGCTTATTTGTTTCGACGCCCGCGTTGTTCAGTTTTGCAACAACAAAGGTAGTTATTTTTTTAGAATTTTGGTTTGACATCTCTATTTTATATACTCATAAATATAATAGAAATGGTATTGAATGTATTTCAAAAAGGTCTCATACGGGGATCAGAGCGTCTCGCATTTGATCCAGAAAAACGATACGCATACGTAGAACATCCCGTAGAGGGGTGGCGCGTCTATTTACGATCGTGTGCCTTTCTACATTCCTCTCCATTCCACCCTCAGCATTTTTTAGTTGTAAAAAAGACCGGTTCAAGATACACCACCGCTGCATGGGAACCACCCAAAGGCCAAATGGAGGGAAAAGAAATAAATGACCGTAGTTCTATTCTTACCATGCTAACCAAGAATGTATTGCGAGAAATAGAAGAAGAATCGCATATCACAAAAGTAACACAGTTAAAACATACGGGTCTGGTATTTCAATCACAAGAACTGAATTACCCAGTCAATCATTATTTTCAGTATCACATCTTTCAAGGGAATGTGTCACTTGAGCAACAACAACAGTCATTCCATACGTTTGAATGGATAAAAAAGCATCCAAAATCATTCGCTCGATGGAAACGTGATCGTCGTGAAAAAGATGCAATCGACTGGTTTGACCCTAAAAAAACACACTTGAATCCACGCTGGTCACCTGATATTGTAGCGTTGTATCTGACACATCAACGATAATATGTACTAATGCCGACGACGCATCGTTTTAACCTTCTTATATAGTTTTGTAAGTTTCGTCAGTTTTCGATTGCGCTTTATAGTTCGCTGTCCGCCTTTTTTAGGTTCAGGAGCAGTAGAAGCAGCAGAAGCAGCAGAAGGTTCAGAAGGTTCAGAAGGATCAGAAGGAGCAGCAGAAGCAGCAGCAGGATGCATGTTTTTAAGATCAGATACCTTAAAAATATAGCTATTATTACCTTGTTCTACACCACGCACTGCTTCAAAATGTAGTCCTGTACCCGTCTTTTTATTTACACGATTTTGTACTTCTTTATCACTCATTACTTTATTATCAGTAATATTCGCCATTAGTATGAGTACATTACTTGGTGACTCGTATAGTTCATACCATGCCGCATCAATTGCTCGGATTAGGAGTGATGCAAAATGATAGTGTAGACCAAGAAATTTAAGATGATCTTCAGATAGAAATACATTACCCTTTACA
>Ga0136641_1000206_pt1 | contig 25242 bp, 29 predicted proteins | sample EliLak1302023Y_FD_115312 | JGI IMG/M metagenome (GOLD analysis project Ga0136641, IMG submission 115312) | Freshwater microbial communities from Elizabeth Lake, Yosemite National Park, California, USA - 13020-23Y | ecosystem: Environmental > Aquatic > Freshwater > Lake ...
CACTCTTTGAGAAACCATCTCAAGGCGAATTCTCTCTGGTCCATTAGATATATTTCGTTTCTGGTATTTAGACCTTACGTTTTCTCTGCGTTTTATTTTTTGAAAGAGCTCCTCCTTTCACAGGTTTAGACGTATATTTATTCTTTATATTCGTAGGTATTTGTATTCTTGGTGATAGACCATGAACTTCATCAAGAATGGCCAGACTTATTTCTAAGCCATAGACATTACGATTCTTCGTAAAACGGCGACTTAGACTATTGATTTTTTCACCACGAGAGGGGATTGTTCCATATGAATTCTTGGCAAGGTAAACAGTGGTGTTAGGTTGTAACTTGACCAGTAAGTCCAGGTCAATCAGTTTTGCTCTCGTCGAATCTGCATTCCATACCATATTATCAGGAGTTATGTCACGATGTAAAATATGTTTAGAATGAAGAAATTGTAATGCCTCAAAGAGAGTCTGCTCAATACGTGCACGATTTTTTACATAGGTATCCTTATCTAAATAGTTTAGGTCAATCCCAGTTCCATCAAACACTTGATACACTTTTTCATCCTTGAAAAACTGGAATAGAAGAGGGGAGAGATACTCTTTCGCCGTCTCATCTAAGATGAAGATATCCTTTATTAGATACGCTGTTTCTTCTGAAAACGGCTTTCGTTCATTATTCAAAAGATTGGTTTTCACGTAGTATTTCGTTGCATCATAGTTCTTATGGAGTATATCCTCTTCTGTAAGAGGAAAATTGTCTACCTTAAAATAAATACCCTCTAAATCGGCTTGACGGTCCTCTTTTTCTTCATTTTCCGCGGTTTTACTAAGTCTCGCTCTATTTTCAGGAGATAGACGGGCTAAATTCTCAGGACTAATTGGTGAACTTCTAGCACGTTTTCTTGACGTATTTTTATTTTTATTCACATTATCGTTATTTGAACGAATGGGTTTAAACCCCTTAATGGGCGGCAGCATTCTTCTAAGGTATAGAACAGAAAAGAAATGAATGAGGACGAAAGAGAAGAAATACTGACCTGGATTGATGAAAATCTATCTAGCTTTATTCCTTTACCGAATAATCGTTTATGGTGCGATATTTCAACCGCAAATGTTCCAGCCTGTGTATGGAAGATTAAACAGCGTCTTCTTGAACTAGAAGGACTCCACTCCCGTATGCAAACAGAGACTCCCGATTTTATAGTCGTTATTTTACCTGGAGGATTCATACACAAACATATTGATGGTAATCTCGGAGAGTTCATTCATTATCGGTATAATTTTTTTATTGAAACACCCTTGGAAGGTGGAGAGATATATTACGATGACAAATGTGTAGATGCAAGAGAGTGTGAATATGTTATATTAAAGGCAGGTCTACATGAGCATTGGTCAAGACCTGTAGTCAAGGGACGACTAACTATGATGTCTTTTGGATTTTATATTCCTTTGATATCTTCGTAGCAGATGTACCGATGAATTTTACCTTCATATGGTAGAGTGATGCCATCCCCGTACATTGAATTGTTTATGCACGATGCCACATCAAATCCAGGTGAAGATTTATTGTTATTCTGGACAGGTCCAGGAGCTGGAGACCCCGAATACGAGGCCTTTGTTGACCGTGATACCTTCACTGAAATCGATGATGGATTTATTGCCAACCCACTTCTATCTAATACAAGAATTGAGTTTCATTTCTTCAATAATAGAGTCGCCATCTTATATGTAGAGAAGGAACGATACATTTTTACAACCTCAATTCGGATTCATCCCGATGCACGTGAGCAGTTTTATAGGTATGCCAGACAAAGGATTCAAGAGAGTCTCGCCCGTCGTATGCAAGAACTTTCTTATGTAAATGAAATTAAGACAAAGAATGGCAAGGTGGGTCTGGTAGAAAATGTGGAAGGTCGTATTGGTGAATATCTCACAGGGGTTGAGGGTAGTATGAAGCAACAGGCAAATAAGCTACGTAAAAAGATGACGCGAAAGAACAGACGCCGTTTAAACTAATTGCGCAGTATGAATTCAGATGAAGCAATCAACCTCTACGAGTTCAAATTCGTTTGACCATGCTTAAGCAACAAGAAAGGGAAATCTCGTACTTACCTAATATTCAGACACCCGCTGGGCTTGGCCTCGTGGAAAATGTTGAGGGGCATGTAGGTTCATTCTTAACAGGTAAGACAGGCAGTATTCCGCAACAGAAATCGAAGATACGGCAAAACATGAATATCGCGGGTGGAGCAAGGCGGTTGACACAGAAGCGGAGACAGAGGCGGACACGGAAGCAGGCTTAACCCGTCTCACCCTTTCTTATATAGATGACGGTTCGATACGTAGATAACCTACTTATTCATAAGGACGATAGAGTGGCCGGTGAAGATTTATTCGTCTTTTCGTCGAACAGCAAGGACTCCTTGCCTTCGTACGAGCTACATATTCAGCGGGACAGTGTAGCCGAGTCCTTCATGGGATTCTCTGCTCGTCCTTCAGCATCCTCCGCGGTCTCAATTGAAATGCTTTTTTATGATGAAAGTCTGGTGATTTCCATCCTAGAAAATACGCAGGTCTTCTCTGCGGTCGTTTTCAAAATTCATGAAACGGTGAAAACGAACGTTTTCGCTTATGTGAGAGGAGGGGCTGTTCAACTCCCTGCTCCATAACTGCATGACATGTCTCCATATTTCTTTTCCTACTAGGGAGGGAAATATGTTGTTATAAATTTTGAACTTACTCCGTTTTGCCGAGGAATTACTAATTGTAATACCCAGGTTACTAATTGGAGTACGCAAGGCCGCCCATGCCAGACATCACGCGAAGGACGTTGTAGTTCGTCGCATAGATGTAGACCGTTGAGGACGTGACCGTGCCGACCGCGTTGTTGGACACCGTGAGGAGCAGTGTCGTGTTATCAATGCGGGACAGGTTGCACGTGCCAGAGGGCTGGTGCTGCTCAGGCTGGAGCGCGAAGGAGTACACGTTGATGCCGACGGCAGGCACGTTCGTGTGGTGCTGGTAGGGCTGGACCTCGTTGAAGTAGCGGCCCTCGCGGCCCTGGAAGCGGTCGTGGCCGTTGAGCTGGAGAAGCGCGTACACGACGGGGTTCTTGCCCGCCATGCCCTCGTAGCGCGTGACTGAGTAGCCAGACTCCAGCACGGAGCGGTCCCACCAGTCAGAGAAGTTGAACGGCTGCTGGCCCTTCCAGGGGTTGATAACCGTGTCGTCGCAAGACACGTAGGAGTCACGCTGAACAACCCACACGAGCTCCTTGCACGGGTGGTTGAAGTTCAGCTTGAGCTTGTTGGATGAGGACGTGATGGACTCACCGCCCGTGAACTGGAGCGTCTCAATCAGGTACTCGTGGGAGACCTGGGCGAACTTGCGGCGCTCGTCCGTGTCGAGGTAGATGTAATCCACGTAGAGGGAGGCCGCCGTCAGGTTCGCGGCGTTGACGCGGTCGCGAATCGTGTGGAGGTTGGAGGCAATCTGCGGCGTGATGTCGAAGCAGAGGTTGCGCAGGTCGTTGAACTCGAGGTTGATGCGAACCTCGTGGTACTGCAGCGCAATGAGCGGGAGCGCCAGGCCAGGGTTGCGGCAGAACCAGAACTGCAGAGGGATGTACAGCGTGTACTCAGGGGCGCAGTTGAGGACCTCGGGGGAGGAGTTGGGCTCGCCACCGGCGCAGTCGTTGTCGCACGGCTCGCCGCCCTGGACAAGGAGGTTCGTGAGCTGGGGCACGTTGCCAACCATCTTGGCATAGCCGCCCTGCTTGCCAGGCTCCTGCGTGAGCTCGTTCCAGATGTGGAGCCACTGGCCATAGTGCTTGTCAATGCGCTGGCCGCCAATCTCAAGCTCGACGGACTTGATGAGGTTGTGGCCGACGTAGTTGAGCCAGCGGAACTGGGCGCCAGAGCCGTCCGTCGTCTGCAGGGAAACAGACGGCAGCGTGGCCTGCAGGTAAATACGGTGGATGAGGTCACCGTTGCGCTGGATAGTGCACGTCACACGCTTGCCAAAGCCAGGGGAGCCATTGAACGGGTTCTCAATGGCCTCCATGGCGAAGTTCGTGTGGCGGCGGTACACGACCTTAAAGAAGGTAATCTGCGGGTTGCCCGTGAGGTAAACATCCTGCGCACCATAAGCGACGAGCTGCATTAAGCCACCACCAGTCATTGTATTCTATACCTCCTGCGAAGAAAAAATTTTAAAGAAGTGCCGGAAATGCGAAAAAAGGAAACTTTTTAGGTGGATGGAAATGCCAGACTTTTTTCAACATCATCGGTCTAAAAGAAAGCTCTCAAAAACTATAGTATTTGTAAAGCAATGTCCACAGGAGATGCCTTCTTTAGAATTCGCCCAACCAAAAGAAGTAATCCAGAGGCAAGAACAACCATGGATACTGTTCACCAGGTTCAGCTAAATGCCATGATGGAGCGGGAGAAGCAGGTCGGAGACCTCGAAGCTGAAATTCATGAGCTGGAGGAAAAACTGAATAACTCAGATGATATCCAGTATGAAATGATAGAGCAGCAAATTAAGAATCTGCAGAAGGAAATAGACAAGAGAAAGGGTGGCAATGAGGTCTATGATTATTTCTTAAATGCAGGAGAACTCCTCTATCAGTATTATAATGTTCAAGAGAAGATTAATAATGGTGCAGAAGGAACCTTGAAGAGTTCAACCTATAAGTCAAAGCCAGGCGATATTCTGAATTCACTTCAATCAGCGGGTGAACCTATGATAAATCAACCTGTAGGAGAACGTCTTCGCCGTGACAAGTTACTTGAGCGTTATTTACAGAAGATAGACCCTGAGCATGCACGGTCAAATACAGAGGTGCTGAATGACCCTTATGGTGAATGTGAAGAATGTGAAACTGAAATGATTTTTAGTCAGAATGAGGCGCTTTTCACATGCCCCACCTGTGGATTTCAGGAGTTTGTCCTCATTGATTCAGATAAGCCCAGTTACAAGGACCCTCCTCGCGAAGTCTCTTATTATGCATACAAGCGTATTAATCATTTCAACGAATGGCTGGCACAGTTCCAGGCAAAGGAGAGTACAGAGATTCCTAAGTTCGTCTATGATGAAATCCTGGATGAACTGAAGAAGGAACGTATTTCTGATTACAGCACTTTAAAACAGAGCAAGATTAAGGAAATTCTACGCAAACTTCATCATAATAAGTATTATGAACACGTGCCCCATATCTTGAATAGACTAAATGGTGAAAATGCACCGGTCATGTCGCGAGAAATTGAGGAGAAGCTGCGCTTTATGTTTAAGGAAATTCAGCCTTCGTTTCAAACGCATTGCCCTAAGGGGCGGAGTAATTTCCTCTCATATTCGTATGTTCTCTATAAGTTCTGTGAACTCTTGGAACTGGATGAGTATCTTCCTTGTTTTCCTCTTCTAAAGAATCGTGATAAGCTCTATATTCAAGATAAGATATGGCAAAAGATTTGTGCCGACTTACGCTGGCAGTTTTTACGCAGTATTTAGAGTCCTGAGCCTGTCATCGCTATAAGGTCTCGATTCACCATTCGAGGATAGACATATTTGTAAAAATAGACATCCTCTTCTGTGGGTACATGGCTTGAGGCGAGCTGGAGGAGAGTTCCTGGCGACGTAGAACCAAACCCCTCGACATAACGAGATATGACAAGTGCAATAAAGAGTAAAATCAGTGACAAGTATATAACTGTAAGACCCATTTATATAGATAAACTATAATTTATCTATATAAAGCGCATTGACAGTTTTTATGTCTTCAATTGGAGGGACTCATTTTTTAACCTTTTTTACAAAAGCGCATATATATATTATGCATAAGTCCAATATAAACCTTTATCTATTTACGCACGAATCGGGAAGCCAACGAGGTTGGCGCCGATACCAAAGCCAGCGCCCTGGCGAGCCGTAACCCCAATGGACGGGCTGACTACGTCGAGAATGGCAAAGACGGCCGCCGCAACAACCGCGAGCGTGAGAATCTCCTCAACCGGCAGAGACTTCTTCGGGACGAAGATGGCGGCGATGGCTACGAAGAGGCCCTCGATTAAATACTTGATGGCACGATTGATAATCTCCGTCGTGAAGTCCATTTGTCTCTATATTATTGAAAAAGATTTTTTTACCGCGTACATATCTAAAGACTACGACCGTCTCTTAGTATAGATGTCAACAGTTCGCGAGGATTTCCTGGATGAGGACCCTGAGATTTCAGGGCAGAAGGTATGTCTTCTCAGTTTTCTGAGTCCGGAGAAGGTCATTGCGAAGAAGGAACTTTTCTTCTTCCAGAGCTTCCTGAATAAGTATGAGTATCAGCTGCGTGTTCGGAATCTAGAGGGCTATCTTGCCACCACGATTAAGGGTATTAACCAGAAGCTTGATGCTCAGGCCTCTGAGTTTGACAAGCAGGACCTGAGTGGATGTGCTGAACTCTGCCGGTCAAGCCGTATTCGTGTCGACACGGTCATGGACACCCTCCAGACCTTCATTAAGGAGAATGAGAAGGATATGAAGGACTCCAAGCTCAAGGATGAGTTTGAGACCTATCTGTTTGCCAACAAGACAAAGCTGGAGGAGCAGTTCTCCGAGCAGAATAATTTCCAGACCACGGTTCGAGGAGTGAAGATACGTGGTGTGTATGCGAGCCGTGCAGAGGCGGAGGCTCGCTCGAAGAAGTTACAGCGTACAGACCAGGTACACAATATCTTTCTCGGAGAGGTGGGTAAGTGGCTGCCGTGGGACCCTGAGCCGTCTGAGGTTACAGAGCAGGAGTACGCTGAGGAGCAGCTCAACACACTCATGAAGAAGTACAAGGAGAACGAGGAGGCACGCGAGATGTTCATGCGTGAGAACCGCAACCGTGGCCGCACGGGACCTGCGACGAGCACCACTCGTGAAAGCGAGGAGTCTACTCCCTCTGAGTTCAGCGGTATGTTCTCGGGTTCGGCCGACCTTGCCATTCAGCGTCGCACTGAGGCTGCAGATAGGCCTTCATCATAAAAAAATAAAAAGAATTACAGTGATTATAATCACATAAATTTTTTTTAATGCGTCTTGGGCTTGTCCTCCTTCACCTTGAAACTCTCCGCACCCACATCATAGTATTTGTTTGTATACTTCGGGTTGATGTCGCGGCAGACCTTATCTTGGCAGAACTGACCCTCCTCGCACTTCACACCATAGCAGCCCACATCAGTGAAGCCATCGAGCATAGAGGGAAATACAATACGCACAACAGCAATAAGTATAAAGATTACAACGAGGGAAACCACCGCGCCTAAGAGTACATTCTTGCGAGCCATTCTATTCTGCATCTACATTTTCAGTTGCCTCTTCCTTTGGAAAACAGATACCCCTTTCTCCTGTTTCATCTGGATGGCACTTTGCCTTATCACCACATGGATTCTCAATTTGCGGATTACATTCCTCTCCCACATCAGCAAAGCCACTTGTCTCCCTTGTAAACCATCTGAACGTAAAGTAAGCAGCAAGGAGAACAAGCGCTAGCGCAGCCAAGACCACACCAATAGATACTTGGTATTTTAGAAAGTCCATACTATCTTTACTGAAGTAGTTTATCATAGCCATTCTTACGCCTTACGACGGAACAACCGGAAGACCAGTTGCATGCGGCAGCCGAGGGGCATTCACTGACTTGCAATACCCATTTATACATTGAAGAGGGTATTCACATGGTTGCATATCCACTCCGCACTGTGTAAACGGCTCGATGTAGGTTGAGATACGCAAGAATCTATCAGCAATAAGGAGGGCTAGAGATAAGCCTGCAATAATCAGCAAAAATGATATAAGCTCTCCCCTGTTCATCTACTTATATGTTATATATTAGACCTTACGAACCTGAATTGCCGGTCCCTTTAGTCTTCGCGCAGAGTTCGGGTCATATTGATTTCCATCTTCTTTATCACGCATATTCGCTGCTGAATGCGCCCAAAATTCAGGTGCACCGAGGCGGAAATCACCGTGCATCTCGGCCTTATACCAGAAGATGATATCCTCCAGCTTATTACTTTGACTCGTATTATCTAAGACTAAACACTCATAGTTTTGTGTGCACTGGTCCATAATTTGACAGAAAAACTCGAAGGAAGGGAAAGCTGAACCATAGTTATCAAAAATGCGCTTACGATTGCTCATGTAAGGCTCACGAAGAATAAACACGAAGTCTACGTTGGTACGAAGAGCTGGCTGAATACCAAGAGGATATTGCATGGTAATCAAGAAGAATACCTTGAGCCAACGACCGTTCATAAAGAGATAGCGAATATTCTTATCGTGGGTCCAGCTGTCATCGTACATGCAGTCATCAAGAATGAGCATGGCACGCGGGTCGTAGCGTGACTTCATTTGTCCTGCTGCCTGCTCCGCCATAATTTTCGCCATAATCATCTTCTGGCGTTTTACGAAATTTGCTAAGATGAGTGAATTGTACTCTCCATGAATAAAAAGCGGTGGAATCATTTTGGAATAGAAGGAATTCGATTCTTCCGTTCCACTAATCACTGTTCCTAGTGGCATATCCTGGTGATTGAAGAGAAGGTCCTTGACAAGTGTAGACTTACCTGTGCGACGACGCCCAATAAAAACACATACGGCATCTTGAGGAATCTTGCGCATGTCGAACTTTTTCAATCCGAGGTCCATTGATGATGGTGCTGCCATTCTCGTACACTTCTTATTGTCTTTGAAAAAATATGCGCTTTTACACGAATCATGCTTTATATATGAATAAAAGAATGGAGAATAAACTCCGGGGGATGGCACTTCCAACACCACGATTTCTCTTGGGAGAGATGCCTTCTGATTTACAATATGTAAGGGGATACAAGAATTTACAAACGTTTTTTCCAACTCTAACGAAGGTCTTTCGTCTTAATAAATATCAATCCTCCAAGGTGTGGTTTGATATGCCATGGAAGTTACAGTCGATTGATTGCTCAGGTGGACAGGGTGTATGCAAGATTGTAATTAAGGAGGGAGAGCAGAGTCGTACAGTGAATGCTTATATGAAAGTCACGCATTTATTAGACCCTGTGAGATGGATGCAGGGGCATTATAGTCTTCCTATTGAGGCCGGCTTACCCTGGCATTCAAAGACCTGGACAGCAGCCTGGCATAAGATACAAGACCCCTGGAATCAGGCTTACGTGGAAACGATGGCAACCTATGCACTCAGTCGTTTACGTGTGAGTGGTGTATCACCTCATTTTAATCATTTCTATGGCTCTTTTTGCGCTCGTGCAGATACATATCGTTTCAATATAAATGATGAGTATTCAAGTTTTCGCAATACACGATGGTTCTGGAATGGAACCGAGAAGGGACTGTACAAACTCTCTGTTCTAAATTCTCTTCTACCTGGTGCCTCAGTACCTGAGGATGTACTCAGAGATATTCTTACCAAACCTGAATATACAGAAGAGGAAGAAGAGGAAGAGGAAGAGAAAGAGAAAGACAGTGAGGACGAGACGGAAAGCGCTGATGATAAGGCTGAATATGAGGAAGAAAGCCTCCAATCAGCCTCATTTGGAAATAAGAGCTTTGCAGAAGATGAGGATGACTGTGATGATAATCAGTATACAGTGTATTCAGATATTCCCAATTTTCCTGTTATGCTTATTCTGACCGAATTAAATTCGGCAACTATGGATTCCTTACTCGAGGCTGAAAAACATACTTGCAAACCTGGTTCTGAAGAATGGGAAACGATGTGGTCGGCCTGGATTTTTCAGGTCATTGCGGCCCTCTGTGTTATGCAGAAGGTATTTGGAATGACTCATAATGACCTGCATACGAATAATGTCGTCTGGGTTGAAACAAAGGAAGAATTTCTGTATTACAGCGATACCCTTGGCTCAACCTGGAAGATTCCAACCTTCGGAAAAATCTTTCGCCTTATTGATTTTGGTCGCAGCATCTTTACAATTAATGGAAAGATGATAATCAGTGATGACTTTCGTCAAGGCAATGATGCAGAGGGACAGTATAGTTTTAAGCCTCTTGTATGTAATCCGCGCAAGGAGGTACCACCCAATGTTTCCTTTGACCTTGCGCGTCTTGCCGTCAGTCTATTTGAATCACTCTTTCCTGTAAAACCCGCCGATAGTGAAAGTCGGACCATCTTGAGTGAGGAAGAGGGGATGATAGTGCGTGAAACAGTATCACCGCTCTTCAATTGCATCTGGTCATGGATGGTTGATGATGATGATAAAAATATCTTGATGGAACCTGATGGGTCAGAGCGGTTCCCCGATTTTGATTTGTACAAACATATTGCTGAAAAGATTCACGGAGCCGACCCCACACAGCAAATTCATAAGCTTCCTTTCTCAAAATTTAAGATTTCTGAGAAAGTGGATAAGACATATCCCTTGTATTGTTAATTTTCTAAAAACCTGGAGGTCCAACCTGGATTTCAAGTTCAGGTCCTGCATCTGACATACTTGTTAGAGTCCCGCCTACCATTTTTGTGCAAGAGGCTACAAATCCTGCGATGCTGCTGGCAGAATCAGGGAGCAACTGGAGGAGCATGAGAACAAGAACACAGCCTATAATAAAATCACGAACTATTGATTTTACAGTTGGCTGCTTCTTCTCGAGCATGTAGGTACTCGCGGCGCCAAGACTTGAGATTGTCACGCCTCCTAAGGTTATACCAGCCGCGAGTGTGGACGACATCTTCTGAGCCTCTTAAGGAAAAAAACAGGAGACTATTTGCCGTGGTGGCGGCGCCTTAGAGTTCTTCGTAATCAGCTGTCCCATCGAGACCTGAAGATGCTGCGTCCATAAATTCGAGTATCTCGGCATTCTCATTCTCGATATTATCAACCTCTTCTAAATCAAATACTGTGTCAATATTTGTAAATCGAACACTGGGCTCGGTATCAACAACAATTGTTTGTGGGGCAGGTGCTGGTGCTGGTGCTGGTGCTGGTGCTGGTTCAGCTGCAGGGAGGGGCTCTGGCTCAGTAACAGTTGGAGGAACAGAATCAGAAACAGAATCAGAAACAGAAACAGAAGCAGGAGCAGGAACAGGAGCTGGTGCCGGAACCTCCTCTTCCTTTTCGACAAGGGCAGATGGCGCGATATCCTTCTCTTCAACTGCAGGAGCTACGACTTCGTCATCCTTCTCTTTCTCTAGCAGAGCAGGCTTGCTCTTTTCCTCTTCCTCTACAACACCAGGCTTGGGCTCTACAGGCTTATTTTTCTCCTCATCCTCTTCAGCATCCTCGTGAAGATACTCTCTAAGAATACTCTTGACAGGTAGCATCGCACGAATTGTCTGTAAGATTCCCTCATTGAGAAGACCCTCCACACTGTTCAGATTCTTTTGGCGCTCAACGCCTGTGCCGCTGGGGCTGAACAGATACACATTAGACCAGAGCAGGCGTGCACAATCACCTAGTGTGCGATGTAGGAAGTGTTCCAGCTTAGGAATAGAAATCTGCAGCTTCTTTTGCTTGGAGGTAAGGCGAATAGCCGAAAGAACTTTTGTGTGTGCAATAAATACTGCAGTGAGTAACTCTTCAAGATAATCACACTTGGCAAGTGTTTGAATACGCGTTGTTTCACGATTCACCTTATCAATATTCCAATCTGGAACTTCCTTCAGGACATTTTGAATATTCCATAGTAACTTACCGCTCGCGTTATCCTTCTGCTTAATATCCTCAACCATATCCAGGAAATACGTTAATAAAGAGGGTATAAGAAACTGACAGAGTTGACGAGTATATTCACCCTTCGCCTCTGAGTATACCCCTACGTTATCTCCCATAGAATCCATATCTTTTCAAAGATGTTTTCATTTGCACCTTTTTTTAACGCACAACCGCAGAAGACCGGGAATGTAGAAAGAAGGCCAGTTGAGCCCAAGGAGATGCACCGCTTCCCACAGCCGCTATACATCTCTGTAAAATCTTATCTTCCCATCCAAAGATGATAAAACACTGTTCAAAAATCTCAAAAGGGTCAACGCCCTCTTCACGAAGACGTGGAATATCATTCCAGGTGGGTCGTTCAGGAAGTTTTGAGGGTGTGATAAGACCCAGCCGAGTGGCTAGATGTAGGGAGGAGGCCTTCCGATATGAGGTTTTCGATGACATATTCACAATAGTGCAACGACTTAAGATAGGTGGTGAAAGTTTCCACGGTTCACGCACCTCAAGTACGCAGGTAACATTGGGAGACGCCGTCTCAAGAATACGACGCAGAAAGGCCTGTGCTTCTTGCGTTAAATCATCAGCTCCCTCAAGCCAAACAAACATAGGCTCTCGTACACGAACCTGCTGATGAAGAACCTCGCGCCCCTCTCTCAGGGAGCGGTCAATACGCGTATTCCAACGGAAAAGTCGGGCCTTCTGAAGTTTACACTGAGAGCGAATCCATTCCGTCTTTCCTGTCCCTGCTTCTCCACACACAAGGATAGCACCCTTAGGAGCCATTCTTATGTATTTACTAAATGCATCTTTAACCTATTCTATACTGGTGTGACGACCCGAGATATAAACCGCATTCTTATAGCCAAGAGCATGCAGCTTATCTGTAGCGAGTCTCGCACGGTGGCCTGTGTTGCAATATGCCAGAATTCTCGCATTCTTATCAGGTATTTGCAGAGGGGCCTCACGTTCTAAGTCAGCACTCTGTATATGTAAGGAACCGGGGTAAAGACCGAGATTTGCACGTTCCCAGTCAGTACGAACATCGAGCACCACATCAATACGTTTCTCAGCGATACGCTTCTTCGCCTCAACAGCGGAAATAAGGTAGGAAGAATCCGTCGCATACTTATATAAGGCCACACCTACAACGGCAAGAAAGGCGATAATCGCAGAGGCAATTAAAAAGGTCATGGTGGGCTTCTTAGAAGGTGCCATTACTATTATGACGCATTAAATTAATTTACATACCCTTCAGCATCTCTTGAAGAAGGTCCTCATCGTGCTGAGCATTCTTCATGAGGCTCTGTTGCAGAGGGTTGTTTTCAACTGCGGCAACAACCTCGCGTGTATTTCTCTGGGCACTAATATCCAGTGCCAGAGGAACACGGTACTTCATCTGTCCCAGCTCGGCCACGCCTGTGGGAATACCACTCACGCGATTCACTGCATTCGCACGGTCGTTGATACTATCAGCATCGAGCTTCTTGTAGGTCACACCCATCTTCTCACCCGTGAAAACGGCCACATTTCCGTTTCCAGCAATCGGCTTGCGACCCTTGGCAATCTCCTGCTTATTCGGATTCAGGCGCATATTATATGCAGCATCATGGCTTGTGAAGTCCTTATTGACTGAAATACTCGGTCCAAAGTGTTCAGACTTGGCTGAAATCTGCGCCTTCTGTGTAGGTCTGGCAATATCCTCAGGGTCATAAACCTTCAGGCGTGTGGGGCCATCGGCAGGAGCAGCCGCACCATAGAAGCCCCAGTGAACCGTCGTCTCCTTCACCGTTGTACGAGCTACATCATTTGGGTCCCACACGGTCACTGCTGGTGCGCCACCAGCGTATCCTACAGGTGTGCCTGTCTGGCGAATATTTCCACTTGTCTCCTCTCTTCTCGTAGGTCTGCTAGGGTCCGCATAATGAACTGTTACATTACCTGTATCGGCAGGTACAAGATTGAGACCCATGGTACGCTCACCTGTGGCTGCACGCTCATTAGGACGAATTTCAATGGATGAGCGCCCATAGTCAGCCTCAGGCGCGTCAGGGTTGGTTGTGTAGAAATTCGTCGCATCAGCATTACGATATCCAGCACCACCATACTGTTGCGCCATAGGAGTACGGTAAGAGCCAGTAACATAGGAATCGCCAAAGCCTTGCGCGGCTCCAGCTCCAATGTACTCGACTGAGGTCTCAGGACGAGCCGTGTGCTTCATCACCTGCACAGGACGAACCGCCTCCTTCTGAATATCTTGGGCAAAGGCACCCACGTAGCGCTCACCAGACTCATCAATGAAGAAGGCATCTGGCTTGTACTTGCGGACCTCGCCAGCATCATCTGCGGACTTCTTAACGAAATTAGCACCAGGCACTACCGGTCTATCATACGTGAGCTTCGGCTTATCTGCGGTACGAAGGTCATCTGTGCGGCGAATATTCTTCATCATTGACTCATTGACCTCGTACTGCTGGAATCCACCCTTACCGGTGCTGCCAAATCCCTCGTTGACTGCAGGAGCCACACGAACAGGCTCGAACGGCTTTTCACCCGCCCTATTACGAGGATTATTGATGCGGCTCTGTACAAAATCTGTATTATCCTCGGAGCCAAACGGATTTCCATATGGTGTCTGGCCTGTGTTGAACATTGTCTCAACCTCCTTCTTGGCAATGATAGTGGCCCCAGCTCCTGTATATGAATCAAGGATGCCTGTGTTGGTATTCGGACCCACATTTTGACGGACCTTGCCTCCAAAAAAGGGTGACATATTGTTATGAGTAAATTCATTTGAGGCAATCTTCTTGCCTGAAAGCGGGCTAACAACATACTCTCCATCGACATACACGGAATCCTTCTCGACTCCACCTGCATTCATAATAACCTGAGAGGTCGCAGTATCAATGGTCTGCGGTATAGGAGATGAACCATAGTCTTGCATAGAATCCTTCGACGCCGTCTTTGAGTAATCAAAGGCAGTTCCACGAGGTCCGGGGCTAATTTCACTGGGATAGATACGTCCGCCAGGTGTGGCGTACATCATATCAAGTTCTTGATGTGCACCCTTGGCAGACCCACCCTTTGTCATCTTTGTGAGAACCGGTGCATCAGTAAAGGCTTCACGCAGCGAGCCTACTGATTTATTTGAAATGGGAGCATCTTCAACAGAAGGTTTGCTGAGTCTTGTAACAGCATATCCTAATCCTAAAAGACCTGCTAGAGCTACAACCTCCATACTACTTAGACCGTTCACATTCATTTTTTAAAATAACTGAACTCAATGTGTCTTCTGTAGTTCCTTGTCCACCATACGTGAAGGAATAAAGAAGTCAAAGGGTGTTTCAAAGGTTAATTGAGGATTGTGCGGCATCGCCTGCCAGCGATTCCAGCCCGTGGCACGAAGAGTGCAGGGAGGATTGGAGATACGATTAAATATCTGTGGAAAACTCTCGTCGGGGGCAGCTTCAAGCACAACCTTCTTGGGCTGATAGGAGGCAGAATTATCACGAACACGTGTTCCCAGGCGACCGATATTCTTGAGGTCAGACTCCACATCTGTCTTCCATTCTCCACTTACCCAGCTCGCCCCACTTTTCTGAATACGTGTTGTCACGTCAACCGGAAACGAGGTAGGACAATTTATACCGGGAGCATTAAGATAGTATTGTAGAGAATATCCTGAAATTCTCATGTCGTCTGACTGACGAAAATCATCATTTCGTAAGCGTGTGAGTGCCTGTTGTTGTGGTTGCATCTCCTTCTAATAATCAAATCTAAAAGAGCAGGGCGCTTTCACCATTGAGACTTATAAATAAGAAGGTTCAAAAAATTTCTTATTTATAAAGTACATCCTTCATTTTGTCTTGTGCTTGCGAGTCTGTTTGCGGCTGCTATAGGCCCAATAAGGAACACTCATAAAAGAGGTTGTTGAGGCTGCGTTAGGACGGCGAATAATCGGTGAGATAACCTCACGCGCCATTCTCTTCGTCATCTTCTTTGTCTTATTTCTACGCACCATACTCTATCATATCCTCTTAAAACTTTTCAGGATTTTGGCAGGCCTCTCTCGTAAACGGCTGGGGGGCGAGGGTCACAGGATAGGCCCAGAGTTGATATGTCTTTAAGGGTACTGCCTCAATATTAATGTTCATATTGTATTTTGCATTCACCCTCTTGAGGTCCGTTGTCTTCAGATGAAGAGGTTGATGCTCACGCTGATTTCCACGCGTTAAAGGACGAGTAAGACCGCGTAAGTCCGATTCTAAGTCTGCACGATTTCCTTTAATGCCGGATACCTCATTTCCACCGACAAGTCCAAGCATGTGGCGTGCTTCCTTGACATGTTGATACGCATAGGCGGCCTGCTCGTACACTTGAGGGTTTTCCTCTGATTCATTACGAGACGTTGGTATTTCAAAGGCCTCTTGATAAGAGCTCATTCTGAAAATGCCGTATAAATTTAGCAGTTCACATCACGAATATACGAGCGGCTGGGGAGACCACCGCGCACCCAGCCCGCATTCGCGACCTCAGGAATGAGATTCTTCGGGTTCTGGATATTCTGCTGGACGCTCGGGATGAGAGGAACAAAGACCTGGTCAAACTGTTGCTCAGTCACTGTGCCCGCCTCCTTGCCCTGGCGAACCTGCTCGCTGTGGAGGAGGATGCTCTCCACATCGGGATTACCACGTCCACCCCCCATAAAGGGCACGGAGAGGAAGGGGCGAGCCTGGGGGCGGATATTGCAGCGGTGGTTATTGAACTCAGGCTGGTTGCGAAGAACCGAGTCCGCATCAATAGACTTGTTGTTGTAGCCGTAGCCCTCGCGGGGGTAGACAACAAGATTGTCAATAGCAAGAGGGTTTACCTTGCGAGCATCCGGTACAAGATTGGTCGTGTAATACTTGCCCGCTGAAAGGGATTGCGTGTAGTACTGCTCGATTCCGCAATTATCATCCTTCGTATGTGTGGAACGGTTTACCTGGAACATCTACTCTGCCTATGCATCACAAAGTTATTTGTTAACTATCATGTAGAATGAAGCAGGCTGTAAAGTTTTGCCGATGTATACAAAAAGTCGGTAAAACGTTAAAAGTAAAGAGGAATCGCGAGCAAATTGCTATTGCAATCTGTGTTAAATCTATGCTGCAAACGGCAAGAAAGCGAACATTGAAGAAGTTCAGATGTGGGAAGAAGCCCGAACTGAAGACACAGGCCCTCCTGGATTAACGCTCAACATTGAGCCAGGGTAAGGCGCCTCCATCAGTTCCGGGAAGACAGGCTTCACGTCCACCTTCCTTGCATGTCTTTCCAGGTATTTTGTATAACCAATTCTGGTATGAATCTTGGTCATTCGGAACAGTGGTACTCGGCATTGTAATAAACTGGCGCTGGCTCTGCGAGCGTCCAAAGACATCCGTGGGGTCGCTGGTAAACTCAACACGGAAAAAATCATCAAGTGATATCTTAACACCCTCACTACTTATATCTGCAGCAGGAGGGCGAGTCGGATTGTACTTGATTTCATTAATAAGTACATTCATGAAGGGATTCCTATCAGTTGGATACGTAACAGTAGCAGGTATCTCCATATGCGGTGTGCTAGGCATCTGGAACCCCTCGGGTTTCGGATAAGGAGAATCATAGGGTCTCATTGCATCGCCGTAGGCAACAAAGGAGGGGATTAAAAGTAAGGTTACAACTGCAAGAATATAGATAGCAAAGTCGATAAAAAATAAAGAAAGTAGAGTTCCTACCACGTAGCTTACAACAATCACATTTGTCAGTTCCGATACACAACTGTGTCTAGGAGGAAGAAGAGTTACCTTGAGTGTTGCCTGTATATCTTCCCAGATGTAAGGTTCACATAATATCTTTTGCATCCGCACTCTCTACCATATGAACGTAAAAATAAGGGAGCTTATTGAGCTTCCTTATTTTTAATATTACTCAATTAATTACTTCTTATTCTTGCGTTCCTCAAGCTTCTTGCGCAGACGTGCGCGAGCTGTTGCAAGACGACCCTCGCCATCGTGACCCGTCTTTCTCGCAGCCTCAGGCTCCTCAAAAGAAAAGGCCGTGCGGAAGCTGTTTAACATCTGGACGAAGGCGGGGTTTGACTGAAAATCCTTCATCAGCTCCTCCGCCTCGCTCGCAAGCTCAGCAGGTCTGAGCTCACCACTCTGTATTTTTGCCTGCAGCTTCTTCGCCACGCGCGCCATTACCTTCTGCAGATTCTGAGGGTTCTCACCTGTGGCTGAGAGAAGAATCTCAAAGGCGCGTGTGGGGTCCTTCTCACAGGCAGCGATATCATCCGCCGACATGCCGAAATCCTCAGGGTTAAACTCACGAACCATGTCCTCTGCCAGCTTGGCCAGCTTACCCTTGAGAAACTTCTCAGGAAGAGGGGGCAGTGTAGTACCGTCACCTCCGAAGATGGTCTTGAATTTATCAGCCATCTTTGTAAAATCCAGGCGAGACATCTTTCCACGCATCTCGCGAAGAATGGAATCCACCCAGTCCTGTGAAATACCCGCTGCTCCAGTCTCGTCAATGTTCAAGAAAAGACATGACAGGTCGAGCACACGTAAATGCTCAATAATCGCCTTCTTGCTGTTCTCGGAAAGAGCTGACCAGACAGTCTCCTTGATGCTTACATTGGGTAGAACACGACCGGGATTTGTAGTGGTCGTACGCTGAATCTTCTTCAGAACCTCGGCCTTGTAAGCACGAACCCGCTCATCTGCATTGAGCCCCTTGGCAACCTCAATGTCTGCCGAATACTCGGGACAGGCCCCCGCGAGGTCATCACAGAATTCAGAATACTTCGTGTTGAATATCGAATCACTCATCTCTATAGCAAAGCTAGAGCATTTCTTTATCCTGAAAAGCGCATTAATCGACCTTCGCCTTTTCACACAGAACACAAAGCACCTTCAGATATTTCCAAATATTCTCCTTATTTCTATCCGTAAGGGAGGCCCAATGCTTATCAAAAATAAATAGCGCAACCGACATTTCATTAAATTGCTTTGCAATAGTATTCTTTGCATATGCAATCACGACGTCCTCATTCTCACGCTTAATAGGCTCTGACATCGGCGTGTAGACATGTTCATAGAAGAGGTCGAGTATCATTCGAGGATTAATCTTCTTGAGTCCCTGAATCGCTTCCAGTGCCATCTTAATGTCGCGCTCTTCAGGAAATATGTCAGAAAGCTCCTGGAAGAATCGGATAAGCTGTGTATTAAAGGCGCCAAGGAATGACATATCACTAGAGAAGAATATCGAGAATCCTTTAAAACGCTAAGAGCGAGGTGGCCCTTTGGGTATACCATCCTCTCGTGATTTCTGATAGGCCTCCATTTGCTTATCAAACATCTCCTCCTTCTTTGACCGTGAGCGACTTGTCTGAGCCTGCGCCCCTGGAAAATCCTGACCTGTCCTGTCACCGGGACCCGCGCCACCATTCAAAAAGGAAAAGGTTCCAGGAATTGTTAGACCACCTTCACCCGCCGTCGACGTATCTGCGGAATTAAAGCTGTAGCCGAACGATTTATTGAAGCTGGTATTCTCAAAGCTGTTCCATCCATCAGGCTCTCCTCCCGGAGTTCCATCTGGTGACGTGGCACTCTTGTTTGCAGAGGCTGCAGAATCGGACATCTTTTTCTCATATAACCAATTCATGACCTCACCATCTGTCCGCGGCTCAGGTTCACCAGCAATCACGATTGTAGGAACCTTCTTTAACCAATCGGGTAATTTTGTCCGTGTAGGTGAGGGGTCAACACAGATAAAATGAAAATCATGCTTCCACTTGGTCGTTGCGAGTTCCTGGAGAAAGGCCTTTGACCATTTGCATTTGTTACTGTAAAAACAAATGTTCGTTGCCTGCCTCTGGCTCATTAAATCCTCTTGAGAAGCAAAGCGTTACAACTCCTCCGCAAAATTGAGTGCTCTCAGGCAGATGGAAGGGCAAGGTTCTATGTCTACAGTTACCGCCCCTCGTTCAAAGATTCGCATTGTCGGTAAGCTTCCTGAGACTTCACGTGCATCACCCTTCAAGAATATGAAGAAGAATGAGACAGTCTTGGAATTTACTCTCGCCCCTACTCACGTCTCGTATGCAAATACTTTACGGCGTGCTGTTTTGACTATGGTTGAGACCGTAGCCTTCAATGCCGATATTGAGAATTCAACGGGTAAGACGACGGATGTTCGTATTTCGAAGAATAGTACTCCCATGAGCAATGAAATGCTGGCGCATCGTATTGGTCTACTTCCCATTCATATTGAGACACCGCTTCTATGGAAGCCGGAAGAGTACACCTTCTCAATTTCAATGAAGAACGACACAACGGAGTCTATGGATGTAACAGCCAGTAATATTATTATTAAGAAAATGGGCTCTGCTGATGAGGAACCTGTCGTGATTCAATCACGCGAGTTCTTTCGCCCTCATAAGATAACGGGTGATACGCCACTGATTTCTGTTCTCAAGGGCAAGATTGGTAATCAGATTCCTGAGGAGCTTGAGTGCACGATGGTTGCACGTCTTGGAACGGGTCGTCAGAATGCGCGTTATATTCCTGTGAGCCAGTGTTCTTACCGTTATACACCCGACCCTGATGAGACGAAGCGCAAGGCAGTTTTCACAAACTGGCTGACCACAAGTAAGAAGGTGAATGTGGCAGATTTAGATGCGAATCCTACGCGTAAGGGAGAACTAGAGCGTGAGTTTGCCACCATGGAGTCGGCTCGTTGTTATCTCGAAGAGAATGGTGAACCTTACAGCTTTGACTTTACACTCGAGACGGTTGGTGTTCTCTCTCCTGAGATGATTCTTGCACGTGCACTTGATATTCTACAGACTCGCTGCATGCGCTATGCCTCCATAAATGTAGGCGACCTTCCTGACAATCTAAAGATTGTACCCGCCGATGGACCGATGCAGGGTTTTGACTTTCTCTTTACGCAAGAGGACCATACTCTTGGAAATCTTTTCCAGACCTGGATTGAACAGAATCTCATGTCTGGCGAGGCGGCTGAGATTAGTTTTGCTGGATATAAGGTACCGCACCCTCTTCGTGATGAGATGCTTCTGCGCATCGGCGTTGAAAAAGATGGTCAGCAGGTAACGGCACGCGCGGCTGTAAGTAAGGCCGCGAAGGGATGTGCTGATATGTTCGCAGGGTGGCGGGCAGCTCTCCCATCCATGGTCTAAGTTAGTGCTCTGCGACCTTATCTAGAGAACTAGACTGCAGAAGAATGGCCTGCTCCCAGAGAGGAAGTGAATTAATAAGATGAATTGTATCCTGAATCCTGAGCGGCTTCTTCTGCTCCCTGAGGTGGGCCAGATAATGCGCGTGCAGCTTGAATACAACTGTCTTATCAGGCTGCTCAAGGTCAGCCAACTTTTTCTCATGTGACTTGTGCACACTCACGTAAGCCTCGTAAATCTTCCGTGTCTTTGAACGAAGATGGCTCTCAAAATTCCAGAAGATGTCCCGCTCCTCCGAATAATGCTTGAGATACTCCGTCACATCTCCAGAGGCACGAAGACGAAGGAAGCGGTCAATAGGCTTCGCATCATTGCCCCGAAGAGTACGAAGATAGGTATACGTAGTGCTACGAAGCCGCCAACGATTGCCTAGCATATCACGGAAAACATAACCCTGCCACCGCCAGCCGCGGTTAACAGCCTCAGCACGAATCATATCGTAAGCTTCCTTATCATGACTAAAGGATACTGTGCGTGGCTGTACAAGACTATGCATATAAACCAGCCCATCAGGCATAACCGAACCCGTCTCCACAATATATATACTAGGCTTGCTCACCTGTGCAACTATCCGATTCTCAGGATGCTGAAGAACAGTGCTAATAAAGACAGCATGCTGTCTCTGTGTACAGGTTAGATACGCGGTAGCATTGAGAGCCGCCTCCTGAAATAGAGTCTTGAATGACTTCTCACTATAAAAGCTACCTGAGGCATCATATTGAGAGCGCGTGGTAAGATGAACCTTGTCTGAACCTGAAACTGTAAAGGAATTTACCATAACACCGTCATAAAACTCCTCCATCATGAGCTCAGTGTTAGAAGGAGGTGGACCCTCGTTTGCCTTACGAGGGGCAATACAGACGGGTAGATTCTTCACAGTATCCCACACAACCGAGCGAAACCAGGGCGCTCCCTCCATTACATTAAGATTGGTCTCTCCCTTCTTATAACGAATGATAGCAAATGAGGTGCCTTCGCAATCCCGGACATTAAACTTACCCGCAGCGTCTGATAGTAGATAAGTCTTCAGAGCCTCCCAGGTTGAATACTCATCTCGTAGCTTCTTGAAAATCGTAATCGGAATAGACACCATGCTTGAATATGTTCGTTCGTTCTTCCTTATCCGTCAATTTTTCTAGTTTCATATCCCCTCATAAAGTAGGGTATGAGTAAGAATCAAGAAAACGAAATGGATGATGAAGGTTTTCAATTAGGAGACCGTGTATATATTGCCTCATCTGGACCCATTGATGGGCTTCGCGGCAGAATTTATTATTTAGACGAAAATTTACTTCGTATTCTTCCTGATGGCACGTTTCACAGACTCGAATCTATCCCGATTGTCGATGGTGACTTTGAACCCTCTCTGCAGATTACGAATGCCTATGTTATTAAGAAGCGTGTATCTCCAGCCTTTGTTGTTCAGCATGATTTCCAGGTTGGGTATCTAGCAGAGACGATACAGGAGTCAGGTGAAATGGGTCTCACTTACAAGATTAAATCTATAAATGAGGAGACTGACAGTGTTGTCTTAGAAGACCCCGCTGGGCAGGATACCACCGTCACCTTTGGATTTATGGGAATACCGCAGGACCTGGATTTTATTATTATGCGTGTAAGACAGCCTCCAGAGGCTATTCTTGCCAATGATGCAAAGGAAGCAGAAGCAGCAGAAACGCATGCAGACCCTGTAAATGAAGAGGGTCTGGAAATCTTAGACTCACTCAATGTTCCCCAGGTTACTGAAATCCGCGAAATCCAGGCTACTCAACGTTTTTATCCTGATGTTGTCCAGAGAAATGACATGTTACAAGACCTCCTCTCAATTCTCAGTGTAAAACAACAGAAGAATCCACAAAGACAGTCTGAGATTCGCAAGCTGGTCGAATCCATGATAATCTTACGCAATCAGCTGGTCAGCTACTCCAAATCAGGTGACCCGATTGGACGTCTGAGCACCTCGTATACCACCCTGATTGAACTCTTACAAAAGTCAGATGTCCCTCTGTCGCGCCGTGTTCTCAATTCTAAGCGTGTTCTCTATATTGACCATAGCAAGAGCCATTTGGAAGGCAAGGACGTTGACCCCCTTGAAGTTGATAATGAGGTTGTTATTTGCTATTTAGATGAAGTTATCGCCGCCTCGAATGAATATTATAATACACAGATTGGAGGTATTCAAGGACAGGCAATCACATCTGCCCTACCAAACTGGTTTCTTAGCTGGGAAGCCTATTTTTCAAATTATCTTCTGACGTGGACAGGAGGTGGCCAAAACAAGACAACCTTTACGAGAGATACAGAATTCTTTAGAGGTCTTGTGCCTGATTTCGAAAGTGAGGAGCCTGAGCTGGATGGTCTGTTCATGACTGAAAATCAGAAAGTGCCAGTGACTTCGGATTCGATTGAACAGATACATCTGAGTCTTCTGCGCGGTCTAGGCCCTCGCCTGGCGCGTGTCAAGGAAACACGGGTTGTCGAGTCTGCTGAGTCGGGTACAGTAGAAAGTTATGTCCTCTTCCCTATAAGATATGATAGAGACCTTGGCACAATTCGCTCTGGTAAACTTGCACTGGATATGGGTAAGGCCATGATGCCCTCCTTAACGATGCATCGCATACTGAAAGACCAGGCTATCTCGGCTATTCCAAGTGCAGGTGCAATTTTTAATCTAACTGCGACCTCTCTCGCGAATATCACCCTTGAAGATTGGCTTATTGGACAGCCTCTTGAATCAAAGGGTATGGGAGATGTGATGAATAAATTGATTTCATTTGGACTTGCATCCAAGGAGCTGAACCTAGACCAAATGCTGGTTGTTACAGAGAAAATAGACAAGTATAGAGCACTGGTTCGTCAATCAATTCAGTCTATTAATGAAAAGTCTCGCACTGAACTCGACGCTATCTCTTTGCAGAACAATCCCCTTCTCCTACCAGCGGTGGTTCAGGAACGTGTGGCCCAATTTCTGGGAGAGCCTGCCTTTCAGAAGGCTATCGAAACCTTCCAGACACGCTACCCTAGTTATCGTGAAAATGACCTGGCCCTCTTTGCCTTTCTTTTTACGGAAATGTATGAATTTACGTTTGCAGTACTCTCAGGAGCCTCACTTCCTCTGCAAAGAGAAATACGCAGAAAGGCTCGCGGAGATTTCTTGCGTAGACTCTATGAAAGTGCTGCACTTCTGGAAAAGACGTCAAAGAAGGTTCTGGAGATTCTAGAGAAACCGACCATTCCTCGCTCACATGTCAAGGAATTTGTAGATATGGATGTTCATATCGCAAATCCTTGCCCTCACGTAAAATCACTCGATATGGTGCGCAAAATAAAAGATACAACGCTTCGCACACGTGCCCTCATCGAGTATCTTACACGCTTCTCTGGTTCAAAGAAGGATAATTGGATTGAATGCAAGGTGTGCATGAAACATTGCCTCTGTGTACATGAACAATTAATGATTCAGGAATACCTGAAACCTAAGGAAAAAGAAACTCTCCACAAGGAGCTTCTCTTAGCCTTTAGCCGCAGCCAGTTTCATGGACAGTTCTGTTGCTCAAACTGTGGTCAGTCCATAGGTGATATTGATTATGACACAAGCCTAGAGTACGATGATGAGGGTCGACCCATGTCTGGTCGTGCAGTCTTAGTTGATAAGGATGCAATCTATCAGGACCAGCTGGACCAGGCCTTGGGAGCCCCTGTGGGTACACCTGAAGACCTGAAGTTTGCCACCGAGACCCAGACTGAGGTATATAGAACTGCGAAGGCCTTAGCACAGAAAATTGGTATAGATGTAAAGGAGGAGGGGTATCGCAAGATTGCTCTGCGCGTTGAGCTGGATTTTTCCAAGCAACCCTCTCGTGAGCAATACAGTAAATATCAGAAGGAGGCGAAGGCCAAGGGTGAGCGTACTCTTGATTATGATGTCCTACGAAGCCGTATTATGGTCACCTCCACTGCGGCCTATCTTCTTGTTGAACTTCAAACAGGTATTCCAGGATATTCTACCAGGTATCGTCTACCTGGCTGTGCGAAGGTCGGATTTAGTGGATATCCTTCAGGTCCGAAAGAGCAGACCACTGGCATCGAATATCTCTCCTGTGCTCTTGCCAATATCAATGAGAATATCGCTCCCTGGAACCTGACGGGCTTTCTGAAGGAGAAGGGTCTGGTCAAACGCCAGGCAGAGATATTCAAACTCCTTCTTGTTTCCGCAGGAAATGTACTGAAAAACTCGGATGTCCAGCAAGATATGGCGCTGAAGAAGG
>Ga0136641_1000207_pt1 | contig 25239 bp, 20 predicted proteins | sample EliLak1302023Y_FD_115312 | JGI IMG/M metagenome (GOLD analysis project Ga0136641, IMG submission 115312) | Freshwater microbial communities from Elizabeth Lake, Yosemite National Park, California, USA - 13020-23Y | ecosystem: Environmental > Aquatic > Freshwater > Lake ...
GCATTGCGGTGCCACAGTATCGCCGCTGAATTTGCCAATGAAGTAGGTGCCTCTAGCCCTTCAATAGCGTCGTTAAATATTTCTAACTGGCTACCTACAGTTGGTAGCAAGTCAATTTGATCGGCATTTGCAAAATGCGTCATGTGATGCATTTTGTGGCCAGCAGCATGGAGACGGTGAAATGCTGTTCGATAGGCTGAAGGTTTAAAACCTAGTCGATTCATGCCAGTATTCATTTTTAGAAAAACATTAAAGGGTTTATGGGCTTTATAGTCTTCAAGCCATTCCGCTTGGGCCTCACAATGCACTACCAAATCACATGCTAATGTCTCAGCCAATGCCAACTCATTTGCATGAAATACCCCTTCCAAGAGCAAAATACGGCCCTGCCACCCGGATTCTCGCAGACGAGCAGCATTTTGCATATTGAGCAGCGCAAAGCCATCAGTAGAACCCAGCCCCTGCAAAGCTGCCTCAAAAGAATGACCATAAGCCCGCGATTTAATAACGGACCAAATCTTAGAATCCGGCGCAAGTTCCCGAACTCTGTTTAAATTGTGCCGAAAGGCTTCAGTGTGAACGGATGCCAAAATTGGTCTATTTATGACGACATTAGCTGAACTGCCCATATTCACCCCTCCTTTCGTGTTTTAATTGAATCAATGACTAGATTGTACGAATGAACCGCAGTTTTTACATCATTATGGCGGCGCAATTTTTTTCGTCGCTTGCTGATAACGCTCTGCTGATTGCAGCAATTGCCCTCTTGGCTCAGCTTCAGGCTCCGGCCTGGATGACTCCTTTACTCAAATTATTTTTTGTATTGTCCTATGTTCTGCTAGCAGCCTTTGTGGGTGCCTTTGCAGATTCTCGTCCCAAAGGCAATGTGATGTTCATTACCAATACGATTAAGTTCGTTGGTTGCGTGGTCATGCTCTTTGGTAGCCACCCATTATTAGCTTATGCGATCGTCGGTCTTGGCGCTGCCGCCTACTCGCCAGCCAAGTACGGCATTCTGACCGAACTGCTGCCCCCGGAAAAATTGGTGGCTGCCAATGGTTGGATTGAGGGCCTAACAGTTGGCTCTATTATTTTGGGCACAGTATTAGGCGGAATACTCATTAGCAGCACAGTATCAAACAGCCTACTCGCAGTTGATTTCCCGACAATCGATACCGGGATTGATACCCCAGCTGAATCTGCGATTTTGATCATTATGGTGATCTATGTCGTTGCCGCACTGATTAACTTAAAGATTCCGGATACTGGAGCGCGCTATACCGCCCAGAAAGCCAACCCAATATCTTTAATTAAAGATTTTGCGGTTTGTTTCAAGACACTTTGGGATGATCGTCTCGGCCAAATCTCACTGGCAGTTACCACCTTGTTTTGGGGTGCTGGCGCCACATTGCAATTCATTGTGATTAAGTGGGCGCAAGTTGCTTTGCATATGAATTTATCCCAAGGCGCAATCTTGCAGGCTATATCTGCCGTAGGGGTCGCTGGTGGTGCTATGTGGGCTGCTTGGCGCGTTCCTTTGCGTAGCTCATTAAATGTATTGCCTTATGGCGTTGGCATGGGTTTGTTGGTTTGCGTCATGGCTCTTTATAACTCTGACATGCTGCCTGACACCACGCTCTTCACAATAGGTGCACTCAAAGTTAATTTGAATTTATTACCTGCGTACTTCTTACTCATTACAGTTGGATGGCTGGCTGGTTATTTTGTAGTTCCCATGAATGCGCTGTTACAACATCGCGGCCATGTACTCATGTCGGCGGGTCATTCGATTGCCGTACAAAACTTTAATGAAAACATCTCAGTACTCATGATGTTGGCAATGTATTCACTCTTGATTTGGTTGGACATACCAGTCACATTTGTGATCATTGGATTTGGTTTAGTTGTGAGCTTATTAATGTGGATGGTCATTCGTCGCCATGCCAGAAACCAAGCTCAATATGACTCAATGCATCTCATTGGAGAGCATAAGCATTAATTGCTGAACGCTAAACTATAGGTCAAATATTTTGTAGTACAGACTTTGCTAGCAAGAGATCTTGCCAGAGTAAAGCCTTATCTTTAGGGCTAGCTAGCAGCTGCGTTAAATCGAACGATGCAATCACCGGAATCTCTTCGTCAGATCCATTGTTAAGCGCAAGAACTGTTTCTCGCAATTGTGGCAAAGGATCGCGTTCGCCGGTAATTTTCTGAGCAACTGGGCCACCAAACGCAAAGGTAACAACAGGCAGGCCATTGTCTGGTGCCCGCAGCGCACTGACATTCTCTGTGGCATTTTTCCAGGACCACTCTTGGGGGCTTAATCCTAGAACACGAATCATATTCTGAAACAAAACTTCTGTATCACCCTGTGGCTTCGTTCCAAAGAACCACCAGTGACCTTGAGGGATTGAGGTGGTAGTGTGAGCTTCTTGAGCTTCTTGAGCCTCAGCTTGGGTGCCATCTGTGGAGACCCATTCGCTGATACCCATTTCTTTTAGGAAGGTAGACTGCATATTGCTCATGTAGATAGCTTAATCGATTTAGCCATCACTATGGCATCTTCACGGCTCCCAGTTTGGGAATCAGCCGGATAATAATTTTTACGTAAGCCAATTTCGGCATAACCGAGATTTTCATATAAAGCGAGCGCAGCAAGATTAGATGGTCTCACTTCTAGAATAATACGAGGGAAGTTTTGTTGGGCAGCCACACCTTCAATTGCCGCCATCATTCTGGAGCCTAATCCTAATTTACGGAGTTTTGGTGAGACGGTTATGTTGAGTAAATGTAATTCATCTACAGCCGGAAATAAGATGCAATAGGCCCAGAGTATTGCTGGGTCTAGATACGACCCTTTGATTGCTTCATCAACTTGCGGCCGAATGCAGTAAGCCCAATGTCCTGCCGTTAAAGAATCCGTGAAATTACCTCTTGTCCAAGGATGAATGTGCGAAACCGATTCTATTTCTAAAACAGCATCTAAATCTGCCGTTTGCATCGGCAAAAAAGAGAGCTCAGCAACGCCCTCATCCATTATTTGACGACCTCATGACGCTCTTGGGTAGTCAAAGCCACCTTATCACGCACATACAATGGTTCAAGTTCACGAACATGGCGTTGTCCACCTTCCATCAGAATCTGACGAGCACAATCTAAAATGCCTAAGGCTGAGAGCTGTATTTCTAGATCAAGACCGATTTGTAAAAGTGATGCTGTAGCTTTTGAAAACAGTCTTTCACCATAAACCTGAAGAGCGCTGCCTGCTAAAAACTCAATATCCGTCAGATCCAAATCTTCTGGCTTACTTAAATGAATATCTCCCATACGCTTAGCCATCTGGTGTTTTTGGGTTGGCGCTTCATATTTTGCCCAATAGATTTCATCCATGCGTGCATCAATTGCAATCACAAAGTATTTTGGTTTGATCTTTTCGAAAGTACTGGTCTTGATGCATTGAGCCGCAATCGCATCAAGGCTGGCAATAGGTAACACTGCTAAATCACTTGAAATAGCTAAGCCTTGCACTACTGCAACTCCTAGTCTAACTCCGGTAAATGCTCCCGGCCCTATGCCGATAGCAATAGCATCCAAATCTTTTAACTGCAAATGAGATTCCTGCAAAAGTGCCTCAACCCAAGGCAAAACTAGCTGGCTAGCACCGGCCGACACTAACTCATGTCGCAGTAAAGGCGCTGCTTCACCTGAAGATAAGGCCATTGAACACCAAGCTGTTGAGGTATCAATGGCTAATATGCGTGTCAATGTGATCTCGTTTAATTAGCTCGTAAAACGAAATTATGAACCCAAGTCTGCAATGACTTGTGGTGGCGCCTGAACGAGCTCAATCAACACGCCTTCGCCGCTAATGGGAAATTCATCATTACCCTTGGGATGCACAAAGGTAATGTCATAACCCGCAGCCCCCTTGCGTATGCCACCTGGTGCAAAACGCAGGCCATTGGCGGATAACCATTCAACTGCTTTTGGAAGATCATCGACCCATAGACCAATGTGATTTAGGGGAGTTTGATGGACGGCGGGCTTTTTTTCAATATCAAACGGTTGCATAAGATCAACCTCAATCTCATGAGTACCCTTGCCAATAGCGCAAATATCTTCATCAACATTTTCACGTTCGGAGACAAAAGTACTTTTGTATTCAAAACCGAGCATATCGACCCAAAGCTTTTTGAGGCGCTCTTTACTTTCGCCACCAATCGCAATTTGCTGAATTCCTAAAATCTTAAATGGCTTCGTAGACATCATCTTCCTCCTGATTATTCAAAGCGAATGATGAGTTGATCAACCGCCATGCTATCGCCTTCCTTAGCGCAAATCTCAGCAACAACACCATCTTGCATTGCAGAAAGTGTGTTCTCCATTTTCATTGCCTCTATGGATGCCAGTTTTTGACCAGCAGTCACTGCCTCGCCCACTTTTACAGCGATCTTGGTTAAAAGACCTGGCATAGGAGACATCACTAACTTGGAGGTATCTGGTGGCAATTTGACTGGCATGCGGCGTTGTAACTCTGCACCCAGAGGACTCAGAACCATACACTCGTAATGGGCACCATCAAGCACCAAGTAGAACTTCACACCCTTTCTGTCGACTTGTGCAGTAATTTTATTAGTGCGATTAATGGTGGCATGTAAACAAATCTGACCAGGACGCCAGTTACTCTCAATGTCATAGCGACTCACGCCATCCGCATCATCAATGTAAACAGAGTAAATACCGTCCTTTAGCTCGATACGTACCGGCTCTTCATGCGGATCATTCATTGAACCAGTTTTCTTACCAGTGACTACGACAAACTTCTTCGCAATCACCATTTCATGGCCAACTAGCTGACCATCAATCATCTTAATATGCTCAAGATAGCGATAGCGCATAAATGCGGCCAATGCAGCAAGACGCTTTGGATCTGCAGGTTGAACAGAGTCCTTTTTAAAACCATCTGGGTACTCTTCTGCAATAAATCCGGTAGTGAAATCACCGCTTACGAAGCGTGGATGCTGTAATAAAGCAGCCTGAAACGGAATATTGGAATGGATACCTCGAATCACAAATTCATTCAGTGCAGCGCGCATTTTCTCAATAGCTTCAGCACGGTTTTTGCCATGAACAATCAATTTAGCGATCATGGAGTCGTAATACATTGGAATCTCACCACCCTCATACACGCCAGTATCAACACGGACACCGTTTATAGATTCTGGTGGTCGATACTTCACCAAACGACCAGTAGAAGGCAGGAAGTTACGAAATGGGTCATCGGCATTGATACGACACTCCATTGACCAACCATCAAGCTTTACATCCTCTTGCTTGAAAGCAAGTTTTTCGCCTGCAGCAACACGAATCATTTGCTCTACTAAATCCAGACCAGTAATACTCTCAGTTACAGGATGCTCCACTTGTAAACGGGTGTTCATTTCTAGAAAAAAGAATGATTTGTCTTTACCCACTACAAATTCAACCGTACCAGCAGACTGATAGTTCACCGCTTTAGCCAAAGCAACGGCTTGTTCACCCATTGCCTTACGAGTAGCGGGATCAATAAATGGTGAAGGCGCTTCTTCAATGACTTTTTGGTGACGTCGTTGAATCGAACAATCCCGCTCATTGAGGTAGACCACATTGCCATGCGAATCACCCAGCACCTGAATTTCAATATGGCGTGGACCTTCAACAAATTTCTCGATAAAGATTCGATCATCGCCAAAGCTATTCATTGCCTCAGTTTTACAAGCAGCAAAACCTTCAGCAGCTTCTTTGTCGTTAAATGCGACGCGCAAACCCTTACCACCACCGCCAGCTGATGCTTTAATCATCACCGGATAACCAATACCTTGAGCAATCTTCACCGCTTCCTCAGTGGTAGCGATTGCCTCGTTATGGCCTGGAATCGTATTGACCTTCGCTGCTAAAGCTAGCTTCTTGGAGGCGATTTTGTCGCCCATGGCTGCAATCGATTTATGTTTAGGACCAATAAAAACAATGTCCTCTTCTTCACAACGCTTTGCAAACTGCTCATTCTCGGATAAAAAGCCATAACCAGGATGAACTGCTTCGGCACCCGTATCTTTACAAGCCTGAATGATCCGATCTATGACAAGATAAGATTCACGCGACGGCGCAGGCCCAATGCATACAGCCTCGTCAGCCATTTGGACGTGACGCGCCTCCTTGTCCGCTTCTGAATACACGGCAACAGTCTTGATCCCCATCTTATGAGCGGTTTTCATAACACGGCAAGCAATCTCACCGCGGTTAGCAATTAATATTTTCTTGAACATCTTGGTAGTCATGATTTGTCAGCGCCTTTACAGAGGAATATTGCCGTGTTTGCGGGCAGGATTCTTCAAATCTTTGTCTTTCAACATTGCTAAAGAGCGTGCAATACGTTTACGGGTTTCGTGCGGCAAGATAACGTCATCAATGTAACCACGGCGACCAGCCACAAAAGGATTGGCAAATTTAGCCTTGTACTCAGCTTCACGAGCTGTAATCTTTTCTGGATCGGATTTTTCTTCACGGAAGATAATTTCTACCGCGCCTTTTGGACCCATCACTGCAATTTCAGCAGAGGGCCAAGCAAAGTTCACATCACCACGCAAATGTTTAGAGGCCATCACGTCATAGGCCCCACCATAGGCTTTACGGGTAATTAATGTTACCTTTGGAACCGTGCAATCGGCATAAGCGTAAAGCAATTTCGCGCCATGTTTAATAATGCCGCCGTATTCCTGAGCGGTCCCTGGCATAAAGCCTGGAACGTCAACCAGCGTCACTACCGGGATATTGAAAGCATCGCAAAAGCGCACAAAACGCGCAGCTTTAATCGAAGCTTTGATGTCTAAGCAACCAGCCAAGACTAATGGTTGATTTGCAACAATACCAATCGAACGTCCTTCCATACGCGCAAAGCCAATCACAATATTTTTTGCATAGTCAGGTTGTAATTCAAAGAACACACCGTCATCCACAATCTTTTCAATCAACTCTTTCATATCGTAGGGCTGATTGGGATTGGAGGGAACGAGCGTATCTAGAGAAAAATCAGGCTCTTCAGTACGATTGGCACCCTTAATCAGTGGCGGCTTTTCACGATTGGAAAGCGGTAAATAATTAAAGAAACGGCGCAACATCATGATGGCATCCACATCATTGTCAAATGCCAAATCACACACTCCGGAAATTGTTGAGTGAGTCACCGCCCCACCTAACTCTTCAGCGCTAACGTCTTCATGCGTCACAGTTTTAACAACCTCTGGGCCTGTAACAAACATATACGAACTGTCTTTAACCATGAAGATAAAGTCAGTTAATGCTGGTGAATACACAGCGCCACCAGCAGATGGCCCCATGATCAAAGAGATCTGTGGAATCACACCTGATGCAGTCACGTTTCGCTGGAAGATCTCTGCATAGCCACCCAAAGAAGCAACACCCTCCTGAATCCGTGCGCCACCAGAATCATTTAAGCCAATCACTGGAGCGCCCACCTTAAGAGCTTGATCCATGATCTTGCAAATTTTTTCAGCATGCGCTTCAGATAAAGAGCCCCCCAGAACGGTGAAGTCTTGTGAGAACACAAAGACTAAGCGGCCATTGATCATTCCATAACCCGTCACCACACCATCACCAGGAACGGTTTGCTCACCCATACCAAAGTCATGGCAACGATGCTCCACAAACATATCCCACTCTTCAAAAGAGCCAGCATCAAGTAATAACTCAATCCGCTCGCGGGCAGTCAGTTTTCCCTTGGCATGCTGTGCCTGAATCCGTTTTTGCCCACCACCCAATCGGGCAAGCTCACGTTTCGCTTCCAGCTGTTGAATAATTTCCTTCATTTACGGCCCCTTAGAAAAATTCATGCCCCATGGACTCCAGTAGCCGTCTTGCTGCTACCGAAGCTGCCATCGTTCCTGCATTTACTTGCGCACTTAAGATTGGTAATAGCTCCTGTACTGCTACATTGTTGCGAAAGGCGGTTTTCAAACCCGCATCGATGCGATCCCACATCCATGCACCAGCCTGTTGTTTACGACGACTTTCAAACTGACCATTAGCCCTCTGAAGTTTTTCAAAATGGCTTACCTTGTCCCACAGCTCCGGCACACCTTTACCTTCAAGGGCGCTTAGTGTAACAACCGTTGGATGCCAAAATTCTTGATGGTGAGAGGCATGATCAGGGTTACCCTGAAAGCCTAACAATCGTAATGAGCTGCTAATAAATAACTGAGCGCGCATTGCTGCATCAGGATCAATATCGACTTTATTAATAGCAATCAGATCTGCGATTTCCATAACACCTTTTTTAATCGCCTGAAGATCATCACCCGCATTCGGTAACTGCAATAGCAAGAACATGTCTGTCATACCAGCCACCGCAATTTCGCTTTGCCCCACCCCAACTGTCTCAACAATGATGATGTCAAAGCCTGCAGCCTCAGCCACCAACATAGCTTCACGGGTTTTTTCAGCGACACCACCGAGGGTGCCGGAAGATGGACTCGGTCTGATGAAGGCATCCTCTAATACAGAGAGACGCTCCATCCGAGTTTTATCCCCCAAGATTGAACCGCCAGAAAGACTTGAAGAGGGGTCGATTGCCATGACTGCAACCCGATGACCTTTTTCAATCAGATAGAGACCGAGTATCTCAATTAGGGTAGATTTACCAACACCAGGAACACCAGAGATACCCAAGCGAAAGGACTTTCCTGTTTTTGGTAAAAGCGTATTGAGTACTTCATCAGCGCGCTGACGATGATCTAAACGGGTGGATTCCAGTAAGGTGATGATCTTCGCCAATGCCCGTCGCTGTTGTAGCGATGGTGCACTAGTGAGATCTTTCACTAAAGCCTGGTCAGCAACTTCGAGCATGTTCAGCAATTCGATTAGGCTGGTTTTACAGATTTACGAATTTGCTCAAGCACATCCTTGGCCGAGGCTGGGATTGGCGTACCAGGACCGTAGATACCTTTGACACCTGCCTCATAGAGGAACTCGTAATCTTGTCTTGGAATAACGCCACCAACAAAGACAATGATGTCGTCAGAGCCTTGTTTTTTTAATTCAGCAATGATCGCAGGAACCAAGGTTTTATGGCCTGCAGCTAAGGTTGAAACGCCCAAGGCATGAACATCGTTTTCAATCGCTTGACGGGCGCACTCTTCAGGGGTCTGAAACAAGGGTCCAATATCGACGTCAAAACCCAAGTCAGCATAGGCGGTAGCCACCACCTTCGCTCCACGATCATGACCATCTTGACCAAGCTTAGCAATCATCACGCGTGGACGACGACCAAAGTCTTTAGCAAAGTCAGCGATTTCTAATTTAAGTTTTTCCCAGCCCTCGGCTGAATCATAGGCAGCTGCATACACACCGGTCACCTTTTGAGTATCGGCGCGATGGCGCCCGTAAACTTTCTCCAATGCATCAGAGACTTCACCAACAGTAGCTCGTAAACGCATTGCGTTTACAGCTAATTCCAACAAGTTTCCTGTGTTGTCTTCAGCAGCTTTTGTTAGCGCCTCTAATGCGGCTTCTACTTTTTTGCTATCACGCTTCGCTCTGATTTCTTTCAAGAGCCTTACTTGACCATCCCGAACACGCTCGTTATCGATCATCAAAACGTCTACCAGATCCTCTTTTTCAAGCTTATATTTATTCACGCCAACAATCACGTCAGACCCAGAATCAATCTTGGCCTGCTTCTCAGCGGCCGAGGCCTCAATCTTCAATTTAGCCCAACCACTCTCAACTGCCTTGGTCATACCACCCATCGCATCAACCTCTTGAATGATTTCCCAAGCTTTATCAGCCATTTCTTGCGTAAGGTTCTCCATCATGTAAGAGCCGGCCCAAGGATCAATCACACTAGTAATGTGAGTTTCTTCTTGAAGAATTAACTGTGTATTGCGGGCAATCCTGCTAGAGAATTCTGAGGGCAAAGCAATGGCTTCATCAAACGAGTTGGTATGCAAGGACTGCGTACCACCAAATACTGCTGCCATGGCCTCAACTGTCGTTCTCACGACATTGTTATAGGGATCTTGCTCAGTCAATGACCAGCCCGATGTCTGGCAATGGGTACGCAACATCAACGATTTTGGATTCTTCGGCTCGAAAGATTTCATGATGCGCCACCACAATAAGCGTGCGGCGCGTAATTTAGCGACTTCTAAGTAGAAGTTCATACCAATGGCAAAGAAAAAAGATAAGCGTCCTGCAAAGCCATCGACATCCAAGCCCTTAGCCAAGGCGGTTTTAACGTACTCCTTACCATCCGCTAAGGTGAAAGCCAATTCCAATACTTGATTGGCGCCTGCCTCTTGCATGTGGTAACCCGATATGGAGATCGAGTTGAACTTTGGCATGTGCTTCGTGGTGTATTCAATAATGTCACCGATAATGCGCATCGAAGGTTCAGGCGGGTAAATATAGGTGTTACGCACCATGAACTCTTTCAGAATATCGTTCTGAATCGTTCCAGATAGCTGCTCTTGCTTGAGGCCTTGCTCCTCACCAGCCACGATATAACCAGCTAATACGGGCAAGACAGCCCCATTCATCGTCATTGATACCGAGACTTTATCCAATGGAATGTCATCAAACAATATCTTCATATCCTCTACAGAATCAATCGCGACACCTGCTTTACCAACGTCACCGGTCACGCGTGGATGGTCTGAGTCATAACCACGGTGTGTTGCTAAGTCGAATGCAACTGACACACCCTGACCACCAGCAGCTAATGCTTTGCGATAGAACGCATTGGATTCTTGCGCAGTTGAAAAGCCAGCATATTGACGAATTGTCCAAGGGCGAACTGAATACATCGTTGCTTGTGGACCGCGCACAAATGGCTCAAAACCTGGCAAGGTATCCGTGTAATTCAATCCTTTTGTATCTGCAGAGGTGTAGAGTGCTTTTAGCTGAATTCCATCGGGAGTATTCCAACCCAGGCGATCAATATCACCGTTAGGCGCAGATTTCTGTGCAGATTTATTCCATGCCTCTAAATTGCTATCTGGAACAGCAGGCCATGGACTTTTAGCTGAATTTTTGTTTTCTGAACTCACAAAGCACTCCCGTTTATTTGTTGCATTGCATCTAATAACTGCAATTCTGCTTGACAATTTGTTATTTGTCTAGCTATTATGTATACATAATTATGAATACAAAGCTAATCAACAGACCACTTTATGAGGACGTAGCCGACCGGCTGCGCGAGCAAATATTTGGCAAACAATTGATGCCAGGCAGTTGGTTAGATGAACAATCTTTGGCGGCCCAATTCGGAATTAGCCGCACTCCTATGCGAGAAGCCATCAAGGCTCTTGCTTCAGAAGGTCTTGTAACCATCAAAATGAACCGCGGTGCATACGTTACCGAGGTCACCAGGAATGATTTAGCGCAGATTTTTACTGTTTTATCCCTACTTGAGGGTCAGGCAGCAAAAGAGACAGCAAACAAAGCAACAGAGGATGAGCTCAATTTACTAGACCACCTACACCACCGCCTAGAAACCGCTGCCGCTGATAGAGATATTGAGCAATTTTTTGAAATTAATACCAAATTTCATGAGTTAATCCAAGAAATTGCCGGTAATCGATGGATGAATGGCGTCATTGATGATTTGCGTAAAGTGCTTAAATTGCATCGAAAAGACTCTTTGACAAGTACTGGAAGGCTACAAAGCTCGTTAATTGAGCATCGAGAAATTCTCAAAGCCATCTTAAAACGGGATGAGTTAGCCGCTGAGGCAGCCATGCGCAAGCACTTTGCTCATGGTCTTGAGGCCTTAAGATAGCCTCAATTAAAACTCTATAAATAACAGAGGATTAGAGAGTTTTTCTAAGCCTTTGCTTTATATACCTCAGGATGAAATTACTTCTTAACAACAAAGTTTCCTGGCAGTGAAGCAATGTATGCCGCAATATCTCGCATGTCAGCATCAGAATACGCTTGCGCCTGCGAACTCATGATTGCGTTATTGCGACCAAATTTAGCGTTACCGTTACCAACCTTATAAGCGCTCAAAGCATAGTAGAGGTAATCTGGATGTTGGCCAGCAAGCTTGGGGTAATTAGGCAAGATTGGGGCATTGAGTCCAGCGCCATGACAAGAGGCGCAATTGCCTTTCTCAACAAGAGCTTGACCTTTATCTACATTGGCAGCATTTGCAAGATTGACAAAACCAATGCTTGATAGCAAAACTGCAGAAACTAGTGCGACTTTCATAAAAATGCCTCTAAATATCACTTCAATGGGTTGATAGGTGAGCTGGCTGTTTGCGCAGCATAGTATTCGCCAATATCCGCCATGTCCTGATCTGACAAGCTGGCTGAAATCGCACGCATTGTTGGATGCTTTCTCTCGCCCTTCTTGTACTCAGACAGTGCAGTTGCAATGTAAGCAGCATTTTGGCCACCTAACATCGGCACTCTATAAACATATGGGTAGTCCGCACGATAATCAGGAATGGAGTGGCAGCCAGTGCAGAGCCAAACCTTGCCATTGCCAGCAGCGGCATTACCCTTAACTTCATCAGCCTGAGCGAAAGAACCAGCAAAAGCCAAACTGGCAGTAAGAAGCAATTGAGGAAGAATTGTGAGTTTTTTCATGGAAATCATTATTAATGAGTTTGATTTAAATCAATTTGGGGAGAGTATAGCGGAGACGCAGCCCCCTTACCCTTGTTTGGGCATTTTCAGCACCAAAGAGCAGCAAAATCTCTTAAAAATTCTCAGTAAAACCGCTTGCCAGTAAGATTCATGATCTACCCAATATGGACCTCCAATCATGAGCAACATAATTCTGACTCGTCTTCAATCCCTTGGAATCGACCTACCACCACCTGGACCTCCAGCCGCCGCTTACGTTATGGCTGTTACTACTGGGAATACTGTTTTTCTCTCGGGACACATTGCAAAAAAAGAGGGAAAGGCTTGGGTCGGAAAACTCGGGGTAGATATGGATACGGAAACTGGCAAAGCAGCGGCCAGATCCATCGCGATCGATCTGATTGCTACTTTACAAAATCATCTAGGCTCATTGGACAAAATCAAGCGCATTGTCAAAGTTATGGGTTTAGTAAATTCCACCTCAGAATACACAGAGCAACATTTGGTCATCAATGGTTGCTCTGAATTACTGTTTGAAGTCTTTGGCGATGCGGGCAAACATGCACGCAGTGCATTTGGAGTTGCACAAATTCCGCTAGGTGCCTGCGTTGAGATTGAGCTCATCGCTGAAATTTAAGAACGCTCTAATCCCAACTTTTGGATATCGTCTTCAGTATCAACATCTAAAATATAGGCTTGATGGTCAGTAATAAAAGCTTGTACAAGCTCAGGATGCCTATCCATAAAGGGCCTACACGCCATTGCTGGGATTGCCAATATTTTTTCAATCACTTTTTTGGAAAATAAAACAGGATTGCCACGCTGCTCACCAACCATTGGCAACAGAATATCTCGGCCTGCTTCACGGCATTCAAATTGATGAGTTAAAACAAGCAGTGCCTCAAGATCAATTACAGGTTGATCGCATAGAGCAATCAATAGAGCATCGTAATCACTAGTCAGGGATTCAATCCCCAAGCGCACAGAAGATGTCTGGCCTAAGTGAGCTTGTGCATTGTGAACTAAGGTGTAATTGAGATTGATTTCAGTTCTGAGCTTTGCCAATTCATCCTCAATCACATTCGCATGAAAACCTGTGACCACCAAAAACTCAAGGACCGATAATCCTTGAATCGTCTCACTAAAGCGCCTGAGAAGCGTTTGACCCTCTTTTTTAATGAGCGCCTTCGGCAAGCCGCCTAGGCGACTACCCTCACCTGCAGCTAGCAGAAGAACTGCTAATCGCATAGAAGAAGAGTCAGATTGCTTAGGTGAAGATGTCATTAGAGTGATAATAAATAGGAAACGAAAACAATAATCCATAAAGATAAAGCAAGTATGAATAGTACCGATTTAAGTGTTTTGAACTCTGCAGTATCTTGGCTGAAAGCTGGCCATGCGGTTGCGATTGCTACAGTGGTACAAACCTGGGGCTCAGCCCCTCGCCCAATTGGTTCTTGGTTAGCGATTCGTGAGGATGGTCAAGTGGCTGGATCGGTTTCCGGGGGTTGTGTTGAGGATGATTTGATTCGACGCGTCCAAACAGAAATTCTGACCCGACATACCCCAGAGATGGTAGTGTATGGAGTGAGTCAACAAGAGGCTGCGCGATTTGGCTTGCCTTGTGGTGGAACTTTACGACTCCTGGTTGAACCAAAACCAGAGCTTGCTGTTTTAGAGTGCTTGCTTGAGCAAATATCCTCACATCAAATTACGCGACGCACCGTCAATCTCAGTTCTGGCAAATCTATATTAGAAGCCGGGTCTCGTCATGATGAATTTACTTGCACCGAGCATGAGATCAAAACTACTTATGGGCCCCGCTGGCGTATGGTGATTATTGGTGCCGGCCAACTTTCGCTATACACCGCAGACTTTGCTCTTGCATCAGATTTTGAAGTCATCGTAATTGATCCACGTGAGGAATACGCAGAAGGACTTGATCGAGCTGACATTAGGTTCATTAAAGGTATGCCTGACGATGTTTTGTTAGAAATTGGCGTTGATCCCCATACCGCCGTGGTTGCGCTGACCCACGATCCTAAATTGGATGATATGGCGCTGATGGAGGCTTTACGCTCACCGGCTTTTTATGTTGGAGCATTAGGCAGTCGCAAAAATACACAAACACGCAAAGAACGGCTTTTAGAATTTGATCTCAACCAAGAACAAATTGATCGACTTCATGGGCCTGTGGGTCTGTATATCGGCGCCCTTACTCCACCAGAAATTGCAGTATCGATTCTGGCAGAGGTCATCGCCATTAAATACGGCATCAGCATTCCCAAGAAAACGTAGTTTGCTGTTAGCTTGCCTTGAGTTTGCCGTCTTTGAGGCGCGGCTCTACAAAGTGTCCTTTGCGTGCCCGATTACCAGCAAAAGACTTGAGTGTCTTAGCATCCAGACCTAACTCAGTGGGTTTGCCAGCACGGCCAGCTCCAGAGTAAATAGCACCATCGGGTCCAACCGCAATTGCGCAAGCAAGCGATTCTTTATCGTCAAGCCCCATCAAGATGACACCCTTACCACCCGTTGGTAAGCGCTTGAGCTCATCTAAGGGGAATACCAGTAATTTAGATGCCTCAGATAAACAAGCAACTTGCTTCATCCCAAGCTGAACCTTAGCAGCACCTAATGGCGCATCACCAGGATGTTTAGCATCAACGCTAATAAACGATTTACCCGCTTTATTGCGCGTACTCATATCGGCAACGTTAGCCAAAAATCCATATCCAGCCTTAGTGGAGAGCAGAACTAGGTCATCAGACTGACCTGAATAGTAGGCAACCATTTGCGAACCTGGAGCCAAGTTCACAAAACTGGTTAATGGCGAGCCATCACCACGAGCACCAGGTAACTCACTAACGGAGACGGTGTATACACGGCCATCACTACCAAAACCTTGAATCACATCTACTGTACGAACTTCAAAGGTGGCATACATGGCATCGCCCGCCTTGAAGGCAAATTGCGTAGAGTCATGTTCGTGACCTTGGCGAACGCGTACCCAACCTTTTTGCGAAACGATGACTGTGACCGGTTCATCAACCACTTTAGTTTCAGCAATAGCACGCTTATCTTCCTGTATGAGCGTACGGCGATCATCACCAAAATCCTTCATATCGGATTCGATTTCTTTGATGATGCGCTTGCGTAATACAGCATCGCTTTGCAATAAACCCTCTAAATCATCGCGCTCAGATTTGAGCTCTTTGAGCTCTTGCTCAATCTTGATGCCTTCAAGACGAGCCAATTGGCGCAAACGAATATCTAAAATATCTTCAGCCTGACGATCGCTAAGCTTGAACTCTTTGATCAGGTCTGCTTTAGGCTCGTCGCTATTGCGAATGATCTTGATAACCTTGTCGATATTCAGAAGAACGGTTAAACGCCCTTCTAAGATATGCATGCGGTCTTTTACTTTGCCCAAGCGATATTGAGTGCGGCGCGTAACGGTGGCAACTCTAAATTCAACCCATTCAGTCAAAATCTCTTTCAAGCCTTTTTGACGAGGACGACCATCATTACCAATCATTACCAAGTTCATTGGTGCATTGGATTCTAATGAGGTATGAGCTAATAACAGGTTGACGAATTCATTGACGTCGATATTTTTACTTTTGGGCTCAAAGACCAGACGTACTGCAGCATCTTTACTGGATTCATCACGTACACCATCTAAGACATTTAAGATCGTGGACTTGAGATTATTTTGCTCTGGAGTCAAAGTCTTCTTGCCGACCTTCACTTTTGGATTGGTAATCTCTTCAATTTCTTGTAAAACCCGTTGCGATGAAGTGGCTGGTGGCAACTCGTTCACCACAATCTGCCATTGACCGCGAGCTAACTCTTCAACAGACCAGCGGGCACGTACTTTGATGCTGCCACGACCAGCTTCATAGATTTGAGCGATCTCAGCACTTGAAGAGATAATCTGACCGCCACCAGGATAGTCAGGGCCTGGCATGATGGCGAGCAAATCAGCAGTCGTTAATTTAGGAGACTTCATTACCGCAATCGCGGCAGAAGCAACTTCCCGTAAATTGTGCGAGGGGATTTCGGTTGCCATACCTACTGCAATACCGGAAGCGCCATTGAGAAGCACAAAGGGCAAACGTGCAGGCAATAACTTAGGCTCTTGAAATGAACCATCATAGTTTGCTGTGAAATCTACTGTACCCTCGTCAATTTCACTGAGTAATAGCCCAGCAATTTTGGTTAAACGCGCCTCCGTGTAACGCATAGCTGCTGCGCCGTCACCATCTCGGGAGCCAAAATTCCCTTGACCATCAATCAGTGGATAGCGCAATGAGAAGCTTTGTGCCAAACGCACCAAAGCGTCATAAGCAGACTGATCGCCATGGGGATGAAACTTACCCAACACATCACCAACTACTCGGGCGCTCTTGACGGGTTTTGCATCAGCGCGCAAACCCATCTCACTCATGGAGAACAAAATACGACGCTGGACAGGTTTTTGACCATCGGCTACATCAGGCAAAGCTCGGCCTTTAACAACGCTAATGGCGTAATCTAAATAGGCACGCTCTGCGTAAACTGCTAGCGTCAGACTATCTTTATTATCTTCGTTCAAATCTATGGTCTTAGGATCATGTGGATCGTTGGGACCTTTGGGAGAACTGGCTTTAACAGACTCATCCATCTCAACTTCATTAGAAAATAGATCTGCTTGGTCTGCGGCTGGAGGATTGCCTGGTATTTTTTTTATTGCCATTAAATATCCGCCTCAACTTCATTACCGCGCTCTTCTAGCCAATCGCGTCTTGCACTAGATTCTGACTTGCCCATCAACATATCCATGGTTTTAAATGTTTCATCTTCAGTCCAAGAACCCAGAGTGACGGGCAATAAGCGTCGTGTATCGGGATTTAAAGTCGTATCCCACAATTGCTCAGCACTCATCTCACCCAAGCCTTTGAAGCGAGAGATTTGCCAAGCAGATTCTTTAACACCATCTTTGCGTAACTTATCTTCAATTGCCTGCAGTTCACTAGCATCAAGAGCATAAATCTTTTGCGCCGGCTTTTTACCGCGGGCTGGAGCGTCAACTCTAAAGAGCGGTGGTCTTGAAATATGAATATGCCCTAAGTCAATCAACTTCGGAAAGTGCTTATAGAAAAGGGTTAGTAATAACACTTGAATGTGCGCACCATCAACGTCTGCATCAGATAGAATGCACACTTTGCCATACCGCAGGTTCGATAAATCCGGATTGTCATTAAGGCCATGTGGATCTACACCAATTGCAACCGCAATATCGTGGACTTCATTGTTAGCAAATAAACGGTCGCGCTCGGCTTCCCAGGTATTTAACACCTTACCGCGCAATGGCAAGATGGCTTGATATTCTTTATTGCGGCCCATTTTGGCCGAACCGCCTGCAGAGTCGCCCTCAACCAGGAAGATCTCATTCATCGCAATGTCTTGACTTTCGCAATCAGTCAATTTGCCTGGAAGTACTGCTACACCGGAAGATTTTTTCTTCTCAACCTTTTGGCCTGCTCTAGTGCGAGCTTGCGCCTGCTTGATAACCAAATCAGCCAGCTTGCGACCATAATCAACGTGTTGATTAAGCCAAAGCTCTAAAGCGGATTTTGCATAGCCAGAAACTAGGCGAACCGCATCACGAGAATTTAAGCGTTCTTTAATCTGCCCCTGAAATTGCGGATCTAAAACCTTGGCTGACAAGATAAAGGATGCGCGTGCAAATACATCTTCAGGCATCAGCTTCACACCCTTAGGCTGCAAAGCATGCATTTCAATAAAACCTTTGACAGCATTAAATAGTCCCTCACGCAAACCACTCTCATGCGTGCCACCTGCAGGTGTTGGGATGAGGTTGACATAACTCTCACGTACCGGGGGGCCATCTTCTGTCCAACACACTACCCAAGCTGCACCCTCACCTTCAGCAAAAGAATCATCCTCACCGGTACCAGTGGCGTATTGCTCACCTTCAAATGGAGGAATAACTTCAGGGCCATGGCCTGCTTGTGCAATCGCTTCGTTCAGGTAACCGCGCAAGCCTTGTGCGTATTGCCAAGTTTGGGTATCACCTGTTTTTTCTTGGATAAGGGTCACTTTGACGCCAGGCAAGAGTACTGCCTTAGAGCGCAAGAGACGGATTAACTCTGGCATCGGAATTGAAGCGCTATCAAAATACTTGCCATCTGGCCAAGCGCGAACCCGTGTACCGTGGGATTTATCGTCCTTAGAAGCTGGTTTGGATTTGAGCTTTTCAATGACTTTGCCATCAGCAAAAGTCAATGTAGAAACTTGACTATCACGCCAGACGGTGACCTCCAGTCTCTTCGATAGTGCATTGGTCACCGATACACCAACGCCGTGCAAGCCACCAGAGAATGCATAGGCTCCGCCACTACCTTTTTCAAACTTGCCACCCGCATGAAGCTGGGTAAAGACAATCTCTACAACAGGTAATTTTTCTGTAGGGTGCATTCCGACTGGTATACCGCGACCATCATCTTCTACACTCACACTACTATCAGCGTGCATTGTGACGGTGATGTGCTTACCAAAACCTCCTAAAGCTTCATCTGAGGCGTTATCCAAGACTTCCTGGATGACATGCAAAGGATTGTCGGTGCGGGTGTACATCCCAGGCCGTTGACGGACTGGTTCCAAGCCTTTTAGGACCTGAATCGACGATTCACTGTATTCGGAAGTTTTACGGGTAGCCATGCGCGCAAATTGTAGTCATGTCTTGAGTCTAGCCTGAATTTTTCGGGTATTCCCCTGTCATCCATGCCAAAATCAGGGCATGGGAGCCCTAAGTCATCTACGCGTTTTAGACCTCAGCCGGGTGCTAGCAGGGCCTTGGTGTGGACAAAATTTAGCTGACTTGGGGGCAGATGTCATCAAAGTCGAGAAACCAGGCACAGGCGATGACACTCGCAGCTGGGGCCCTCCATTTGCTAAAGATGCTAGTGGTCAAGAAACCAAAGAATCTGCCTATTTTATTTGCATCAATCGTAATAAACGCTCGATTACGGTCGATATCAGCAAACCAGAAGGTCAAGACATTATTCGCAAACTCGCGGCGCAGTCCGATGTCCTGATTGAAAACTATAAAGTGGGGGGCTTAGCTCAATACAGTCTGGATTATGAAAGTCTCAAACTGATCAAGCCGGATTTAATCTACTGTTCGATCACCGGTTTTGGTCAAACAGGCCCTTATGCACATCGCCCCGGTTACGATTTAATTACCCAAGGCATGGGTGGTTTTATGAGTGTTACTGGCGAGGCGGACAATTTTCCTGGTGCAAGCCCACAAAAAGCTGGTGTTGCTGTTGCCGATCTCTTTACAGGCATGTATGCCACTACTGCAATTCTTGCGGCAGTAGTTCATCGTGATCACACTGGTGAAGGTCAATATATTGACATGTCCTTGCTGGACACACAGGTTGCAGTAATGGCTAATGTCAATAGTGCCTATCTCACTTCGGGTGAGACCCCAAAACGCTGGGGTAATGCCTCCCCTATCATCGTTCCTTATCAAACCTTTCCGACATCTGATGGCTGGATGATTGTGGCTGCCGGCAACGATAGCCAATTCCGTCATTTTGTAACGGTTGGCGGTGAGGCACATTTAGCGGATAACCCCTTGTATCTGACCAATCCCTTGCGCGTGCAGCATCGTCAGCAACTCATTCCGCTACTGGAAGAGATGACTCGCAAAAAACCTAAGGGTGAATGGATTACCTTATTAGAACAAGCCAACGTTTCTTGTGGCCCTATCAATACTGTCAAAGAAGTTTTTGAAAATGAACAGGTCGTCTCCAGAAATATTGAACTGAACGTGTCCCACCCGACCGTGGGCAATATGAAACTGGTTGCTAGTCCCATGAAACTATCCAAGACTCCCACTGAAGTTCGGATGGCACCGCCAACGCTAGGACAACATACTGATGAAATCTTGAGGGAGCGCCTCAAGTTAAGTGCTGATGCGATCTCTGAGATACGTAGCAAGGGAATTATTTAGACCATGACAAGTTCAGCTATGAAGCCCTCATTAACACTCAAGCAAGTGCTGATTTTCGGTGGCCTGATGGTTACCTTATCAATGGGAATTCGGCATGGCTTTGGCCTATTTAATTTACCCATTACCTTAGAGAACGGCTGGGGTCGTGAAACCTTTGCCCTAACTATTGCTTTGCAAAATTTGATCTGGGGTGCGTTTCAACCCATCACTGGTGCTTTAGCAGATCGCTATGGTGCATTCAAAATCATGCTTGCCGGTGGAGTGCTATATGCACTCGGTTTAGCAGGCATGGCTGTCTCTAGTGATGTGCTGAACTTTACGCTTGCTGGGGGATTACTGATTGGTTTAGCACAAACCGCCACTACCTATAGCGTGATTTATGGAATTCTGGGACGTAATGTTTCTGCAGAAAAACGGGTGTGGGCAATGGGCATTGCTGCAGCCGCAGGATCGTTTGGACAATTCTTAATGATTCCTGTTGAGCAAGGCTTGCTAAGTAGTTTTGGATCACAAGACGCTCTCTTGCTGTTAGCGCTGCTGGCAAGTCTCATGATTCCGACCGCCTTTATGCTGCGCGAAAAAGGTTTTGTTCATCAGCATAAGCAAGGCGATCAGACTATTAAGCAGGCTTTATTGGAGGCCATCAATAATCCTAGCTTTCGCTTGCTCACCTTGGGATATTTTGTGTGCGGCTTTCAGGTAGTATTTATTGCAGTCCATTTAGCGCCCTATCTCAAAGATGTCTCGGTGAACTACCCTGATGTTGGCGCACCCGCAGTTGCAACTACCGCCTTGGCACTGATTGGTCTCTTCAATATTTTTGGCACTTATTGTGCGGGGATCTATGGTCAACGCTTACCTAAACGCTACCTCTTGTCAGGGATTTATCTGGGACGCTCAATCGCGATTACTGCATTTTTACTCCTACCCCCAAGCCCAATCAGTACTTATATATTTGCCGCCATCATGGGCTTTCTATGGCTATCGACCATTCCCTTAACCAATGGCATTGTTGCGCAAATCTTTGGCGTCAAATACCTTACGATGCTTTCAGGCTTAATCTTCTTTTCTCATCAACTTGGCAGCTTCTGTGGCGCCTTCCTGGGCGGATACTTATTTGATCGTACTGGCTCTTATTTGATTGTGTGGCAAATTGCAATTGCGCTCGGTGTCGTCGCCAGTTTGGTCAACCTACCGGTTAAAGAGCGTGCAATCATGAGAACGGTAAACCCATGAGAAAAAGCTTTTCTTTATGGCGCTTGGTGTTTTATAGTTTCGCTGTATTCAGCTTGCTGCTGATTTTTTCCGCATACTATGCGCCAGAAATGATGGTGGCGATGACTAATCAAGTTTGGGCATTATGCGGTTGGTAATGTGTGAAACTTTTTGATATTTAATCCATAGCACACTTTTAAATTTTTTTCACTCTCGCCGTAGCACAATGGATAGTGCACATGCCTCCTAAGCGTGGGATACAGGTTCGATTCCTGTCGGCGGGACCAAGAAATCGATCAAACTTATCCACAGGTAATGTGGATAAATCACCAAAAGTTTTCGTAAGTAGCAGATTTGTATAGAGCGAGCTGGCTTGCTCAAATAATCAGCATTCAGCACTTCAGGATTTTCTGGAGATACCTTGGAAATTTAATTCCTTATTTACAAAAATTTGTGCTAAGGGTCATTGGCAAAATCCCTAAGTAGAGTAAGTTCCCTTACACTTCATTCATGAATAGCCTCTCGACCAGTACCCTCGCAGCCTTGGAGGAAATGCTCCAAAATACAGCGCGCGGCGCCCCTGCTGATTTTCTACCAATTTACTTTTCTCGTGGTCTTGAGGGCGAACAAGCTATTGGTTACCTCAACCCAGAATTTATCCCCTACCTGCAAGAATCCTTGCATGCAGTGCCCATCCCACTCATCGCCATCGGTAACGATCGTTTGAATATTCAATGGAGTCGCCCTCATGAACTGTCTGCAAGCTTGTATCAGCTAGCAGAGAGAATGCGTATGGGTGGTTACATACCTGGTTGGCGTAACGAAGACTTTGCTTGGGTTGATCAAAATGGTCACAAGTACTTTCATCTGGAGCGCTCTGCCTTTCGTACTTTTGGATTTCAAAGTATGGCAACACACATTAATGGCTGTACCAAATCCAATACAGTTTGGTTAGGTAGACGTAGTGAGACAAAACACACTGATCCTGGCCAGCTAGATAATCTTGCAGCTGGTGGAGTTTCGGCTGATGAGACTCCATGGGTTTGTGCAAAACGGGAGCTCTGGGAAGAAGCGGGTGTGCCACCGCACCTTGCCGATCACATCGAGCCAGTAGGTCGCATTCATATGCGGCGTCCAATTCCCGGGCGAGGCTTTCATGATGAGCAACTGTACGTTTATGACCTAGAGTTACCTGACAATTTCATTCCCACCAATCATGATGGCGAAGTCAGTGGTTTTATCGAAATCTCTTTCGCAGAAGCAGCTGCCCGAATCTTGGCGGATGAATTTACGAGTGATGCTGCTTTTGTAACGGCCGATTTCATTTTGCGGCGCAATAAATGAGGGTTTTTGAGCGTATTTGAGCGTTTTGCCCGGAGTCAAGCACGTTAATCTGATTTCGTGGTTAAATCGTCCTAAGGATGAAACAGGGGTGCCCTCTATGCTGAGCTTAGAGGCGCTGAGAAAGACCCTCTAACCCGATCCAGTTAATGCTGGCGTGGGGAGTTACATCAGACCGACACCCGGTTTCGTCCATCTAAAACTTTTGGAGATGGACATGAGCAAAGATCAACAAAAAACTAAACACGAGATTCCTAGCTTAAAAAGCTTGGAGCGTGACTTCGGCCAGAAGTTCGCGTATCCCGCTTCGACAAAAACCTACTTACAAGGTTCACGTCCTGATATCAAAGCCCCTATCCGCATGATTGAGCAATTGTCGACTCGGGTTGGCGAAGAGATGATGCCTAATCCACCCGTACCGGTATATGACACCTCCGGACCTTACAGCGATCCAGAGATCGTCATCAATCTTGAAAATGGTTTACCAAGATTACGGGATGCGTGGATTGCAGAGCGCAACGACACCATTCAACTCTCTGGTCCTAGCTCCGAATATGGGGTGGCACGTTCGAAAGATGAGGCTACCCAGAATTTGCGCTTTTCCCATATCAGCCCCCCACGAGTTGCGATTGCCGGAAATAACGTGAGTCAGATGTATTACGCCCGTAAGGGGATTGTTACTCCAGAAATGGAATACGTTGCCCTGCGTGAATCTATGGGTCTTGAGCAACTCCGTAAAGATCCTGCCTATAAGCAGCTCCTCAAGCAACATCCTGGCAAGTCCTATGGCGCTAACCTTCCAGAAACCGTCACCGGTGAATTTGTGCGTTCTGAAATTGCTGCAGGTCGTGCCATCATTCCTGCCAATATCAATCATCCTGAATTAGAGCCCATGATTATTGGGCGCAATTTTCGCGTAAAGATTAACGGCAACCTCGGCAACTCTGCAGTGACCTCCTCGATTAATGAAGAGGTAGAAAAAATGGTGTGGTCGATTCGTTGGGGTGCAGACACCATCATGGATCTTTCCACTGGTAAGCATATTCATGAAACCCGTGAGTGGATTATTCGTAACTCCCCTGTACCGATCGGTACTGTACCAATTTATCAGGCGCTAGACAAAACTGGCGGTATTGCAGAGGACCTCACTTGGGAAATGTTCCGCGATACATTGGTTGAACAAGCTGAACAAGGTGTGGACTACTTCACCATTCACGCCGGTGTACTGCTACGCTATGTTCCTCTCACTGCTGATCGTATTACTGGCATCGTATCGCGTGGTGGCTCCATCATGGCGAAATGGTGCTTGGCACACCATAAGGAGAATTTCCTTTACACCAGATTTGATGAGATTTGCGAGATCATGAAAGCGTATGACGTGTCATTTAGCTTGGGTGATGGCTTGCGCCCAGGCTGTATTGCAGACTCTAATGATGCTGCACAGTTCGGTGAATTACATACCTTGGGAGAACTCACTGCCAAAGCATGGAAACACGATGTGCAAGTGATGATTGAGGGTCCTGGTCACGTTCCGATGCAACGCATTGAAGAAAATATGACTGAAGAGCTCAAGCATTGTTTAGAAGCTCCTTTTTATACTCTTGGACCTCTAATCACGGACATTGCCCCAGGTTACGATCACATCACCAGCGGTATTGGCGCAGCGCAAATTGGTTGGTATGGCACAGCGATGCTTTGCTATGTCACTCCCAAAGAACATTTAGGCCTGCCGGATAAGGAAGATGTGCGGGTGGGCATCATTACTTATAAGATCGCCGCTCACGGTGCTGACTTGGCTAAAGGTTTGCCTGGCGCTCAGTTACGCGATAACGCCCTATCAAAAGCCCGCTTTGAGTTCCGCTGGGAAGATCAATTTAATCTCGGCTTAGATCCCGAGCGCGCTCGTGAATATCATGACGCGACATTACCCGCTGAAGGCGCCAAGATTGCACACTTCTGCTCGATGTGTGGACCAAAGTTCTGCTCCATGAAGATCACTCAAGAAGTGCGTGA
>Ga0136641_1000208_pt1 | contig 25220 bp, 27 predicted proteins | sample EliLak1302023Y_FD_115312 | JGI IMG/M metagenome (GOLD analysis project Ga0136641, IMG submission 115312) | Freshwater microbial communities from Elizabeth Lake, Yosemite National Park, California, USA - 13020-23Y | ecosystem: Environmental > Aquatic > Freshwater > Lake ...
AAAGGCTATTGCTACCGATTGGGTGGCGGCATATAACAAGTACACTAGCGCAGCAGATATTAAGACTGTAGACTCAAATGGCAACTAAGAAAAAAGCAGTAGCTAAAGGTAAAGAGTACAAAGGCTCTGCTGCTAATGGCGGCCGTAAAATTATTGTTGAGCATTATAAGAAAGATGGCGTTTGGCACACTACCTCTAAGAATGCTGCTCGTGCTAAGTACGAGAAAGCACACGGTAAGCTAGCTAAAGGCACAGACGTGGATCATAAGAATAATAACCACGATGATGACTCAAGTAAAAACCTGCGCCCGCTCTCCCACGGTAAGAATACCGCTAAGGAGAACAAGCGCAGGGCCGGTAAGAAGTCTTAAACCGAAGGTACTGCTTTTAACCAGTACTGAACTACTCCACTATATTGTTGGTTTTTGCCGGCTCTCCAGGCAGTCCAATCTTTACCCCCAGCAGACATTTTAAAGGCTATCTGGGCATTGGTTACTGGATCATATAAGTCATTGGCTGAACTAAGCTTATACTGGCTTATACGGGCTTTTAAAGACCCATATACGTTGACCTGAAAGAGACCATAAGAGTTATCCCCAGTTTTGGCATTACCATTGTGGGATCTTGGATTTCCGTGGGATTCTTTCATAGCAACAGCCCAAGCAATCTTTAATGAGTGGCCTCTAAAACCAGTTAGGTATAGAAGCGAATAAAGCTGCTCTTGAGTTAGCTTATGTAGGTTGGAGTACTTCATTAAGGGGCTCACACACGCGGGAGCTACCTTTGCTTTAACAGCTTGAGCTGTTTGAACAAACGTATTTGTTAAGACCAATGTTATGGCCATTACGATTACAAATAGTTTTCTTTTTCCATTAAATATCACACTATCTCCTAGGCTAGAAGGCCAACCCGAATCCTCTATCTACTGTCACTAGATAGAAAATAGCTCGGCGTCCGTCTGCCAAGCTAGTTGCAACCCTTTTGTTTCGTTGTTAGTGTTAGAGGCTATGACCCCTCTATACAATACTATACCAGTAGTTACAGGGTTCAGGCAACACCCAACTCAATATAGTGTATGATTAATCTCATAGAATTACTCGAAAGGACCCTAAATATGCACTTTTGTAATGATTGCACTACACCTGCTAAGTATCTTGTAGCTAATCCAGGCTCAAATGTACAAACTTTTTGTGAAGAACACTTTCCAAAGTTTTTAAAGTTAAATATGCCTTTTGTAAGCCTTCTTATGGAAGAACATACTAGAGTTGTAGAAGAACCTGTAGTTGAGGAAACACCGGTTGTTGAAGAACCAGTAGTTGAGGCTCCAGCCCCTAAGGTACGTAAAAAGGCCGCAGCAGTTCCCGCAGAAGAACCTGTTACTGAGTAATGAGAATACAGAGGGTAATAACTAAACAGGGACATCCGGTTCCTAAAACAGCTGGTAATGCTAAGGGACCTTTTCCCTCAGAAATTTTTAGAACACCAGAAGTTATAGTAGACTATACCCCAATAGATGAAGATACTCCTTTGGGAGGAACGGCACAAAACAATTTTACAGAGCCTCGTTCATTTAAGTGCAAATTTTGTGACGAAGTTATGTTTGAGCATAAGACGGCGGATCATGTATGTGAGGATATAGAATATGGCGAAGACGCGTGATGTTGGAAGTTTTTACTGGCACCCAATGGTGTACCCCGTAAAACCTCCGGTATTATTAGATAGGGCAGAAACCCAAGAGATAGATGGCAAATATCGTGGGGGCAAAGGTTGGGCAATACGTTTACCGTTTACTAGGTTATCACTGGTAGTGGGTAAGTGGGGCCAAACATATAATGAGAGAGCGGCGCTTACTAGAGCTATTAACGGTAGAGCTATTGAAGAAGCATCTTTTGATTGGGATACAGTAAGATATGGGGCAGAATATGAAGATCTTTAATCGTAAAACAAAGCACACTAACGAACTAACTAAGGTTAAGCGTAGAGTAAGTAGCTTACCTACGGCAGAGCTTATTGGGTGGACAGACCAGACTATATACTCTATTGGTCGTAATCTATCAGCATGGCAAAAAAGTCAAAACCAAAGCTCATTAGATGAGGCTCAATTAGGTGCAGAAGTGCTACATGCGATTCTTGACACCCTTAAAGAAAGATCTGTGTAATGGAAGAAATTGACGACGATTTTGAAGAGATTGAGTCTGAAGAGGATTTAGATCTTGAAGAAGGAGACTTACCAGAAACTCCTGAACCGGAGATGGATGAGCTTTCTAAAGAGTTTGTAAAAGTTTTAGTAGATAAAATTATGCAGTTTATGGAGCTTCTTGTAGGTCATGAGCTTCACCCATATCAAAAGCCCTTAGCTAGACGAGTTATTGAATCGGTAATTATTAATGATGGTGAAGAAGTAACAGCTTTAGCTTCACGTCAGTCGGGTAAGTCAGAAACTATTGCCAATACGGTAGCAACCCTCATGGTTATTCTCCCACGCTTAGCTATAATGTATCCAGAGCTATTAGGCAAGTTTGGTGATGGCATTTGGGTAGGCATGTTTGCTCCAGTACAAAACCAGGTGGAAACGCTCTACGGACGCACAGTTTCTCGTTTAACTAGTGAAAGAGCTATGGAAGTATTTGGGGATCCAGAAATTGATGATATCCCTACTAAAACACCGGGTGTAACTAAGAACATTAAGTTAAAGAAGTCCGGGTCTACTCTTATGATGATGACAGCAAACCCAAGAGCTAAGATTGAATCTAAGTCATTTCACTTAATTATCATTGATGAGTGCCAAGAGGCAGACGACTTTGTAGTATCAAAGTCTATTGCTCCTATGGGCGCTTACTATAACGCTACGATTGTTAAAACCGGAACCCCTACAACGCATAAGAATAACTTCTACAGAGCCATTCAACTAAATAAGCGACGTCAGACTAGTTCTCGTGCTAAACAAAACCATTTCCAGTGGGACTGGAGAGACGTAGCAAAAGTTCAAGCTAACTATCAAAAGTTTATTAAAAAAGAAATGTTACGCATTGGAGAAGACTCAGATGAATTTCAGCTCTCGTATAACTGTAAGTGGTTACTTGAAAGAGGTATGTTCATCACGTCCTCAATAATGGACAACCTTGGAGATACCTCTCAAGAACTCGTCAAGAGTTACTTTAGATCGCCGGTTGTTGTAGGTGTTGACCCGGCCCGTAAAATGGACTCGACAGTTGTTACCGTGGTCTGGGTTGATTGGGATCGTCCTGATGAGTTTGGTTACTACGACCATCGTGTTTTGAATTGGCTAGAAATTCAAGGTGATGACTGGGAAGAGCAATATTTCCAAATTCAACAGTTCTTGTCTAACTACGATGTTTTAGCTATTGGTGTAGATGCTAACGGTGTGGGAGATGCGGTTGCACAGCGACTAAAGATCCTTATGCCTAGAGCTGAAGTTATATCTGTAACTTCTAGCCCTACTGAGCAATCAAAACGTTGGAAGCACCTACAATCCTTAATTCAACGTCAGATGGTTTCCTGGCCTGCCCATGCCAAGACCCGTAGACTTCGTATTTGGAAAAAGTTTTATCAGCAAATGACAGATGCTGAGGTTCAGTACAAAGGACCTAACTTCTTAGTAGCCGCCCCTGATGAAGCCCATGCCCACGATGATTTTGTGGATTCCTTGGCTTTAGCTTGTTCTTTAACCCAAGAAATGGTTATGCCTACTGTCGAAGTTAGTTCCAGTCCTTTCTTTTAATTATTGTATTTAAGGTGACAAATCGTCCCGTACAAGACAGAATTAAGCCTGAGGACCTCAATCCCAAACCTATAGGAGAATAAACAATGGCAATGGAAAATATTGCACCTACTCCTCAATTCCCTGAGCGTGTAGGCACAAGTTATGAACGTAAGTTCAGCCCCGCAACACCAGGCCTTCGTGGCCCACTTCGTTTTGAAGAAGGTATTGCAACAGATACAGATGTTCCAAATGATTTCCAAGTTGGCTTGGATCAAGGTTATGACACACCAGCTGGCCGTCCTAACCACAATGAGAACGTCATGGAGAAGTACGCAGAAGAGACAATGCGTGAGCGTGCTCACGTAGGTTCTGCTTCATGGGTAGAAGCACCAACATACCTTGGCGAATTTGCACAGGGTAATTTCGGTGATCACTCTCAGATCGTTATTGAAGAAGTTGTACGTTCAGGTGGCCGCTACGGTCGCATGAACCCTGCTTCAGTCAACGACTAATTACTGTATACTAAGACTGTTCCAGCCCCACTAACCTGGGGCTGGAATATCTTAAAGGAGAGAAATGTCTAAAGGCGTTCCAAGTAATCCTAAGCTATACAATGCATTAGAGAGTCAAGCAAACGCTAGATATCCTAAGCATAGAGGTAAAGGTAACTCTCCAGCAGCAAACAAAATGCTGAGTAAACAGTGGAGTGCTATGGGCGGAACATTTGTTCCTAGTTTAAAAGATGTTGATCCAGATAATCGTGATTATAAAGAAGAAGAAAAAGCTAGAGAAAAATCAAGGGCGTCACGCAAAAAGCGTGAAATGAAGAAACAAAACTTCGTAGTTTGAGGGCAAACATGATTGGAACTAATTAATGGCCGGTGGTATTGATTTTAGTCCTCCGTCGTATAGAGCGGCGTCGAGTGATTTAACTATCTCAATTTCTCCATTAGGTCTTGTAGAACTAGCGGATGAAGAGTTTGAAGTACATGGTCCACGGTTAAACCGTTACTCACTTAACTGGGCAATGTATCTAGGACATCACTGGTCTTATCGCCGTGAGACTGGCGAATCGCAGATGGTATACAACTACTATCGTGCCTTTACAGATTTTATTATTAACTTTACATTTAGTCGCGGAGTTCAGTTCCGTAGCCCAACAGCAACAGAAGCCATCATCCCAGATATCCTAAAGCGTGTATGGGAAATTGATAATGATAAGAATGGCGTTTTGTGGGAGATGGGGCAGCAAGGCGGAGTATCTGGGGACGTCTTTGTTAAAGTAGCTTATGAAGAGGGTTATGAAGATTCTATTGGTCAGTATCACCCAGGACGTGTACGTGTTCTTCCACTTAATGCCTCTTTTGCATTTCCAGAATTTCACCCACATGATCGCTCACGCTTGATTCGCTTTAAGCTTAAGTATCGTTTCTGGGGAACATCTATTGAAGGAACTCGTCAGGTTTACACCTACACTGAAATCCTTACGGATGACCGCATTGAAGAGTACATTAATGACGAGCTTATTGACTCGCGTCCAAACCCAATTGGCGTAGTCCCTATTATTCACATCCCTAATACTCGTGTTTCAGGATCTCCTTGGGGACTTTCTGATTGCCATGATGTTATTACCCTAAACCGTAACTATAACGAAGTTGCTACTGATATTGCTGACATCGTTAATTACCATGCCGCTCCTGTAACAGTTATTACAGGCGCTAAAGCCTCAGCACTTGAAAAGGGACCTAAGAAAGTTTGGGGCGGTCTTCCAAAGGAAGCTCAAGTATTTAATCTAGAAGGCGGCGGACAAGGACTAATGGGTGCTCTTGAGTACCTTAAAGTTGTAAAAACTGCTATGCATGAAATGATTGGTGTACCTGAAACTGCTTTAGGACAAGTACAGCCTATCTCAAATACTTCTGGTGTAGCCCTTTCTATTCAGTATCAACCTCTGATGAATCGCTACCAACAAAAGCTTGTACAATACGGGGAAGGACTACGCCGCGTTAACGAACTAGTTCTTAGAACTCTTGCTTTTAAAGAGCCGGAGATGTTCACATACAACCCACTGTATAATGGACCAATTAAGCCTAACCAGCTTACACAATTAGATTTGACCAGTCCAATCACCTATGAAACGATTGTTCACTTCCCACAACCTCTTCCATTGGATAAACTCATTGTCCTCAATGAAATTCAGATGAAGATGGCTATGAACCTAGAAAGTCGTGAAGGAGCGCTACGCCAGCTTGGTGAAGAGTTCCCAGCAGAGAAACTCGAAGAAATTCGTGCGGAGCTTATTGCTGATGCAAAGGCAGACGGAGCTGTTAACTTAATTAAGCAGCAGATCAACTCTGCTATCACTTCTTTGACAGGAATGATGCCAGACGGAACTACCCCTCCAGGAACTGCTCCAGGAGACGGTACAGGTCCTGGTCCTCTAGGACAGCCTGGCGTTGTTACCCCATTTGAAGAACAAACCCTAGCTCAGATGCAACAAGAACTTGTAACTGAAGCGTACGGAACCAAACTCCCACAGTGGAGATCAGGAGATTCCAAGGGTGGATCTGATGATGGATTTAAAGGACAAACAGATTAGCTTTTAGCCTGTAAATATTGTAAATATTTGTCAGACTATGTACCAAACTAAACCTCAGGTCATCGTGGCACTAATTCGGACAACGACCTCTTAAACCTAAAGGAACAATTATGTCAGAACAAGCATCTCCAGTTGTAACGGATGCAGCGGCTCAAGAAGCTTTCCAAATGGAAGCAAAAGGAACCCCAGCTCCTGAAACAAATAATACAGTGGCCTCTTCACAGTTCACAGAACAGAAGAGCTATACTGAAGAAGATCTTAAGCGTGTACGTGAGCAGGAAAAAAACAAGCTCTATGACACAATTGAGTCTCTTAAGGGAGAAGTTTCACTTCTCGCTAAAGATCGTGAAGAACGTTTATCAGAAGCAGAACGCCTCCGTAAGGATGCCGAAGAAGAGTCCCGTAAAAAGGCCGAGTCTGAGATGGACACACGTCAGCTACTTGAACTAAAAGAAAAAGAGTGGCAAGCACAGCTAGAAGAAGTGAAGAGTGAAAACGCACGAAATCTCGCATTAGTAGAACGTGAACGTCAGTACGCCGCTCTTACAGAGTATCGTAACCGTCGCGTTCAAGAAGAACAGGATAATATTATCCCTGAGCTTGTAGATCTAATCTCAGGAAATACTCCTGACGAGATTGAGCAGAGTATTACTGGACTTAGAGATCGATCCTCTAAGATCCTAGATTCGGCATCACAGGCACTACAGAGCACACGTCGTGAAATGACTGGAACTCGCCCTACGTTGCCACCAACCATGGAAAATAATTCGGACCAACAACAGTTCTCCGCAGAACAAATTTCTGCAATGTCGGTTAGCGAATACGCAAAGGTTCGTGATCGTCTCGGAATGGGACGTGGCACGGACAAAGGAATCTTTGGTTAAAAACTAAATAGTAAGTCTAATCCCCCCAACATATATGAACAAGGAGTAACACCGACATGGCATCAGCCGTAACAGGTACCGGCAATTTAGCCGCAGCACCTACAGCGTATTCTGGCTCAAACAGTCAGCTTACACAAGCAATTCAGACCATCTGGTCTAAGGAAATTCTATTCCAGTCAATGCCTATCTTGCGCTTCGAGCAATTCGCAGTCAAGAAGACAGAACTAGGCGTAGCCCCTGGACTTCAGATCAACTTCATGCGTTATAACAACCTCGGATCAGCAGCTTCACTAGTTGAAGGCGTCCGTATGTCAACAAGCGCACTAACAGCACAGCAGTTCTCAATCACTGTAGCAGAGCACGGCTTTGCAATTGCAGTATCAGAGCTTCTTCTTAACGCGTCATTTGATGACGTTATGGCATCAGCATCACGTCTTCTTGGACGTAACATGGCTCTCTATCTTGATGGCCAGGCTCGTGACACACTTATGGCCGCTTCATCTGTAATCTACGGTGAAGATCGCTCAGGTCTATACTCAACAGTTTCAAACGCTGCTGGTAACAACCTTTACGCATATGGCACAAATGCTACATCACGCGCATCCCTTACAGGTAACTCATTCCTCTCAACACGTACCGTTAAGGATGCAGTTGAGACACTTGCAACACGTAACATTCCTCGCCTAGGTGAGACATATGTTGCTTTCGTTCACCCTCACCAGAGCCGTCGCCTACGCGATAACTCAGAGTTTATCGAAGTAACAAAGTACGCAGCTCCAGGTAACTTCATGTTAGGTGAAATTGGTCGTCTATACGACACAGTATTCATCGAAACAACACAGATTGACAAGACTGTAAACGGTGCTGGTTCAGGCTACTCAGCTGACTCAGCATACGCAGGCGCTCTTTCATCTGGTGGTGGATACTCTACCCCAGAAACAAAGCGCGGTAACGGTAATGCGGACCGCTATTCAGCTATCTTCATTGGAGATAACGCATTCGGTCACGCAATCTCACTTCCAGTTGAGCTCCGCGATGGCGGAATCCTTGACTTCGGTCGTGAGCATGCACTTGCTTGGTACGCAATCTACGGTCTTGGTCTTATCACAGATCAGTCTGTAGTTATCGCAGAAACCAACTAATTTAATCGGGGGCGGGGTAAAACCCGCCCCCTATCTAAAAACTCAAACTATAAGGAGAACACAAATCGTGTCAAAAGCAAAAGTATCAGATGTCACAGGACGTCAAAGAGAAGAACAACTTAAGGCAGTGGCTGAACAACAGGCTGCAAGGGTAAACGAAATTTCAATGGCTACTCGGGTTCAAGAAATTAAAGATGAGACTGAAGTTACAGATCTTACAATTAACCCGGCAGCTCCAACTATTATTGATGAGGTCGAAAGCGTAGGGGTTTCACTTGCGGATGATAGCGTAGTAGTACGCGTCGCAGAAAGCCTTGAAATGATGACTTTTGGTGCGGGTAATTATTACTCGTTTGAAGCTGGTAAGAAGTACAAGGTCTCTAAGGAACTTGCTAACCATCTTGAAGAAAAAGGCTATCTCTCAAATAGATTGTAAGAGGACTTAGATTTCCTCTATAGACCGCTCAACCTCGACAACCGCCCTCCTGTCGGGGTTGAGCCTTTTTACCCTGACTAATACAAAGTTTTATAAGATGATTAGCACACTACCTTTATGGAGGATAAATGACTGCCTCAGTACAGCAGCTCTCAGATAGACTAAGAGCAGAAATTGGCGACATAGCACGGTCATTTACTGACACATACACAGGCGATGGAACCACATACAGATTTCAGCTTTCTCAAGCCCCTGTTCAAGGCTATACACTAACGGTTACTGTTGGTGGAACAGATGTATCTTCACATGTAACTATTGAAGAGGGTGTAGGCGTACTAACTTTTGCAACCGGGTACATCCCAGCAAACAATGCAGTGGTCAAAGTATATGGTCAGGCCTACCGTTACTTTACAGATTCAGAAGTAAGCTACTATATTAATACTGCTTTCTTCCAACACGCGGGGCACACTACAGATACCCATGGCGCAAGAATCTCACAGATATCTTTGCTTCCACCTATAGATGAATACCCGCTAGTTCTTTTAGCCTCAACTATGGCCTTATATACTTTAGCTACAGACTCAGCATTTGATATTGACATCATTTCTCCGGACGGTGTGTCCATCCCACGTTCAGAACGTTTTCGTCAACTTAATGAGATGATCGAGGTTCGTAAGGCTCAATACAAGGAGCTTTGCGCAATGCTTGGTGTAGGTATGTACCGTATCGAGGTTGCAAGCCTACGCCGTATTAGCCGTATGACTAACAAGTACGTACCTATCTATCGTCCACAAGAAATTGATGACTGGTCTCTACCAGACAGAGTTAGACTTCCTATGCCGGACTACGGGGATATCACCCCTCCTACTCCAGTACTTACAAGAGATATCTCAATGTATGCTGGAGACGACTTCTCTATGAAGTATCAGTTTGGCTTTGACTTGACTAGCTACACTCCTAAAGGACAGGTTCGACTGTACACTCAGGGAAGTTTTGCACAGTTTGGGCCAGTATTACTTGCCGACTTTACTATTACAAAGTACTCTGTAAATAATAATAGCGTTCTAGACGGACTGATTATTTCATTGCCTTCAGCTACCACAACCAACCTTCCAAGAGCTGCTTACTATGACATTCAAATGACCGGTCCGGACGGAAAGATTAAAACTTATGCTACGGGCAAGATCTATACAGAAAATCAGGTGACAATTTGAGTAACGTTTGGCAGCCCAATCCGGCGTATGGGTTAGAAATCCCAGACATCACCACTATTATAAACTCACCATCAGTATTTTTAACAGATCCCAGCATAGAAGTTCCACAGCTAGGGTTCATTTATACTCAAAATACCCCTTCCGCTACATGGACCATTTCTCATAATTTGACCTTTCACCCTAATGTTACTGTAGTAGACTCTGGGGGTAGCGTTGTTGAAGGAGAAATTTCTTACCCAAACGCCGCAACAGTACTGCTAACGTTTAGGTCGGCATTTAGTGGAGTAGCTTACCTATCATAAGGAGATAGTAAATGGCACGTAAATTTTTAACCCCGATTGATTTAACCAAAAATGAACTTCAAAATGCGGTTATTCAAAACCTAGCTGCTGATCCAGCAACCCCTGTTGCAGGTCAAGTTTACTACAACACCGTTGCTAGTGAAATGCGCATCTACAACGGAACTATCTTTGAAGCGATTGGTCTTAACGGCGTAGTTGCTACAGCGCCCGAAATCAATATTCTTTCTGGAACTACAGTAACTGCTACTGAACTTAATTACGTACATAATGTTACTTCAAGCATACAAGGACAATTAAACTTAAAGGCCCCTCTTGCTAGTCCAACCTTTACTGGAATTGTAGATATTGCTGCTACTGGCTCAATCCGTTTTGACGGTGCTACATCTGATGCTAATAAAACAACTCTCACAGTAGTTGACCCAACTGCTGGACGAACAATTTCTTTGCCAAATGCTAATGGTACAGTGGCTCTTCTAGAGAACAAGCTTCACGACTTTGCTCTTGCAACCGCGTCTGTTGACTATAACAACCAAAAGATTATAAACCTTGCAGACCCAACTAACGCACAAGATGCTGCTAACAAGCGCTACGTTGATGCGGCAGTTGTCGGTATTGATTGGAAACCCTCAGTACGTGCAGCTACAGCTGCAGCTGGAACGCTTGCTACATCCTTTGCTAACGGTCAAGTTATTGATGGTGTGACACTTGTTACAGGTGACCGCATTCTTATTAAGAACCAAGTAGCTGGTTTTGAAAATGGTATTTATACCGTAAATGCAACAGGGGCACCTACTCGTGCAACAGATGCAGATACTAACGCAAAAGTTACAGCTTCTTTTGCAGTCTTTGTAGAAGAAGGAACTGCAAACTCCGACTCTGGATATACTTTAACTAACAACGGTGCAATAACAGTAGGAACAACAGCTTTAACTTTCACGCAATTTACTGGCCTAGGTCAAATTACAGCAGGTAACGGTTTAACTAAGACAGCTAACACGCTCGATGTTGGTGCAGGTTTAGGTATTATTTCTAACGTTGATGACGTTGCAATTGATACCGCGGTAGTTGTTCGCAAGTATGCAGTGGCCATTGGTGACGGATCTGCCACTTCAATCACTGTGACTCACAACTTAAATACACGCGATGTAACTGTTGGGGTATACGCTTCTGCTTCTACTTATGACGAAGTAATGTGCGATATACAACACACAAGTGTTAACACAGTTACTCTTCTGTTTTCAGTAGCCCCTACATCAGGACAGTATCGCGCAGTAGTACACGGATAACATATGAGCAGAAAAAGCCTTGTTCCGTTAAACGTACTAGCGTCAGCAACTGCTCCAACAAGACCAACGCTTATTGCTGGTGATCTTTACTTTAACACTACTAATAACACCCTATACAGCTACACAGGTTCTGTGTGGTCTGCTGCAGGTGGTGCTTCAGCATCTATTCAGTACGGACCTTTTGCTTCTCGTCCAGCTGCGGGTAGTGCTGGCGCTGTATATATAGCAACAGACACTTATAGCCTTATTGGAAACCTAGGGTTTTTGTATCTTGATAACGGTACGGCTTGGACCAAAGTAGGGCTTCTTCCTCAAGATATCTATGACTCCATCAATGGTGCTGTTGGATACGCACTTGGCGTAAGCGCTACAAACCTTACAACCGCAGAGGCGTATACAGATTCTCAAATTGCTCAAGAAGTAATTAATCGCAATATCAATATTGCTAACGCTAAAAATGAAGCAGTGGGTATCTCTGAAACATACGCCGATACTATTATGGCTACTGAAGTTACAAACCGTAACTCAGCTATTTCTACTCACAACTCTGCAACTACTAGCGTTCATGGTATTGCCAACACAGCTAACTTAGCTACTAAATCTTATGCTGATACCGCAGCATCTAGTGCATTAACTAGTGCTAACGGGTATACAGACGCATCTATATCTACTGAAGTTACAAATAGGAACTCTGCTGTTAGCTCTGCTATATCTACAGAAGTTACAAATCGTAACGCCGCTATTGCTTCTGAGGCATCACTACGAGTTACTGCGGATGCAACAACCCTTGCTAGCGCAAACACATATACAGATGGTAGGTTTACAGCTCTTACCACCACCGGAGTTACTGAAGGTTCTAATCTTTACTTTACAACTAGTCGAGTCTCTACACAACTTAATGCCGCTACTGCAGTAGGTAGTGGCCTGACTAAGTCTTACAACTCTGGTACTGGAATACTAACATTAGATATTAGCTCGGCAGTGGCCACACTCACTGGGGCCCAAACCCTTACTAACAAAACTCTTACAAATCCATATATTAACGATACAGTGGTTATCACAGCTACATCTACTGAGATTAACAAACTTGCTGGGGCAACTGCAACAACTGCTGAAATCAATAAACTTACAGGGCTAACAGCCACAACTACGCAGCTTAATTACGTTACTGGAGTTACATCTGCTATTCAACCGCAGATCGATGGTAAATCTGGCACGGGTCACGGACATAGTGGCTATCAAACAGTTAGTGCAGATCTTACAGCTATTGCGGCCATATCTTCAGGCATAGGTAACCTACGTCGTACGGGTGTTGGAACATATGCAATTGATACTAACACGTATCTTCTAGCCACATCAGGTACAGTTAATACTTCTATTATTGCTGGTACTACAAGCTTTAACCTACTTAATACTTTAGCTACAGCAATTAACTTTGCTGGGGCAGCAACTACCCTTTCAATTGGGTCTAATGACCCTACCTCAGTTACTACGCTTAATGCTCCAACGTTGGTAGGTAACTTAACCTACGTCAACCTGTTTAACACCGTAGCAACTACTGTTAACTTTGCTGGGGCCGCTACAAACCTAACCATTGGTGGGACCCCTTCAACAACCATCACCCATAACTACTCTACTAACCCTACCGCTAGTGGAGTTACTAAAACAGTTAATCTTGCTACTGGAAGTGTGTCTGGGTCTGTTACGGTAGTAAACGTCGGATCAACTACTGACAGCGCAACAAGTTCTCTTAACGTAAAGATTCCAGCAGCCTTTAGCGGTTCTACCACAGTTCCTTACCCAACTACCTCTGGACAAGCCGCTAACAAGCAATACGTAGATAACGTAGCCGCAGGTATTATTATTAAGAACCAAGTTACCCTTGGTACTACTGGCTCTAATCTTAGCGCTGTGTACGTTGCAGGAACTTCTGATTCCTCGGGTGGCCTAGGTATTGGGGCCACTCTTACTGCCGCAGTCAACGGTGCTCTTACCCTTGATGGCATCTTGGCTGTTGTAAACAGCCGAGTTATTATCAAAGACCAGACTGACCAAAAGCAGAACGGCGTATACGTTGTTACCGCTGCAGGGGCAGGAGATGCCAAGTGGGTGCTTACCCGCGCCACAGACTTTAACGGTGATGGTAATACTGGTGTAATTAAGCCAGGAGCTTACGTATTTGTAACTGGTGGAACTTACTACGCAAACGCTTCCTATGTGGTATCCACCTCTGGAACCTCAACTAGCCCAAGCGGTGCCATCAAGGTAGGAACTGATGTAATCACTTTTGCCCAGTACTCAGGTGTGCCGCTTAACATTGCCACCCTAGGTAACGTAACAATTGGTACCTGGCAAGCTACTCCTATTGCTGCCGCGTATATTGATACCGCAATTGCTCGTACTGCTAACCCTACCTTTACAGGACATGTAAGTGTGCCTGTTGTGCCTACAGACACCACCGATGCAACAAGCAAGAAGTATGTAGATGATTTAATTCTTGCCAGCTTGCCTTACCTGCCAGACATTATTCCCCTTGATAGTCTGCGGTATGTGTTTGACGGTTACACAAGCCGATTTGCCCCTAAATTTCAAGGTGTTAAGCAAAATCTTATGAACCCACTACGACTGCTACTTACCCTAAACGGCATAGTTCAGACCCCCAGTTACCCTGAACAAACCTGGCTTTCCCTGCTACCATATGACGGATTCATACTAGATAGCGATGGTTACATTGCTTTTAGTCAAGTGCCGCCAGCAGGATCTACTTTTGATGGTAGAGTTATGCTAGGACCTAACATTAATACGATCCACAAAAGCTATCCATTTAATGCAGTAGACGTACTGCTAGGAATATAACAAAGGAAGAATATAAATGGCAAGAAAAGTACTATTTGAAAACGGATACACTTTTACCCCGTCTACTCGTACTATCACCCTACCAAGGTACATTGCCAGAGAACGTATGGTGCTTATCACCAACGTCTCAACAAACCAGGTAATCTACAACTTCTCTGACCCTAGCCTTGTTGCTACAGCTTACACAGCTACCATTGACTCTAGTAACAATGAATTAACCACAATTGTTTTAAACTACAATACAGTGGCTATGAATGTGGGAGACAAACTCCAATTTATTATTGACGAATATGCCGAACGTTTTATGCCAGAAGAGTCAATGATTGACCCAGTTCAGAAACTTCGTGTTTCTGAGCCACAGTCCATGATGGATACTGACTTTGAATATGGAACCCAACCTACTAAGTGGGAAGTTCTTTCCCTTGTAAATAACAAGCCAACTCAGTATTACGATATTCAAGCGCCAATCGCTCAACCTGCTGGTGGAACTAACCCTATCGTTTCTGTCTCAGGCACTGGCTCTTCTCGCCTAGTAACAGTAGTAACTACTGCTGCACATGGACTTGTAGCTGGCTCTAAGTTCTTTATCCAAGACACTTTGGACCCATACGCTAACGGCTGGTTCATGGTTAAGGCAGTCTCTACAACAACTGTTTCTAACGATACCTTTACATACTACGCCCGTGCAAACATCCTTACAAACGGTTCAATCCTAGATGCTACCAAGACGTTTATCTATTCAGCCTCTGACTACACATCTTCAGCAATTCCAGTATCAACATCCGCTGGAGCAGCCTTTACAAACTCAGGAACTACAGTAACTGCTACTACCACTAACGCTCACGGACTTGTTCCTGGAGACCTTGTTTACGTATCGGGTACAACAGCCTCAACTAACGCACCTAATGGAGCTTGGGAAGTAGCAACAACCCCTACTACAACTACCTTTACCTTTACTGTAATTGATACTCCAACAGGAACAATTACAGCAACAGCAACATCACTTACACCACGTGCGGGAACTCAATCTATCCACCGCCCATTTGATGGTGGAGTAAAGTTTACAACTGGTTTATCTGCTCCTGGGTCTCGTGTAATTCGTCAAACACGTAAGTACTTCCGCTACCAGTCAGGTAAGGGGATTCAGTTCTCTACGGGCTCTATGATGAAGCCTGTCTTTACTGTTGACTCAGTAACAGCTTCCTCTAACGTGGTAACTGTAACCACTCACTACGAGCATTTCCTTGGAATCGGAGCACAAATCGTAGTTTCTGGCGCAACAGATACTGCGTACAACGGAACTTGGACAGTGACGTCTGTACCAACACCTCTCTCATTTACATACGTAGCGACCTCAGTGCCTTCAATTACTCCTGCGCCAGGATGGCCTATCAACATCGCGCCAACTAACTGGTATGGTGCACAGGTTCGTTTGGGCATGTTTGATGACCAAAACGGGTTTTTCTTTGAGTACGACGGTCAAAACTTTAACGCGGTACGTCGTAACTCTATTGATCAAATTTCTGGAAACATTACTGCTACTAACGGCTCTCAGACAATCACAGGAACAAGCTCAGCGTTCTCTAGCCAACTAACTCCTGGGGATAAAATTGTTATTCGTGGAATCACCTACAACGTAGAGTCTATCGTTAGCGACACTTCACTATACATTTTTCCAGAATATCGTGGACCATCTATTGCTTCTGGTGGAATTATCAGTAAGGTAGTGGAACTTCGTGTACCTCAGTCACAGTTTAATATTGATAAGCTTGATGGAACAGGTCCTTCTGGCGTAACCCTTAACCTATCCAAGATGCAGATGTTCTACATTGACTACGCTTGGTATGGTGCTGGAGCTATTCGTTTTGGTGTTAAGGACGAACGTGGGCAGGTCATCTATGTTCACCGCATGACCCACGCTAACGTAAATACTGCCGCATATATGCGCTCAGGTAACTTACCTGCTCGCTATGAAGCATCTAACGATACGCCTCGTACAACTATTGCAGCAACGGTTAACTCAGGCGACACCTCTATGACTGTAGCAAGTACAGCAGCGTTCCCTTCATCAGGAACTATCTTCCTTGCTCAATCAGGCGTGTCTGCAAAAACTATTGAGTACATTTCCTATACAGGTAAGACTGCAACAACCTTTACAGGTTTGACTCGTGGGCTTACTAACGTAGTTATCAACCCAAACACTGGTGCAACTGGTGGTGGTTCTGCTGCAACTACCTTTACATATGCAGCTACTGCGCCTATCTCAGTTCGTTTATACTCACGTCAAGTTTCTACTGGAACCAGCCACTGGGGTTCATCTGTAATTATGGATGGTCGTTTTGATGATGATAAGTCTTACATCTTCCAAACTCAGCAAAGTACAGGTATTAACATTCCACGAAGTACCACTCTTCGTTATGCCGCAATTAGCTTGCGTGTAGCTCCCTCTGTAGATAACGGTGTGGTTGGTACTCTTGGTCAGCGTGAGTTGATTAACCGTATGCAGCTTGCCCTATACCAGATGGACGTGCTTGCTAACGTAGCATCTTCTGCTGGTAACCCAGGTTTATTTATGATTGAAGTCATCCTTAATGGTAGAGTAAGCACTACTACAGGTAACAGCTGGACAAACGTTGGTGGTTCAAGCCTTTCACAAGTTATGTATCACTCAGCCAACACAACAATTAACGGTGGAGAATCTATTTTTTCTTACTTCCTCAACGTGCCAGCTAACGATGCTAACGTAGCATCTAACTCATTGAGCCAAGTAAAAGTTCTTGGTAACTCAATTTTTGCTGGGGGCAATACCGCAGTAGCATCTACTGATGGAAGTAACATCTTCCCAGATGGCCCAGACGTAATAACAATCTGTATCCGTAACCTTTCGGGTGCAGGTGTAACATCTAACTCAATCAATGCCCGTCTCTCCTGGCAAGAGGCTCAAGCTTAAGGAGGATTTACCGTGGCGCTAAACACGCTCAATCATAATTACGGTCAACCCCTTGTAGTTAGTTCTCTAAATGTAACGGGTAACACGGTCCTGGACGCTTCTCTAACCGTCCTTGGATCTACTACCTTAGTTTCTGCTTCTATAGGTGCGGTCACAGCAGGTCAAATACAGTACCTAGCAGGCCTCACAAGCGACGTTCAGACCCAGATTAATAACCGACTAACCTCCACTCAACTAACGACTGCACTGGCTTCCTACGCCGCTTTAGCGGGTGCTTCCTTTACTGGCAGTATTTCCGCCACATCTCTTACATTATCTACAACCCCTCTAGCCGTAGGCTCTGGTGGTTCTGGGTTAAGCGCCACTACTAAGGGCGGTATCCATATTGGTAATTCAACCACTGCTTTTACTAACCTTCCAGTAGGAACAGACACATACCTTCTTACTGCCGATAGCGCACAAGCTACAGGTGTTAAGTGGGCGGCAGCTCCAATTAGCCTACCATCTCAAACAGGTAACTCTGGCTACTACCTAACTACCAACGGAACAATTGCTTCATGGGCAGCCATACAAGCACTTCCAACTCAAACATCTAATTCAGGTAAGTTTCTGACCACAGATGGAACAAACCCTTCTTGGGCAACTCTTACAGCTTCTAGCCTAACTGGTGGAACTCTTTCCTCTGCTATTTTAGGTAACTCCACAGTGTATGTGGGAACAACAGCAATATTATTAAACCGCACCTCAGCTTCCCAGACGCTTACTGGAGTAAGCATTGATGGAAACGCCGCTACAGCTACTAACGGATTAACTACAGGTAACTATAACTCTTATGCTTTACCACTAACTGGTGGAATCATGAGCGGTATTTTAACCATTGGAAATGGTGGCGACCAAATTCACCTTCATCCAGGTGCTAATGGTACTTCAGGAAGAACAGTCCTTCTAAGAAATGATGGCTCTGATTATTATGTCCTTTTGGCAGATGCAAACACTACCCCTGCAACTGCTTCTTGGAATGCTTTACGCCCTCTTGCTATTAATACTACTACTGGAGTATTAAGGTCTGAGAATAGTCAAAATTTTTATGGTGGAACAAATGTGTCATCAGGTAACCTAACCATATCTTCTGGAAATATAAACTTTAATGCGTCTAACCCAACTATTTATGCGTCTAGCTACATAACATTTAATAATGGAATTTACGTAAACGGCGGGGCATCTCTATACACTGAGGTAGTTATATCAGCTCGTGGCGGTATACGAAATGACGCAGCAGCTTCTCTCAGTATAACAGGCGGTACATCAGGGCAGGTTAACTTCACTGGTTACATAACAGTGTCTTCTGATAAAAGACTCAAGAGCGACATTGTAAAGATTGAAGATGCTCTTACAAAGGTTGAAGCTATCAACGGCTACACCTATGTAAAAGAAGGCCGTACAGACCGTGAAATGGGCGTTATTGCTCAAGAAGTCCTTGAAGTAGCTCCTGAGCTAGTAAGTGAAAATGAAGAAGACGGGATGCTTTCAGTTTCTTATCAGAATATGGTAGCATTGCTTATTGAAGCTATTAAAGAACAATCAATTAAAATTGAAGCTCTTGAAGAGCAAGTAAAAGAACTTAAGGGCTAATCATGACAAAAATCTTGGCACATTTGCAAGCATTGCTTTCTCAACTTAATTATTTTGCCGTTTGGTGGAATTCTTTTGCATTGCAATTATTTTCATTTATTAGGAGCAGATAATGGTGACTACTATTGACGGAACAAACGTATACTTCTTTGACGGTTCTTCTTTTAATGGGGACTACCCAAGTGGAGTTATTACAGTAGATACTAACTATTCTGAGTTTACTGGAAGCTACGCTATCGGAGCTCTATTGTTTGCTGTTAACTTTTTCTTTGCGGGTAACTTTCCAGCTGGTCCCTCTGGTTCTCCTTTATCTTATTGGAATTTAAACTCAAATTCTCCCAATTATACATATAATGGGCTTGTTGCAGCTAACCAATACTATGGAGGCAGCAATTCATACTTAGACCCTAAGATGGTATTTACTAATGGAGGCTCTGGGGTTGGGTTGGCTGGTACCTGGAAAGGTAGAGGAAACCCGTATAACAAGGGGGCACAATACCTTTTGAACATAACTATGATTGAGAGAGTTGCATAATGACTACAACTTTATCTGGTACAACACTTACTTTTACAAACGGCACAACCTGGACAACTAAGCCTTCTTACGCAAACGTAGGTGGCACATACGGGACTAGCTATGGATTAGGTTCTTATGTTATGGCTAACCCACTTAACCCAAAAACTTCGCAATCATATTTGAATAATATAGTGTTAGTAAATGGTAGTGCAGGATATTTAATTCCTTGGCCCACCAACTACTACCCTTACGCTGCAAACGTTGGTCCTTACACAGGAGCGTCTAACTATAATACAGTTTCTGGGTTTATTACATCAGTATCTAGTGTGGTTAACTTTCCAACAACTAATACCAACTACTATGCTTTGGCAGGAACTTGGAGAGCAGCTGGTTGGGCTGGAGATGGTGCTGACACAGACTTCCAGTACTTCTATCAATTGTTTAGGAGAGTAGCATGACATTAACAGTTGACGGAGTTAATGTTTATTTTTCCGATGGGAGCTATCAAAACAATGGTAGATTTCGTGCTCTAGATAGCAACACATTTTATGGTGCCACGTCATTCTCTATAGGTACTTATTTATTAACTGATTTGCAGACAACGGGTATGTTTAATCCAACTAACCCAATACCTTTAGATAGCTGGTCAAATGCCTATACGGGGTTAAACCCAGCTGCAAACAATACGTTACAAGTATATAGAGCCTCAAATAACACGGGAAATCATTTAAGTGGGACGTGGTATTCTAGGGGCTCAAGTCTTTTTCAAGTACTAATAGTACGAGTAGCATAGGAGAATAAAATGGAAACAATCGGTGGAATCTCTATTGGAAATGTTAGGGAGCCTAAAAGGCTGATACCTGACTCAGACCAAGCCTTTCAATGCTTGGTTGACCTTCAACTTCCTGGTGGGCAGCTGGAAACTGTTCATTATGTGGCAAACAAAGACGACCACGTAGAAACTGGTCAATATGTTTACCAGCAAATTGTTAGCGGTGAGGCTGGAGAGATTGTGGATTTTGTTATCCCAACGCCTAGTGAGGAAACTCTGGCTGATGGAGTAAGGCATCAAAGAAAGATGATACTTGTTCAGTTGGATGCGGTAGTCACTAACCCACTTCGTTGGTCTGAGTACAGCGATGAGCAGAAGGCCGCTATTGCTAAGTACAGACAAGATTTACTAGATATTACAGATCAGCCTAACTTCCCTACCGAGATCACCTGGCCTACCAGCCCTATCGGTTAGTCTATACAAAAGGGCTATTTTTTAGTATTGTTAGTGCCATATAAGTCTGAAGGAGTACCATGACAGCCAGTTACCCAACCAGCGTACGTGCTTATGTGGCACGTGTTGACCTTGTAGATACAGTTATTGCAGATAACGTAAACTCTTTGCAAGAAGAGGTTGTGGCTCTTGAAACTACTCTTGGTAGTGCAGCTAGTAATAAGAGCCCTCTAGTATCTGTTTTTGGCGCTACCGCATTTACTACTGTAATGAACGGTACTGGCGGCACATCTTGGCTTACAGTTTATGATCGCTTAAACAACATTGAGAATGGTTTGCTTAACGGCGTTTCTAACTCTCCATATGTATCAAGATCCGGTGGAAGCGTAATTGCTACCTCTGGTATTAAAGGCCTTGTACTTCAAACAGTGTCCGGTAGCTTTAACCTATTTGAGTCTTACTCAGCTGCTTCCGTTTTAGGATTCAACCTAGACGCAACTGGTATTCCCAAAGTAGGTACATCTAACGTTCTCTATGTAGGTAGTTCTGACTACAACACTCTGATAACTAATACCTCTAACTCTTCTACCTCGGCAGCAAGTAAGATTCCTCTGTCTACTGTTACAACAGCGGGAGATTTAATCTTAGGAACAGGTAACGCTGCAGTTACTCGTCTTGGTATTGGTACTTCGGGATACGCTCTAGTAAGCAATGGAACAACTGCTACTTGGGCAGTACCTACTGACACATCAAAGATCCCACTATCTACGATATCTGCTACTGGAGATCTAATTGTAGGCAGCGGAGCGGCTGCAGTAACTCGTATTCCTATTGGAACTAACGGCCAGGTTCTTACCTCTAATGGAACCACAGCTACTTGGGCAACAACAGCTACACCCTATGTTAACCAGTCAAATGGTACAGTAACAACAGCATCAACCTCTTTGGGAGTGGTTCGTAACGTCTGGGTATCTACCAGTACCTCCCCAACAGGTGGTATTGATGGCGATATCTGGATTGCTTACACATAATGTCGGGGAATATTAAAGTATCAGGCACCTGGCGTAATGCCAGTAATTTATATATAAAAGTAGGCGGTACTTGGCGTACCGCGCTTCAAGCATATGTAAACGTAGGTGGTAGCTGGAGAATTTGGTACAACACTACTATCAGTGATACATTTACACGTGCTAACACAACAACAGGTTTAGGAGCTACCGAATTAGGTGGTAGCCTTACTTGGAACTCCCTTATTGGAAACTTTTTTGTAAACTCAGGAACAGCTAGATCAGATAACGCAGTTACTGCTGGAAACGCTGGGGCTCTTTCTTATATTAATTTAAACACTCCTAATGCAACTGCTTCAGTTGGAGGACAAACCACTACTGCTGGAGTAGGTCCTGCTGTATGGGTATCTGCTGCGGGTTCATGGTGGGCAGCTATTGGATCTAACGGCCAAACAAATACTACATATACCTACAGCTGTAACTGTACATGTAATGGCCACTCTGTTTGTAATACCTGTGCTAACCCTGCTTTTGGTACCTATACAGGAACAACTTACTATAGCCCTACAGCACATGATGAATTTAAAGTATATACAAACGTAACTACTTACAGTAACTCTGGCTCTACCCCCACCACTTCAAGCAGCACGTCTTATAGTTACGCAGGTTCTGCAACCTCATCCTCTGCTACTGTAGCAACACGCTACTGTACTGCAGCAAATGCTGCGAATCCATCTAATAGTTGTCCTTATACAGGCTACTCAGGTCAGTGTAGGTCTGATGCTACAGGAGCAACATGTAGCTATACATGCCCATCTGGTCAACAATCTGGGGCAACTTGTTATGATTGCGGAAGTAACACTAACGGTAATTTATGTTGCGGTACTAGTGCTAATTCTTGTTATACACCTGTTACTACTACTACTACTACTTGTGCTACAGGCACATACTATGCGTCTCCTCCATCAGGATGTACAAGCGGTTGTTGTAACTCTTCAACCTCATTACAATGGACTAGCTGTTCACAAGGAGCTACTCTTGGCTCTTCATGCCAGGTATGCGATTCAGGACCACAAAATTTAGCTTTTCAAGGCAACCCTACCACTGGTGGATATGGATATTACTGTACATATAATTATACATATTATGGTACTGGAACAAGTTGTACATATTGCGGAACTACTTTTATTTCTGGTGGTACAGCTAACTCATCTACTGGTGCTGGTTGTGACTCTTACGGCTTTACCTGCCAAACATGTACTGGTGGTTCTATTACTACTAACTATTACATGCAGATTATTAAAGCCACATCTACTGGCGCCCCATATACTATAGTCTCTACTAGTGCTGATTATGGTACACAGATTTCTAACATTTCAATTACTACATCTGATAACAACCTTACAGCTACGGCTTATGGAACAACCGGTTCTTCTTTAGGAACTCTTACAACAACTAATACTGGTACTAAAAATAATGGCGTGGGAATTGTTAAAGGATACTCTGCTTACAATCAATCATCCACCGGAGATAATTTTTCTGCTACTGCTGGGGCTATTACATATATTCCTGTGGAATATCTTGTAGTAGGTGGCGGTGGTGGAGGCGGTAACGTAGCTGGTGGTGGATTTTATGGGGGAGGTGGAGGTGCGGGTGGTTTACTATCTGGTACTGTAAACGTAAACGTAGCTACCGCACAAACTCTTACTGTAGGTGGTGGAGGTGCTGGAGGAACTTACGCTAGCTCACCACATGGAAATAATGGTGGTAATTCACAATTTGGATCTTTCACAGCTATTGGTGGTGGTGGTGGCGGTAGAGGAGCTGCTGCATATGTTGGTTGTTATGATAGTGCTGGTTCTAATGGTGGCTCTGGTGGTGGCGGTCCTTGCGGTGGAGGTACAGGAACTGCGGGTCAAGGCTACGCTGGTGGCGGCGGAGATACCGGTGGTGCTTCTGGTGGTGGTGGTGCAGGAGGCGCAGGTACTACTAGTGGTGGCGGACCTGGTGTAAGCTCTTCAATTACTGGTACTGCCGTTACATATGCGGCCGGTGGATTTACCTGGTCTTATCCAGGAACTGTCACTGGAATAGGAAGCGGCGGTCATGGAGCTTTCTATAATAGCCAAACATCTAGTTCTGGTAATAGTGGCACAGTTATTCTTGCTTACTTAAGTACTTATGCGGATCTTGTTATATCTGGATTAACCTATAATCGCAGCACTACTAGTAGGCTTGGATATAAAGTATATACTTTTACGGGTGGAACAGGCACAGTTACTATATAAAAATTATGATAAACTAATCCTATCTAGAGAGGGTAAGAGATGAAAGATCCATTTGAACGTCCCGCCCGCCCGTGGGACTTATTAAATAAGAACATTGGGCGAGTAGAAACCGTAGTAGCGGCAGAACGTTTTGCTATATGCAAGGCTTGTCCTGAACTACTTCCTACAGGAAACTGTAAGGAATGCGGCTGCTTTATGTCACTGAAGGTAAAACTACCTAACGCATTTTGCCCACTACACAAGTGGGATCGAGTAGAACTATCATATGAGGAAGAACAATGAGCGATAACCAAGATCTTGAAAAGATTGACCTGCCAAAGCATAAGATTGCTTTTGTTATTGATGGAGAAGTAGTAGACGTTCTTCACACAGATCAGCGCCTAGCCGCTATCTTTTTAAGCGAGCCTACCATCTTAGATGTTAGCGATAAGTTTGTTGTTGGTGAAGTACCTGGAGTTTGGATCGGGGACGCCTACAACGCAGAAACAAATACCTTTATCCGACCACAACCTACGGAGTAGATAGATGCGCGGAGACAATAGAGAGGGCCGATTTAATATACAGTATGAAAGAGGCTCTAATGTTTCCGGGACTACGGTTGAGCTAGTACAGACTGTTGGTACTAATGTTGACTGGTGGATCTATGACCAGGATAACTCTGTTATTGACCCTATCTATGATGTTGGTTCTAGTGGTACGGGTGGCGGCCGTAAGTGGAAAACCCCATTTACTATCCCTGTAGTTAACGCTCACTTAGAACAAGGCACTACCGTACAAAATGATCGTGGTCTATATAATACTGATACATTAACTATTGTCATAAATGTAGATGTAATTGAAAATCACCTTAACTTCTATGGGGCTAATGCGGCAAATGCTCGTGAGCTTTCTACTGTAGAAGTTAACCCAGATGCGTATCTACGCGATAGAGTTGTATTTAGACGCCAAGTATTTACCCCTATAAAAGTTTTACCGCAGGGTATAATTAAAGATAAGTACTCTTTGCTTCAGATCAGTTGTGAGCAGGTAAATACGGAAGAGCTAATAAACGACAGTCAATTCCAGCAATATGCTAACTACTCGGCGTTTAACTAAACTACTATTTAAAGGACTTTTATGGCAAAAATAAAGGTTAGTGGAAAAATCCACGATGTAAAA
>Ga0136641_1000209_pt1 | contig 25178 bp, 25 predicted proteins | sample EliLak1302023Y_FD_115312 | JGI IMG/M metagenome (GOLD analysis project Ga0136641, IMG submission 115312) | Freshwater microbial communities from Elizabeth Lake, Yosemite National Park, California, USA - 13020-23Y | ecosystem: Environmental > Aquatic > Freshwater > Lake ...
GCTGCAATTGGCTGCGAATTTGCAGATTCAGCCCCGACCATAACGGAACCTCCATGGCATGGGGTTCGGAGGCTGCGTCAAACAGCAGCCCCATGGGAATGGCAAACAAATCGTTGGCGTGAAAATGAGCGTCCGGCGCCATACTGAGCATGTCGCGAGCTTGCATATTGGCGCCGAGTACTTCGCCTTCATCATTCAACAACATCAAACCGTCGTTGTCGTCGCCCCCAAGACGTCCGGGCCAGTTCATGCGTAACAGCAAGTGGTGAGCTTGTCTCAACAAAAAAGCGTTGCTGATACTGCGCGAAGACAAAGCCGCCAGATGTTTCAACTCTGGGCGCTCCTGACTCATCACACCTGTCAAATCCAGCATACCTATGCATTTTCCCTGTCCGTTCCAAAGCGGAGCCCCGGCGCAACTGTAGACAGACGTATCTTTGAAAAAATGTTCACCCCTATGCAGCCAAACTGGTTGTTTTTCAGACAACGCAGCGCTGATGGCAGTGGTGCCGACGGCCTGCTCGCTGAGTTCAACGCCTACGCGTGCAATGGCATCGATACGGCGGTCGTGTCTGTCTATAAAACTTCCCACATCAATCACAATGCCGTTGGCGTCTGTGATCATGGCAAAAAACGAAGTGCCTGCAATCGCGCGTCCAAGTCTTTCCAGTTCGGGATGTGCGGCAGTCACCAATTCACGGTTTTGATCCAAGGTGCGGCGTATATGTGCCTGTGTCAGCGGATCAAAAGCCACTTGGTGGTGTGGCTTCATGCCTGACGATAAACAGCGCTGCCAGCTTTGAGTGATCCAGTCAGGTACCAAAGGAGAGCTGTTCGCTCCCTCATGGAGGATGGCCGCTCGAGCCTGCTCAAGCTGGCTCAATCGGTTGACAGTAACGGTGGAGGTAGTCATGCAGTCCGAAATGTGGGGGATGGTGCTGACAACCCGCTTACCGCGCCCAGAGCCATTCAATGGTTTTGATTCCCGCCAGTGTCAATAGCAATGAGCCGAACAAATGCATGGCCGAGGTCAACAAGGCCATACCGTAACGCGAGTTGATAAGCATCTGTACCACCTCACTGCTGAACGAAGAGAAAGTGGTCAATGCGCCCAAGAAACCAGTGACCAACAGCAATCTCCATACGGGGTCAAGTTCGGGAAGGTGTTGAAAGGTGGCGACGCACAGACCGATCAGGTAGCCACCGATTAAATTGGCATACAAAGTGCCCCAGGGGAGCATCCCACTCTGGTTGAAATGCACACTGAGTTGCCAGCGTGCCAATGCGCCAACGCAAGCCCCGATACATATTGCAATAACAGCTGACATGGCAAGCCTCGAGTCCAATGGTTTGCAGATTATCAACCGATGTTAACGATGCCGTGCGCGATGACTTGGCCCAGGCCGCATAATCAAAGGTATGAGAAAAACTTATCCGTTGCAAGTTGAAGGACGCCATCCAGACAGAGTATTGGACGCAGTGAAACATGATGTGCGCAAGTACTTGAAGCGTGAGCGCCGCCGCCCTTTGCCGCTAGGCGTGGATTTTTGGGACTTTGACTGCAAATTCGGTCTGAGCGCCGAAGCCGCCGAGAAAATACATTTGTCTGAAGTCATTGCTTCGATTGACGCGGCAGCCAAAGAGCAGGCCGTCCATGTGTATGTAGAAATCATCACCACCCACGGTAAACGTCAACCTAAGCCCATCGCGGTTGCGTCAGAAGCATTGCCAACCGAGGATGAAGAAGACGATCTGCCGGAGTAAATCATGATGTTGCAAGGATTGCGAATTCTGGTGACCCAAGCCGACGTCTTCATGGGACCGGCCTTGTGCGACACCTTGTCCTCACACGGTGCTGAGGTACTGGCAGACACTCAAGATCTCATTCAGCCAGACGCAGCGGTACGCATGGTTCAACAGCATGGACACATAGATGTGTTGCTGGTGAATTTGGCCATGCCCGCACCTTCAACGCTCGCTGGCGAAGTGTCTTTGGATGAATGGCAATCGGTGTTCAACACCATGGTCCATCCTTTGCCAAGGTTGGTCAAAGCCGTATTGCCACAGATGCAGGCGCGCGGAGACGGAAAAATCGTGGTGATGGGCAGTGCCAGTGCTTTGCGTGGCATGAAGCGGGCTTCGAGTTACAGCGCTGCACGCGGCGCGCAACTGGCTTATGTGCAAGCGATTGGGGTTGAGTTGGCGCCGTTGAATATTCAGGTCAACGCGATTGCACAAAACTTTGTCGACAACCCGACTTACTTCCCGCCTGAAGTGCAGGCCAACCCCAGATTCATTGAGCGAATGAAACGCGAAGTGCCGTTGGGCCGATTGGTCAAAGCCAAGGAAGACGCCGAGTTCGCCGCTTATTTATGTTCGCACAATGCCGATTGCTTTGTTGGTCAGGTGTTCCCGGTCAGCGGTGGGTGGGCTGTGCGCTGAGTCAATCTGTCTCCAGTGCCACCAAGCTGTGCAAAAGTGCAGTTTTAAAACGATCAGGGTTTTGAATTTGCGGCGCATGTCCCAGATCGGGGAACAACACCACGCGCGCACCGGGTATGGTTTTCACGGCACGCAGTGCCATTGCTCGGTAATTGCCTAATTGCGATTTAAGCGGTTCATAGACCAAGTCTCGGCCAATCGCTGTGGTGTCTTTTTCACCGATGAGCAGCAGCGTAGGTACCTTGATTTGTCCGAACTCATGAACCACAGGTTGATTGAAAATCATGCCAAAAGTCAGTGCCGCATGCCACGCCACCGTTTCTTTGCCAGGGCCGCGGTACATACCGGCAATCATTTGAATCCATGGCTCGTATGCCGGTTTCCACTCGTTGGCATAGTAGGTGCTGAGTTGGTAATTGCGTAAGCGCTCGTCGGTGAAAGCCAATTCGCGTTGGTACCATTGGTCGTCGGTCAGAGGTGGTACGCCCATGGCTTTCCAGTCCTCCAAACCCAGCGGATTGACCATGACCAGTTGCGTGACCTCTGCGGGGTACATCAACGCATAACGGGTGGCTAACATGCCTCCCATGGAATGTCCGATGACCGTCGCTTTTTTGATTTTCAATGAAACCATCAAGGCGTGCGTTTGCCGTGCGAGTTCCACAAAACTGTAAGCATAGTTGGCGGGTTTGCTTGATTTACAAAAACCGATTTGATCCGGCACGATCACCCGTAAACCTGCTTGTTGCAATGCCACTGCGGTGTCATGCCAAGTGGCAGCGCAAAAATTTTTTCCATGCATGAGTACTACCGCGTGGCCGTTAGGCTTGGTTGGCTTGTAGTCCAAATACGCCATTTGCAAGGCTTGGCCTTGGCCGGTAAAAGCAAACTCCACCACAGGTGCGGGGTATTCAAACCCCTGCAATTGCGGTCCATAAACCGGCGCATCAGCCAGCGTGTTAAGGCCCACAGCCAGCAACAGCAGGCCAAATAAATGCTTTATGTGTTTTGTCATGCGGTAGCCAGCATGCCCTTGTGTTCAATGAATTTAACAACCGTATCCAAACCGCTGAGTGTTTTCAAATTGGTCATAACGAATGGTCTGAGACCTTGAGGCCCAGTGCGCATGCGTTCGGTATCGGCTTTCATCACGTCCAAGTTGGCGCCGACGTGAGGCGCCAGATCGGTTTTGTTGATGATGAACAAATCGCTTTTGGTGATGCCAGGCCCGCCTTTGCGAGGAATTTTTTCGCCGGCTGCGACATCGATCACATAAATCGTCAAATCACTTAATTCAGGACTGAACGTTGCGGCCAGGTTGTCGCCACCGCTCTCCACAAACACCACATCAGCGTCAGGAAATTTTTCCAGCATGCGGTCAATCGCTTCCAAGTTAATAGACGCGTCTTCACGAATGGCGGTGTGCGGGCAACCGCCAGTCTCTACACCCATGATGCGCTCGGCAGGCAGTGCACCGCTGATGGTCAGCAGTCGCTGGTCTTCCTTGGTATAGATGTCATTGGTGATGGCGATCAAATCGTATTTGTCACGCATGGCTTTGCACAACATTTCAAGCAAAGTGGTTTTGCCTGAGCCGACAGGCCCACCAATGCCGACGCGCAGAGGAGGGAGTTTTTTATGGCGATGGGGAATGTGGTGAAGAGGTGTGCTCATGATCTGAAAAGTCGGGAGTACTGGGTTTCGTGGCGCGCCGACAAAATGGCCAGTCGCGGTGTATAGGATTGTTGTTGATTGTCGGGTACAGACAAGGCATGTTCGATTGCAATGGGTATGTCCACACTTAATGCAGCGAGTATGCGCTGTCCGCTGAGTTGGCCCAAGGGCACCGATTTGATGGCGGCTTGCACCATGTTTTCCGCCCAACCGAAAGCGAAAGCCAGCAAACCTTCGCGCGGTTCAATGCGTTGCGTGTTTAAGGCCAGCGCAAACACGATGGGCCAGGTCGGCGGCAAGCATTCACAGCATTGCATATCTGCTTCATCTGCCGCTTGGTGATTGCGTAACCAGACCAACAAAGAACGTCCCATTTGTTCGGTTTGCAAACGCATTTCAAAAGTTTCGCGTGTTTGCATCACCCAGTCGCTGAGTTGTTGCAATGCGGCTTGGTCGTGTGCTTGCCAGGCATGCATGGCTTGTGCAACGACTGGCAATTCACTGCGCGCCTGCACCAGATGCAGTTGATCTATCAGCCATTGTTGGGCAGAGCTTTCATCGGTGACCAAGTCGTGTTCAACCGCCGCCTCCAAAGCTTCCGAGTAGGAGAAGCCACCCACAGGTAAGGCGGGTGAGGCCAGTTGCATCAACCAAAGCAAGCGGTGGGCGGGGTTCATAGCCGCTGGCGTTGTTGACATGGTGAAGGTGTTTGCGTGATGCAATGCAATGGAAAGTTCAGTTTTGATTGATCAGTGCGAGTGGTCATGGCCGCAATCGGGTCCGTGCACATGTCCTTGGTCGTGATTGTGGTTGTGGCTGTGGCTGTGGTCGTGGCTGTGTTCATGGTGCGCATGGCCAGTGTGCGATGCGTGCTCGCCGTAAGCACCGTTTTCTGGTTCGAAGGATTCGTTCACCGCAACCACAGTCATGTGCATGTCGCGCAACATGTCAGCCAGTACATGGTCGGGTTCAATTTTCAAATGATCTGCTTGAAGTTCAATGGGTACATGACGGTTACCCAAATGGTAGGCGGCGCGGGTCAAATCAAACACACTGCCATGGTCCGGGCAATGGGTAATACGTAGCACCGGTTGCGGTGCGGCCAGCACTTTCAGCAATGAGCCATCTTCACCCACCAGCACATCACCACCGCGCACTACTTGCCCGCGTTGCAAAAAAATACCGACACTGCGACCGCTGGCGTCGGTGGTTTCAAATCGGCTTTTCTGTCGCACATCCCAATCCAGCATCACGGTGGTTGCGCGTCGGAGTAAGGCATTGGCCAGACCGCGGCCTTGGGGTATGAGTTTGGAGTAATGAATCATGGATAAAGAATCACCTGCTTGTTGTTGATGCCGAATGCCCGACAACTTAGCCACATGGGCCTTGTGCGTCATTTGAATAACTGCCTACCTCAGAACAGAAAGTAGCGCTGCGCCATCGGCAGCACACTGGCAGGCTCGCAGGTCAACAGCAAACCATCGGCACGTACTGCATACGTTTGTGCATCGACTTCCATACGCGGTGCATAGTCATTGTGCAGCATATGACGCTTGCCCACCCCTCGAATGTTTTTGACTGCGCTCAAGGTTTTGTGTAAACCGAATCGTTCACCGATACCGGCGGCCAATCCTGCTTGCGACACAAAGCTGAGCGAGCCTCGGTGCAAAGCGCCGCCGAAGGCACCGAACATCGGTCGGTAATGTACAGGTTGCGGAGTAGGTATAGAGGCATTGGGGTCACCCATGGCGGCCATGGCGATGAAACCGCCTTTCATGATGATGAAAGGTTTGACGCCGAAAAACGCAGGTTTCCACAACACCAGATCGGCCCATTTGCCAACCTCAATACTGCCCACCTCGTGGCTGATACCGTGTGCGATGGCTGGGTTGATGGAAAGTTTGGCCACATAGCGTTTGACCCGTGCGTTGTCGTGTCTGTCGCTGTCGCCTGGCAGTGGTCCGCGCTGTTGTTTCATTTTGTGCGCGGTCTGCCAGCAACGCATAATCACTTCGCCGACACGGCCCATGGCCTGACTGTCGGAACTGAACATACTGATCGCGCCAAGGTCGTGCAGTATGTCTTCAGCGGCAATGGTTTCGCGACGGATGCGACTTTCAGCAAATGCCAAATCTTCTGCAATAGATGGATCAAGATGGTGACACACCATCAACATGTCTACATGCTCATCCAATGTATTGATGGTGTAGGGACGCGTCGGGTTGGTGGAGGAGGGCAGCACATTGGCTTCGCCCACGACTTTCAAAATATCCGGCGCGTGGCCACCGCCCGCGCCTTCGGTATGAAAGGTATGGATGGTTCGGCCTTTGAATGCCGCGATGGTGTCTTCGACAAAACCGGATTCGTTCAAGGTGTCAGTGTGAATCGCGACTTGCGTGTCGGTGTCTTCAGCCACATTCAAACAGTTGTCAATAGCAGCAGGCGTGGTGCCCCAGTCTTCATGCAATTTCAAGCCAATGGCGCCCGCATGGATTTGCTCGTGCAAGGCGTTCGGCAAAGAAGCATTGCCCTTACCCAAAAAACCCAGGTTCATCGGGAATGCATCTGCCGCTTGCAACATACGCTCTAAGTTCCAAGGACCGGGTGTGCAAGTGGTGGCAAAGGTGCCAGTTGCAGGGCCAGTGCCGCCACCAAGCATGGTGGTCACGCCACTGGCCAAGGCTTCTTCGATTTGTTGGGGTGCGATGAAGTGGATGTGTGTGTCAATCGCACCAGCAGTGACGATCATGCCTTCGCAGGAAATGATTTCAGTGCCGGGTCCAATGATGATGTCCACACCGGGTTGGGTGTCCGGATTACCCGCTTTGCCAATGACTGCAATGCGTGAATTTTTGATACCGATATCGGCTTTGACAATGCCCCAGTGGTCAATGATGAGCGCGTTGGTCAGTACCGCATCCATGGCACCACCAGATTGAGCGCCGGTACCTAATGGGCCATTACGGGTGCGTTGTGATTGCGCCATGCCGTCGCGTATGGTTTTGCCGCCGCCGAATTTCACTTCCTCGCCATAGCCACCTGCGCGCAAGGTGTAATCGTCTTCTACTTGAATGACCAAATCTGTGTCTGCCAGACGTACACGGTCGCCGACGGTGGGACCATACATTTCTGCATAAGCGCGTTTTTCTATTTGTGCCATCACTTGGCCCCTTTTAATGCACCTTGCACTTCGCCGCGAAAACCATAGATGTGTCGTTCTCCGGCATAGTCGACAAGTTCCACTGTGCGTTCTTGACCGGGCTCAAACCGCACAGCCGTACCTGAAGCAATGTTCAAGCGCATACCTGTGGCTGTCTGTCGGTCGAATTGCAAGCCGTGGTTGGTTTCGGCAAAGTGGTAATGCGAGCCGACCTGTATCGGGCGGTCTCCTGTGTTTTTCACCAGCAAGGTACAGGTTCTTCTGCCGGTGTTCAACGCATGCTGTCCGGCATCAATGAACATTTCGCCTGGCATCATGCGGCTCATTTGCGTGTTTCCCACCAAATACCGACCAACACCACTGCAAGTATGAGTAAGCCGAATAAATCAGAAGCGTGCGAGTGCGGTGAGACTTCACCGTGACCTGGGTGCGCCATGGCTTGTGTGCAGACCATCAAGCAGATAAATGGAAGTTGTTTCAACATGGTGTGGTCCTTTGCTGTTGGGGCGTTTAAACAATAGGTTGATGCACGGTGACCAGTTTGGTGCCGTCAGGAAAAGTGGCTTCAACTTGTATGTCTGGAATCATTTCAGCGATGCCGTCCATCACATCGGCGCGACTCAAGATGTGACGTCCTTCGCTCATCAATTGGGCAACCGTTTTTCCATCGCGCGCGCCTTCCATGACGGCGGCGCTGATGAACGCGACGGCTTCAGGGTAATTGAGTTTCAAGCCTCTGGCTTTGCGGCGCTCGGACAGCAGTGCAGCGGTGAAGATCAGTAGCTTGTCTTTTTCGCGGGGCGTGAGTTCCATGGCAGATTTTGGCTAGTCAAGTGAAGTGGCCAATTATTGACGCAAATTCTGCACCAAGCCACAAATTGAAAAATGTGTGCTTATTGCACCTATGCTGTGCCTGAATTGTTTTGGCTGCGCAGGTTTGGTGCGGTTTGTTGTCGACCGCTGGGGCTGTGTTATGAAACCAATCATTACAAATTGAATACATAGTGAGTGGTTCGTCCTAAATTTATTTTAAAAATTGAAATCAATTTAAGGGGTAATTACCCGTCTCTTGCGAAGCGCTAAAAGGTACATTGCCATTAATCAAATACAAATTCCGCCAATACCGTCGGGATCTGTCAGGTGCAACAAAGCTCCATCGGCATGTCAATGCCATGGAGCTTTTTGTTTTCCGTTTGATTTACTTCCGCAGAAGTTTTGCGCTCGTATTCATTCTGGATCATTGGCTTTGTCTGAAAAAAACAAAGCAGTGTCTTTGCAAGTGCAATACCTTCTATTGGAGACTGTAAATGAGTAACAACGAATTGATTCACGAAGAAGTGCTGGGAGAGGAATACGAGCATACGCCCGTACCCATGAGTGCACGCAGAACTACTTTTTCGGTAGCTACCGTGTGGGTAGGTTTTCCGATGATCATTACCGGTGCCATGACAGGCTCTATTCTGGTGGCCAACATGGGCTTCATGCGTGCCTTCTGGGCCATGCTGATTGGTAACCTGATGATGTTGGCCTACGTTGGTTCGCTGGGCGTTTTAGGTACGACCAGGGGTCTGAATTTTGCATTGCTGGCATCTATTGTGTTTGGCAAAAAAGGGGCGACCATTGCTTCAGCTTTGTTATCAACTTTGTTATTGGGTTGGTACGCAGTGCAAACAGGCATCACCGGCAACCTGATTCATACCTCATTTGCGGTTGACTATTTGACAATGACTGTGATCGCCGGTTTGCTTTACCTGGGCATCACCTTTGTTGGTATTCGCGGATTGCATTGGATCGGTTTGATTTCAGTGCCTTTGTTCGTGGTCTTAGGTGGTTGGGTGGCATTGGATGCGGCCTCTGTTTCGGGTTGGGACGCAGTCATCGCTTATGCGGGAACCAAGCCCGATGGCTCTATGGCTTTTGGAATCGGCTTGACCATTGTGCTGGCCTTGTTCATTGATGCGGGTACGGTCACGCCTGACTTCAATCGCTGGGCACAAGACACCAAGGGCTCATTGATTGCTACTTTTTCTGCATTCCCTTTTGCCAATATGTTCGCCATGCTGGTCGGTGGTGTGATGACTGCAGCACTGGCGCTGCCAGACCCGCAACCCTTTGGCAGTGACAACATGTTCGGTTACATGCTGGCTCAGCATTCGCCATTGCTTTCGGTGATTGCATTTGCGTTTTTGTTATTTAACCTTGGCTCGGTTTGCTCGCATTGTCTCTACAACTCGGCAGTGGGTTGGTCGCGTATCTCCAATGGAAAGATGCGTATTGCGGCTGTGATTCTGGCAGTGATCGGTATCGTGATTGCAGCCGCTAATGTATGGGCGCTGTTCATTCCTTGGTTGTCATTGCTTGGCGTGGTGGTGCCACCCATCGGCGCCATTATTTTGGTTGACCTGTATTTGTTGCGCCCCGGCACAGAGGAGCACGAAGAATGGCGGTTTACGGCATTGGCTGCTTGGGCCATAGGATCAGCGATTGCCTTGCTGGTGGAAAAAAATTACCCGCATCTGTCGACCGCGTTTTCTGCCTTTATAGCAGGTGCTATTGCTTACTGGGTGATCTCCAGTGGCACCGTGAAGTCTGACGCCTGAATCTGAGGCTGTGCAAAGTTGCGACTAACCGACTCTTGTGTTCTGCATAGCTAGCGCACAAGAGTCATTTCCAGCAAACAGAGGTAACGGGGGACATATGGACTACGAGATTTTTCAGTTGGGCAATGTGGTGCTTCAGCACGGAGCAACATTGCGCGACGCATATCTGGCATACAAAACATACGGCAAATTGAATGCTGATAAAAGCAATGTGATTGTTTATCCCACTTGGTATTCAGGTCAGCATACCGATAACGAGTGGTTGATAGGCAAAGGCATGGCCTTAGACCCAGATCATTACTTCATCATCGTACCCAATATGCTGGGCAATGGCTTGTCATCTTCTCCTAGCAATACACCAGAGCCTTACAACCTGTCGCGTTTTCCGTCTGTCACCTTGTATGACAACGTGATGTTGCAGCATAGATTGGTGACTGAAAAATTCGGTATTCAAAAAATCAAATTGGTGGTGGGTTGGTCCATGGGCGCGCAGCAAACCAATCAATGGGGATGTTTATTCCCAGACATGGTTGAGCGCATTGCGCCGTTTTGTGGGTCAGCCAAAACTGCACCTCACAATTTTGTTTTTCTCGAGGGCGTTCGAGTGGCACTGACTGCAGATGCCGCTTGGAATAACGGTTGGTACAGCACACCACCTAGCAAAGGTTTGCGTGCAGTTGGTCGTGTTTACGCTGGCTGGGGTTTGTCGCAACCTTTTTATATGCAAGAGCTATGGCGTGAACTTGGTTTTTCTTCGTTGGAAGATTTCCTGATTGGTTTTTGGGAAGGATTTTTTCTGCGCCGTGATGCGAATAACTTGTTGGCGATGCTGTGGTCTTGGCAGCACGGTGACATCAGCGACAACCCAGTTTTCAAGGGCGACTTCAAAAAAGCATTGGGCGCGATCAAAGCCAAGGCGGTGGTCATGCCAGGCGAGATGGATTTGTATTTTCCCGTGGTGGACAACGAGCGTGAAGTCAAGCACATGCCAAATGCAGTCTGTGTTCCGATCCCCGGTGTGTGGGGGCATTTTGCAGGTGGCGGCGCCAACCCAGTTGACACGGCATTCATCGACAAGCAGATCAAACAGTTACTTGCTTCCTAACGCCATCGTGAATTAGGCAGTCGCAGTTTTTGTTGTTTAGGGAGAAAAATAATGGCACTGAAAAATGATATTTGCAGTATGGATGCCATTGCCTTGGCATCAATGGTTCGCAGCAAACAACTCTCACCGGTTGAAGTCGTGGATGCCTTGCTGCATCGCATGGCAGAGCTTGAGCCACAGTTGCATGCGTTTTGTACGCCTACCCCCGAACTGGCACGTAAGACCGCCAAGGAACAGGAAAAGCGCATCATGAATGGCGAAAAACTGGGGCCGTTTGCAGGCGTACCCTACGGCGTAAAAGACTTGATTTGCACCGCAGGTATCAAAACTGTGTCTGGTTCATGGGCCTACGCAGATTTCATTCCTGACGAGGACGATGTGGTGGTTGAACGTATGCGCGACGCTGACGCCATCATCATGGGCAAAACCAATGTGCCTGAATTCGGCTACAGCGGAGTGGGTCATAGCCCTGTGTTTGAAGCGTCACGCAATCCTTGGAACACCGAAATGACACCAGGCGGCTCTAGCGCAGGTTCTGGGGCGGCGGTTGCCAGTGGCATGGTTCCCTTGGCGCTAGGCAGTGACGGTGGCGGCTCTGTGCGAATTCCGAGCAGTTTTTGCGGCTTGTTCGGCATGAAGGCATCCATGGGAAGAGTTCCTTTGTATCCTGGTGTCAAAGACGAGCGTTATCCGGGTGTTTCAAGTTGGGAGGCGCTTGAGCATATTGGCCCCATGAGCAGAACCGTCGCTGACAGCGCGTTGATGCTGTCAGTGATCGCCGGTCCTGACGATCGCGACAACCGCACGTTGCCCTACGAAAAAGACTTTGATTGGATGAAGTCACTACAAGGTGACCTTAAAGGTTTGCGTGTTGCGTTCAGTCCCGATTGGGGCTACGCAGCGGTCGATCCTCAGGTCGCACAGATCGTGGCGAATGCAGTCAAAGTGTTCGAGCGCGACCTAGGATGTATCGTTGAAGAAGCCAGTCCTGGTTGGGACAACCCGTTTGATGCTTTCTGGGGCATGGTGGTGCGCGAATCGGATTTGAAAGGCATGCGCGCCATGGCCCTCAAACTCGGAGACAAAATGTCGCCTCACTTAGCGGCATTGCTGTCTACGACGTTCACAGATGAGCAGTTGACGGATGCTATGGTGATGCGAAAACATGTCAACAACAAAATGTGGCGCATGATGCGTAAGTACGATTTACTGCTGACACCTACGCTTGCAGTGCCGCCATTTGAAGTGGGCATTCAGGGGCCGACAAGTATCAATGGACGTGAAGTGCAAAACACCGAGTGGCTGCATTTCACCTATCCGATGAACATGACAGGCCAACCGGCTGCCACAGTACCTGCAGGATGGACCAAGGAGGGACTACCCGTCGGATTGCAAATCAGCGGCAAGCATTTAGGCGATGCGTTGGTGTTGCGCGCTTCAGCTGCTTTTGAAGCGGCACAACCTTGGCAGCATCGTTGGCCTGACTTGGTCAGCAAACTTTCAAGTTGATCGTCAAAATTTGAGATTCGTTCAATCAAGGGTAAATACTACTTACGGTATTGCAAACCAGATTTAGGATCTGCCCATATCAATTTCAAAGAACCGTCAAGAAAGCCGGTTTCTTGGAGGAGCAAAAAAGCCCCATACGTGCTTGTCACGTCATGGGGTTTTTTGCGTTTTAAGCGGCAATTTACCTTGTGAAATATTGTTTAAGGAGTCAACATGAGTTTGTCATCACGTCGTCGGTTTATACAAAAAAGCAGCACCTTGGTTGCTGCCACCGCCCTTCCGGGGGCTGCACTTTGGCCGGTGTTAAGTCAGGCAGCCGATGAGGTCAAATTAGGCTTGCTGCACTCTATGTCAGGCACGATCGCATTGGCTGAAGCAGCCATTGTGGACGCAGAAAAAATGGCCATTGATGAGATCAATGCGGCTGGGGGTGTACTGGGCAAAAAAATCGTACCAGTGCTTGAAGATGGCGCCAGTGATTGGCCCACATTCGCTGAAAAAGCAAAAAAATTATTGCAACAAGACAAAGTTCCTGCGGTGATTGGTTGCTATACCTCAGCATCACGCAAAGCTGTGCTGCCTGTGTTCAAAGCCAATAAAGGCTTGTTGTATTACCCGACGTATTACGAAGGTCAGGAAGAAGATCCACAAGTCATCTACACCTCACAGGAAGCCACGCAGTCAGTGGTTGCAGCGATGGAATGGATGGCGAAACAACAGGGCAAAACATTCTTCTTTGTCGGTTCGGATTACATTTATCCGCGCACTTGCAACAAAATTGCCAAAGCAACCGCTACGCGTTTGGGTTCAAGCGTTGTCGGAGAAGAATATGCACCACTGGGACACACCGAGTTTTCTTCGATCATCAACAAAATCAAGGCAGCTAAACCTGATTGGATTTATTCAACCGTGGTGGGTGGATCTAACGTAGCCTTCTATAAGCAATTGAAGGCGGCGGGACTTGATGGTTCCAAGCAAAAACTGTTGTCAACTGTGGTTTCAGAAAACGAAATCGATGGCATTGGCAAAGACAATGCAGTAGGTTATTACGCTTGTATGGGTTATTTCCAAAGCATCAAGTCACCTGAAAACGAAAAGTTCGTCGCAGCCATCAAAGCCAAATATGGCAAAGACCGGGTCGTGGGTGACCCGATGGAGTGTGGCTATAACGCTGTGTATTTGTGGAAATTGGCGGTTGAAAAAGCCAAGTCATTTGATGTGGCCAAGGTAATTGCGGCTTCCTCAGAAGTTGAATTCAAGGCACCTGAAGGCTTGGTGAGGATTCACAAAACCAATCACCACGTATGGAAAAAAGTCCGTATCGGACGTGCACGTGCAGACGGGCAGTTTGACATCGTTCATGAAAGTCAACTGACAGAACCTAACCCGTTCCCTAAGCTGTAATTTTTTGAATGGATGTATTCGGGAAGCCTGCCAGGCAACTGGCAGGCTGCCGAGGAGAGTTTTTGTGAGCCTTGAAATTTTTTGGATGCAACTGTTCAGCGGTGTCAGTTACACAGCCATTTTGCTACTGATGTCGTTGGGTCTTGCCATCGTTTTTGGCTTAATGGGTGTCATCAATATGGCGCATGGAGAACTGATGGCCTTGGGGGCCTATGTCACTTTCATGGTTGCCAATGTGTTTCTAAAAATATTTCCCCATTCGGTGGACACCTATATCTTGTTTGCTATACCGATTGCATTTTTGGTCACATTTTTATTTGGTATGTTTTTAGAGTGGTCTGTCGTGCGATGGTTTTATAACCGGCCACTGGATACATTACTGGCTACTTGGGGTTTGAGTTTGATATTGCAACAAACTTACCGCACTGTATTTGGACCGCAAGAAGTAACCATTCCGATGGCTTCGTGGTTGGATGGCGCTATTGAACCTTTTGCTGGTGTGCAGCTTCCATTGAATCGAATATTTATTATTGCGCTGACACTGCTTGTAGCGGCGGCCGTCTATCTGTTGTTCTTTAAAACCCGCATGGGGCTGCAGGTACGCGCCATCACGCAAAACCGTGCCATAGCCGAAACTGTCGGTATCAATACACGCCAAGTAGACATGTACACCTTTGCGCTTGGCAGTGGATTGGCTGGCATTGCAGGTAGCGTGTTCACGATGATTGGATCAACCAACCCAGGCACAGGACAACTGTATATCGTTGATACCTTTATCGTGGTCGTTTTTGGCGGCGTTGCCAGCATCATGGGTACTGCGTTATCTAGTTTCATCATTGCGCAGTTGCAAACCACGTTCGAGTTCATGACCACAAGCTCATATGCCAAAGTGTTGTTGATGCTTATCGTGGTGGTGATACTTTACTTTCGCCCGAATGGCTTGTTTTCTCCCAAAGTGAGGAGTTGATATGCCAAAAGATTTTTTACGCAAAAGTTGGTGGGTGAACTTCATCATCATCTTTGGTTTGCTTTTGTTATTGCCGATGGCGTCTCCCGCATTCAGGGTACCTCTTTATGGCAAATACCTTTCATTCGCTTTTGTTGCTTTAGGTATTGTGCTGAGTTGGGGATATTGCGGCATTCTGAGTCTGGGCCAAGGCATCTTTTTTGGCATAGGTGCATACGCATTGGCCATGTTTTTAAAGCTAGAAGCTTCGAGCCCAGAATTGCCAGACTTTATGGTATGGAGCAGTGTGGAGCAATTGCCATTGGCTTGGCTCCCATTTCAAAGTTTCAGCTTTACTTTGATATGTATTTTTGTGATGCCTGTTCTGGTGGCATTTCCATTTACCTATTTGATATTCAAAAAACGTGTCAGTGGTGTTTATTTCGCCATTTTGACACTGGCGTTGTCGCTGACCTTGACGGTAATGATTATCGGTAGCCAAGGTGGCACAGGCGGCGCCAACGGCATCACAGACTTCAGCAGCTTGCTTGGCTGGGATGTGGCGTCAGACGAAGCACGCACCCGCTTGTATTACATGATGCTAGGACTGCTGGCTCTGTGTGCGGCCTTGGTGCAATATCTGGTTTCATCCCGTTACGGCAAAGTATTGATAGCTATCAGGGACAGAGAAGACAGAGTGCGATTCTCAGGCTATGACACGGCGTGGATCAAGGCGGCCACTTTGTCCGTTTCATGCGTGCTTGCCTCAATCGGTGGCGCCATGTTTGTATTGTTTACAGGCTTGATCACACCGCAATTGGTAGGCGCTGTTGCTTCAGTAGAAATGATTGTGTATGCCGCATTCGGTGGTCGTACATCTGTTCTAGGTGCGGTATTTGCTGCGTTTGCAATTGGTTGGCTCAAATCCGCTTTGTCTGAAGAGTTCCCTCAAGGTTGGTTATTTTTCTTGGGTGGATTGTTCTTGCTTGTGACAGCCGTACTACCTCAAGGCATTTCAGGCTTGCTAGATTATTTTAAAAAACGACCAACAGTCACAGGTGATAGCCAATGAGTAGCCAGTCATTGCTAGAGGTACATGATTTACTGGTCAGTTTCGGTGGCTTTGTGGCCATTGACCATGTCAATTTGTCTATCCAGTCAGGCGAGATACGTTGCATCATTGGACCGAATGGCGCAGGCAAAACCACTTTGCTCGATGCCATATGTGGCAAGACACCGGCGACTCAGGGCAGTATTTTCTTTAAAGGCATTCGGATAGACAGTGAAAGTGAATTCAAACGCACCCGAATGGGCATGGGGAGAAAATTTCAAACCCCCTCTGTGTATGACGATTTAACGGTTTACCAAAACATACAAATTTCTGTGCCGAAAGGACAGAGCATGCTGTCTGCCATATTCAATAGTGATGATCAGTTCACTCAAGAAATAGGGGATGTGGCTGAGACCACCAATCTCTTGACTATGCTGGATGTGCAAGCGGGGACACTCAGCCACGGACAAAAGCAGTGGTTGGAAATAGCGATGTTGCTGGTGCAGCATCCGCAATTGCTTTTGTTAGATGAACCAGTGGCGGGCATGAGCTTGAAAGAGAGAGATCAAACAGTGGATTTGATACAACGAATTTCAGCCATTCAAGCCATCGTCGTGATTGAGCATGACATGGATTTTGTGAAGAAGCTGTCTGGCAACGTCACTGTATTGCATCAGGGCGCGATTTTGTGTGAAGGCTCTATTGAACAAATCCAAGCAGACCCGCGCGTACGAGAAGTCTACTTAGGCGATTAGGGGATGACTTTGCTACACACAACAGAATTGATGGCCGGTTATGGACAAAGCATTGTTTTGCATGGTGTGTCCTTTGATATGAAGGCGCATGAGGCGGTGGCGGTGGTTGGAAAAAATGGCATGTCCAAATCTACATTTTTTAAAACCTTGATGGGTTTATTGCCTGTCCATTCAGGCCGTATCGAGTTCATGGGTCAGGACATTACCCGCATGCCTGTGTTTGAACGGGCTCGCATGGGAATGGGTTATGTGCCGCAAGGTCGGTTGTTGTTCAGTCAGTTATCGGTTGAAGAAAACTTATTGACTTCTCTTAACACGGGTCGACTCAAAAAAATCCCCGATCTTGTGTATGAATTGTTTCCGGTTCTCTCCCAAATGAAGGACCGCAAAGCAGGCAATTTATCTGGCGGACAGCAGCAAATGGTAGCGATTGGTCGTGCTTTGACAGCCGGGCCCAGCTTATTGATTCTCGATGAGCCGACGGAGGGAATTCAGCCTTCCATCATCAAAGAAATTGCAACTGCGCTGATTAAATTGCAACAGGCCACCGATTGCACTGTGTTGTTGTCAGAGCAGGTATTGAGTTTTGCCGTCAGTGTGGCTGACAGATTGGTGGTTCTTGAGCGCGGTGCAGTTGTGCATTCGTGTGGCAAGGAAGCAGGGGACGTTGATGCCGTCAAGGCATTTTTAACAATTTAACAATTCACAGGAGAACTCAGATGAGACATGGTGACATATCAAGCAGTAAGGATTGCGTTGGCGTTGCAGTGGTGAACTACAAAATGCCCCGTTTGCATACCAAGGCTGAAGTGTTGGATAACGCGCGCAAGATCGGGGATATGCTGATTGGCATGAAACAAGGTCTGCCTGGCATGGATCTGGTGATTTTTCCTGAATACTCTACCCACGGCATCATGTATGACTCGAAAGAGATGTATGACACAGCCGCTACAGTGCCGGGTGAAGAGACTGAAATTTTCGCTGCCGCTTGCCGTAAGGCCAAGGTGTGGGGCGTATTCTCTTTGACCGGTGAGCGTCACGAAGAGCACCCGAAAAAAGCGCCATACAACACCTTGATTCTGATGAATGACAAAGGTGAAATCGTACAAAAATATCGCAAGATCATGCCTTGGGTGCCTATCGAAGGTTGGTATCCAGGCGATTGCACTTACGTGTCCGACGGTCCTAAAGGGATGAAGATCAGTCTCATCATTTGCGATGATGGCAATTACCCAGAAATCTGGCGTGATTGCGCCATGCGCGGCGCTGAATTGATTGTGCGTTGCCAGGGGTATATGTATCCTGCCAAAGAGCAGCAAGTCATTGTTGCCAAGGCCATGGCCTGGATGAACAATTGCTATGTTGCTGTTGCCAATGCATCTGGTTTTGATGGGGTGTATTCCTATTTTGGTCACTCTGCCATCGTTGGCTTTGATGGCCGCACACTTGGCGAATGCGGTGAAGAAGACATGGGCATTCAGTATGCTGAACTCTCAGTCAGTTTGATTCGTGATGCAAGACGCACTATGCAATCTCAAAACCATTTGTACAAGTTATTACACCGCGGATATACGGGAAAAATAAATTCAGGAGAAGACGCCAATGGTGTCGCGGCCTGTCCGTTTGAGTTTTACTCCAAATGGATCAATGATCCCGAAGGTACCCGCAAAATGGTTGAGTCCATCACCCGATCTACACCAGGAACGGACGAGGCACCGATAGAAGGCATCCCCAACCAAACCACTAAACACCGTTGATATCTATATGAAACAGGCACCTCGACTTGATGAATGCTCAAGCGGGGTGTCAGTGATATTCTTCATTCTGATGGCTTCAACCCGGTGATAACTCCTTTGACAATTTCCTACCATCCGCTAGGTGAAGAAGAACTGGTTTTTCGCCAAGCCTTTGACCATCAACTGCCGTTGCTCATTAAAGGTCCTACCGGTTGCGGAAAAACACGTTTTGTTGAATTCATGGCGCAACAGTTGAAGTTGCCGATGTGGACAGTGGCTTGTAATGAAGACACCAGTGCCAGCGATTTGGTTGGTAGATATATCTTGAAGGGAAACGAGACGCCTTGGATAGATGGTCCTCTTACGCAGGCTGTCAGGCAAGGCGGTATTTGTTATTTGGATGAAGTGATTGAAGCGCGTCAAGAAGCACTGGTTGTATTGAATGCTGTGGCAGATCACCGTCGGCAGTTGTTCATTGACAAGACCAATGAAGTGTTGCGAGCGCCCGCCCATTTCATGCTGGTGGTGTCTTACAACCCTGGGTACCAAAGCGTGATGCGCGACTTGAAAGAGTCGATCAAGCAGCGGTTTGTTGCCGTGAGGTTTGATTATCCAGCGATTGAACTTGAACAGCGCATCATCGAAAGCGAGTCTGGCTGTGTTTCACAGCTCGCGCTTTCACTTGCAAACTTTGGAGCAAGGTCGCGCAAACTGGTAGGCAGCGGATTGTTTGAAGGTGTCTCTACCCGCATGTTGATTCATGCCGCTAAATTGATGACACAGAAATCGGGACAACAAAACTTATTGGAAGCGGCTTTGATTGACCCTGTCACTGACGAGCCCACCATCAGAGCAAGTTTGCTGGCTTTGCTGCCATTGGTCATGGCCGCTGTAGAGATGTGATGGTATAGCCATGGCCACTGTCATTGCCGATAAATGGATGGAGTCTGTTTTGCGCGGTTTACAGCAGCCCGCGCAAAGTCTACCGATGGTGTCAGTTGAGCGAAGTCAACAACAGCAGAGATTGGCGATTACTCCTTACGGTTTGTCCTTGCCGCACCATTTGTCACAGCAACTCTCAGGTGTTTTACAAGGTAGCTGCCAAGCTGTTGATCTGCTGTGTATGGTGGCGCACGCCAAAGCCCATTTGAAATATTCTGCATTTTTTCAGCCAGTAGGAAAGTTCAAGCATCTTTCTCTGGCACTGATTTCCTTGCTTGAGGATGAACGTGTTGAACGTTTGATCAATCAGGACATTGAAGGCATGAGCGCTGTATTTACTGCGCGAATGGACAAAGATCAGGCGCTGGGTATTGGCGGTGTTGAAACGCAGTTGGCCAAAATGACTGTGTGTTTGAACCGCAGACACAATGTGTATGAGGATTACTGGTGCGGCAAAGCGCTTGATATGTATGAACAGGCGTTGAGCAGCGGCGGCGGTTTTTCAGCCTTGCGCGAAGCTGGATCGATTTTGGCGAATGATCTCGGTCAGATGCGTTACAGGTTTGACCAAACGCGTTACGCAGTTTGGCCACCCTACCGCGATGACAATTCGATTCTTTGGACAGATACATCTGCAGAACATAAAGTACAAGAAACTGTTACACATTCACGTACGTCTGCCCCGCTTGAGACAGAGTTGCCCCCCAAGGAAGAGAAATGGATTTTTTACTATGACGAATGGGACGCAGTCACAAAAGCCTTGAAGAAGGCAATAGTCACAGTGAACCATTTGGGTTTAATGCCAACTTCAGGCGTACAACGTATTCCTTTGCGTGCCGCGCACACCGCGTATTTGAAATCTCCTAGAAAGCGCGCCCTTCGAGGGGAATTCAAGCGATCTGTTGATTCAAGCGGGCTACTGTGGCTGGACAAAGCCATTGAAAGAAATATTGATTTACGCTGTCACATATCTAATGATGAAAATATTTTTCAACAATGGCAACGACAGCAGTTGAGTGCAGGTGTGATGGTATTGATAGACGCATCTGAATCTGCAAACGACCGGATAGAGGGAAGTTTCACCAGTATTCTTGATCTGGAAAAAAAAGCTGTCACCTATCTGGCTGATTTTTTTCAATCTGCTCATATTCCTTTTGCTGTTTCGAGTTTTCATTCGAATACCAAAGACGATGTAAGCGTTACTTTGCATAAAGATTTTGTGTCGCCGTGGGCAGACAAACAACGCCGTGCATTGCAAGATCTGCAGGCTGGATACTCCACCAGACTTGGCGCTGCACTGCGGCATATGAGCAGTTTGTGTGCTAGTCGGTTACAGCAGCCCATAGTGTTGGTGTTGACCGATGGGATACCCAGCGATGTAGACTGCCCCGATGAAAATTATTTATGGCAGGACAGTCAATTTGCGGTGACTCAATTGCGAGAGGAGGGGGTCAGCGTGATTTGCTTGAAAATAGGCGTCTTACAAGGTTCTATATGTCAGCAAATCTTTGGTTTGTCGCATACTGTGGTTTGTGAGGCTGCTAATATTGAATTTGCGATGCGCAATATGTTGAAAAAAATAAGAAAGAGCTTTCCATGAAGACTGTTATTCCTGTGGGCGTGCTTTTCTCGCAAACAGGTGCTACCTCGGTGATTGAGAAAACCCAGTTGCATGCTACCTTGCTGGCAATTGATGCGGCCAATCATTTGTTGTCAACGCATGGGTTAGCCATTGAGCCGTTTTACATGGATCCTCAATCTGATCCATTTTTGTTTTCTTCCATGAGTGAAAAATTGATCACCGAGCAAAGGGTGAGCGTCATATTTGGTTGTTACACATCTATCAGTCGTAAGTCGGTGGTGCCAGTGATCGAAAAGCACAACAAACTGCTTTTTTATCCTACCTTGTACGAGGGATTTGAATTCTCACCCAATGTCATCTATACGGGTGCATGTCCAAACCAGAACATCATTATTTTGGCTGAATTCATGTTCTCCATGTTTGGTAAAAATTGTTATTTGGTGGGCTCAGATTATGTTTACCCTTACGAGTCCAACCGCATCATGAAAGACATGGTGAATGGATTTGGTGGAAAGATCTTGGGTGAGCATTACCTCAGTCTGGAGGCATCCCATGCTGAATTCAGACCTGTTGTGGATGACATCGCAGCGTGCAAACCTGACTTTATTTTTTCAACTGTGGTCGGCTCATCTACGGCCGCTTTGTATGAAACCTATTCACAAGCAGGTTTACAACCGATAACAACGCCGATCGCCAGTTTGACGACATCAGAAGCTGAATTGGCAAGCATGCAGCCTTTTGCCAGAGCCGACCATTTCACTGCGGCGCCCTTTTTTGCCTCACTCCTCAAGCATTCACCCATACCTACATGGCAGCAATTAGCATCTCAGACCCGCGAAGTGCCGGTGAATCAATGCTGGGAATCTGCCTACTTTCAGGTTATGCTGTTCGCCAAAGCGCTCATAGAAGCAGAAGACGCGCAGACAGACAGTTTGCTTAAGGTATTGCGCGGTATGGAAGTAGAGGCACCGCAGGGGCGCGTGCGTATCGATCCAGATAACAACCATTGTTGGGTGTATTCACGCATCGGCAAATCCAGGGCCGATGGTGATTTTGAAATAGTGAAGGAATCAAAGAGGACCGTGCGGCCAGACCCGTACCTGATGTCCTATGCCATTTCAGCTTTGTAGTTTTTTCACTTTGACAGTATGTGTGTGACCTTGGTTTTGTAGATAAATGTCGTCAAGGAGGATATATGGAACAGCGAGATGTAGTCGCCGGTTTACGCCAGATGCAGGTGGGTCTATGTCATCCCCTTGGCGCTGAATGCCGTTTGATTTCTCAGCAACTTGAGCGATTGGGCATGACGTATCAGCAAGTATGGCCGCCAGTGATGAGCGATTTACTCGGCGTCGATCTGGTCGTACTGGCCTTGGTGCCAGAGGCCTTCATCAAGATTGACAAGGCTTTGCTTCAAGCCTTAAAAAATAAAATTGTGGTGTCAGTCTTGCAATTCGAGAGCCCTACTGTGCTAGATTTATCGTGTCAGTTGAATTCTTCTTCATTGTTATTTTCACCTGTCAAACCATTCGGCGTTTTGTCAGCCATCGTGTTAGCCGTCAATCAGCACAAGGTTCGTGAGGATTTGATCAAGCGTATCAATAAGCTCGAAGGCCGTATTGAATCTGTCCGCATCATTGAACAAGCCAAACGTTTTCTCATGGATACCAGTGGTATCAGTGATGCAGATGCTTTCAAGATTATCCGTAATCGATCAATGGATAAGCGTTGCTCTGTAGAGGACGTTGCCCACAGCATCATCACGGCCAAAGATGCATTGGAGTCTGCGCTAGGTGAATCCTCACCCGTCAGCAGTTCACACAAGTCAGAGGCCAAGTCCAAAGGCTCGGGGTCTGTGGTTCGTATCAAATAAAACCTCTGGTTCAGGCAAATTCAGCACTGATTCGGCGCTGAGTTTTTTTGATGCACCTTAGTAGGGCTTGAATTGGGTGCATTTCAAACCCTTCAACCCGATTTGACGCACTGAAATAGTTCAAACCACAGTTTTACTGCATGGCACAAGGCTTGCAAAGGTAGTTGGCGCAGCCCACAAGGCGCGTTTCTTCTAACCCTTGTATTGTTTTGGAGCACATCGAATGTTTAACCGTCGCTTTCATCTGAAAACCCTGGTCGCTGCAGCCGCAGTTGCCAGCGGCTCTTTGTATATGACCGCTGTGCACGCCGCAGACACCATCAAAGTCGGTGTCTTGCACAGCTTGTCAGGCACCATGGCTATTTCTGAAACCGTGTTGAAAGACACTGTGCTGATGGCTATTGATGAAATCAACGCCAAAGGCGGCGTGCTGGGTAAAAAACTTGAACCCGTTGTGGTCGACCCCGCTTCGAACTGGCCTTTGTTTGCAGAAAAAACCAAGCAGTTATTAGGGCAAGACAAAGTGGCTGTGATCTTTGGTTGCTGGACGTCTGTGTCACGTAAATCTGTGTTGCCAGTGGTAGAGGAAATGAACGGGTTGCTGTTCTATCCTGTTCAATACGAAGGTGAAGAACTGTCTAAGAACGTGTTTTATACAGGTGCCGCTCCTAACCAACAAGCTATTCCAGCAGTTGACTACCTGATGAGCAAAGATGGCGGTGCAGCCAAGCGTTGGGTGTTGTTGGGTACTGACTATGTGTATCCACGTACCACCAACAAAATCTTGCGTGCCTACTTGAAAAGCAAAGGCGTGAAAGAGTCTGACATCGACGAAAAATACACACCTTTCGGTCACTCTGACTACCAAACTATCGTTGCTGATATCAAGAAATTCTCTGCTGGCGGTAAGACAGCCGTGGTCTCCACCATCAACGGTGACTCCAATGTTCCTTTCTACAAAGAACTCGGCAATGCGGGCTTGAAAGCCAAGGACGTGCCTGTGGTGGCATTCTCTGTGGGTGAAGAAGAGCTTCGCGGTGTGGACACCAAGCCACTGGTCGGACACCTGGCGGCATGGAATTATTTCCAATCCATCAAGAGCCCTGCCAATGATTCATTCATTAAAAAATGGTCTGACTATGCCAAAGCCAAGGGCATCGCAGGTCACAAGGACAAGCCTTTGACCAACGACCCGATGGAAGCAACATATATCGGTATCAACATGTGGAGGCAAGCCGTTGAGAAAGCCAAATCCACCGATGTCGACAAAGTCATCGCTGCCATGGCCGGTCAAACATTTACTGCGCCAAGTGGCATCACTTCCAAGATGGATGAGAAAAACCATCACTTACACAAGTCAGTGTTCATTGGCGAAATCAAAGCCGACGGACAGTTCAATGTGGTGTGGAAAACACCTGGACCTGTGAAAGCAAAACCATGGAGCCCTTACATCGAAGGCAACGACGTCAAGCCTGACGAACCTGTCAAGAAGTAATGCATGAGGGATTGCATTGATTGCATGTGCAGTCAATGCGGGAAGTGAAACATGAGGGGGAGGGCGTGAGTCACTCCCCCTTTTGATGAACAGCGAAAAGAGCAGGTATGAAAGCGATCGTATGGTTTGGGATGTGTTGTTTGTATGGGCTGAGTTTTTCAGTGGCACACGCATTGACATCGCAACAGGTGCATGACATCGTATCGGGCGAAACAGACACCCGTATTGAAAGTTTGCAAAAAGCATTGGCGCAGCCTGATGCGCAAACTGCATTGTTTTTACAAGCCTTGGCGGACGACGCCGTGGTCATCGCAGGCTCACAAACGGTGATCGTGCGCGATGGTAAAGGCATTGACCCAGCCAGCGGCAATGAAGTTGCGGTGCCTGCTAATGCAGAAAGCGTGGTCAGCAACAACCGCATGCGCGGCGAAATTGATTCGGCATTGGCTGCATTGCAATTGCTCAGTCCCGACGACGCGATGCGATTGAAAGCCGCGCAAGCTTTGGTGTCGGAACCTGACCCGAGCAAAAAAGTGTTGTTAGACAAAGCGATAGCCGTTGAAAAAAATCCAGCCATCAGCCAATTGCTGTTGTTGGCACAAGCGGCGATAGACATCACCAGCACAGACGCCAAAGCGCGCATGGCCGCAGCCAAAGCACTGGGCAACAGCAAAACACCGAACACGCAATTGCTGCTGAACCAGCAAATGACGCAAGAAACCGATCCGGCAGTGAGAGCGCAAATGGGTGCTTCCTTGACTGAGATCAAATCCGCATTGGCCTGGGGCGAACGACTTGGCGCACTTTTCACCGGCTTGAGTTTGGGATCTATTTTGTTATTGGTCGCGCTTGGACTCGCCATCACCTACGGTTTGATGGGTGTCATCAACATGGCCCATGGCGA
>Ga0136641_1000210_pt1 | contig 25109 bp, 18 predicted proteins | sample EliLak1302023Y_FD_115312 | JGI IMG/M metagenome (GOLD analysis project Ga0136641, IMG submission 115312) | Freshwater microbial communities from Elizabeth Lake, Yosemite National Park, California, USA - 13020-23Y | ecosystem: Environmental > Aquatic > Freshwater > Lake ...
CTGCCGTGGCTGCAGGCAGCTACGGGCTGGGCGCGCGCGCACCGGCGCCGGCTGCATCCGGCGCACCCGGCGCACCCGGCGCACCCGGCGCGGCCGCCGCGGCCGCCGTGGCCTCAGCCTCGAAGGCGCCCCGGCTGCTGTACTACCGCAACCCCATGGGCCTGGCCGATACCTCGCCGACACCGAAGAAGGACTCGATGGGCATGGACTACATCGCCGTCCACGAAGGCGAAGACGAACCGGCTGCGCCCGCTGCGGCGGGCGGGGCGGCTGCGCCCAAGGCTGTGCGCATCAGCACCGAGAAGATCCAGAAGCTGGGCGTGCGCACCGAAGCGGCCAGCCTGCGCCCGCTGGGCAAGACCGTGCGCGCGGCAGGGCGTGTCGAGCCCGATGAACGGCGCGTCTCGGTGATCGCGGCGAAGTTCGAGGGCTATGTCGAGAAGCTGCTGGTCAATGTGACCGGCCAGACCGTGACCCGGGGCCAGCCGCTGTTCGAGGCCTACAGCCCCGAGCTCGTCTCGGCGCAGCGCGAATACCTGATCGCCCTGCAGGGCACGCAGACCCTGAAAGAGGCCGGCAGCGACGCGCAGGTCGGCATGCAGCAGCTCGTCGATTCCAGCCTGGCCCATTTGCGCCACTGGGATCTGTCGCCCGATCAACTGCAGCGCCTGGTGAAGACCGGCCAGGCGCAGCGCAACATCACCTTCCTGTCGCCGGTGTCGGGCGTGGTGACGGAGAAGAAGGCGCTGCTGGGCATGCGCTTCATGCCCGGCGACCTGCTGTACCAGGTGACCGATCTGTCGGCGGTCTGGGTCATCGCCGACCTGTCCGAACAGGACATCGGCCTGGTCAAGGCCGGCGCCCGGGTGCGCGTCACCACCACCGCCTACCCCAACGAGGTCTTCGACGGGCGCGTCACCTATGTCTACCCGACGCTGAAGGCCGAAACCCGCAGCATTCCCGTGCGGGTGGAACTGGCCAACCCCGGCGGCAAGCTCAAGCCGGCCATGTTCGCGCAGGTCGAGCTGCAGGTCGGCGGACCCGCCCCGGTGCTCACGGTGCCGGATTCGGCGGTGATCGACACCGGCACGCGGCGCCTGGTGCTGGTGCAAGTCGGCGTCGGGCGCTTCGAGCCTCGCGAGGTCGAACTGGGCGCCCGTGGCGAGCATTTCGTCGAAGTCCGGCGCGGCCTGCGCGACGGCGAGCAGGTGGTGGTGGCCGCCAACTTCCTGATCGATGCCGAGAGCAACCTGAAGGCGGTCGTCGGTGGCGCTGCGGCAGCGCCGGCATCCGCCGCTGCGTCCCAGGCGGCCCGGGCGCCGGCGGCCGCCGCCAGCAGCCACAGCGGCCACTGAGCCGAGGACACCATGCTGGCTCGCATCATCCAGTGGTCGGGCAGGAACGCCTTCCTGGTCCTGCTCGGCACCCTGTTCGTCGTCATCGGCGGTGTCGTCGCCGTGATGAAGACGCCGCTCGACGCACTGCCCGACCTGTCGGACGTGCAGGTCATCGTCTACACCGAGGTCCCGGGCCAGGCGCCGCAGGTCGTCGAGGACCAGGTGACCTACCCGCTGACCACCGCGATGCTGGCGGTACCGAAGAGCAAGGTCGTGCGCGGCTTCTCGTTCTTCGGCGCGTCCTTCGTGTACGTCATCTTCGAGGACGGCACCGACATCTACTGGGCGCGCAGCCGCGTGCTCGAGTACCTGAACTTTGCGTCGGCCCGCCTGCCCAAGGGCGTGTCGCCGTCGCTCGGGCCTGACGCCACCGGCGTCGGCTGGGTCTACCAGTACGTGCTGCTGGCCCGCAACAAGACCCTGGCCGAACTGCGCACCATCCAGGACTGGTACGTGCGCTACCAGCTCACCAAAGCAGCGGGTGTGGCCGAAGTGGCCTCGCTGGGTGGCTTCGTGCAGACCTACCAGGTCACCGTCGATCCGCTCAAGCTGCGCAGCTACGGCATCCCCCTGATGAAGGTGTCGCAGGTCATCCGCGACAGCAACCGCGACGTCGGCGGGCGGGTGGTCGAGATGGCCGAGACCGAGTTCATGGTGCGCGGCAAGGGCTACCTGCGCAGCAAGGCCGACATCGAGATGCTGGTGCTCAAGAGCGAGGGCGGCACGCCGGTGCTGATCCGTGACATCGCGCGGGTCGAGATGGCCCCCGACGAGCGGCGCGGCCTGTCCGAGCTGAACGGCGAGGGCGAGGTGGTGTCGGGCATCGCCATGGCGCGCTTCGGCCAGAACGCCCTCGAAGTGATCGACAACCTGAAAGCCAAGGTCGCCGAAATTTCGGCCGGCCTGCCCGAGGGCGTGACGATCGAGGCCGTCTACGACCGTTCGGACCTGATCCACCGCGCCATCGCCAACCTGCAGCGCACGCTGCTGGAGGAAAGCCTCATCGTCGCCGCCGTCTGCGTGGTCTTCCTGATGCACCTGCGCTCGGCGCTGGTGGCCATCCTGATGCTGCCGGTGGGCGTGCTGATCTCGTTCATCGCCATGCACGCCCTGGGCATGAACTCGAACCTGATGAGCCTGGGCGGCATCGCCATCGCCATCGGGGCGATGGTCGACGCGGCCATCGTCATGATCGAGAACGCCCACAAGCACCTGGAGCGCCTGGACCGCGCCCAACCCGACCACGGCGTCAAGGAACGCGCCGTCGCCATGCTGGAGGCCTGCGTCGAAGTCGGGCCGGCGCTGTTCTTCTCGCTGCTGATCATCACCGTGTCCTTCCTGCCGGTGTTCACCCTCGAGTCGCAGGAAGGGCGTTTGTTCGCGCCGCTGGCCTACACCAAGACCTTCTCGATGGCCGGTGCGGCGCTGCTGTCGGTGACGCTGGTGCCGGTGCTGATGCTGCTGTTCATCCGCGGCCGGGTCATGCCCGAGGCCAAGAACCCCTTGAACCGCTTCCTGATCGGGGCCTATCGGCCGCTCATCGCCGCGGTCATGCGCTGGAAGAAGACCACCATCGCGCTGGCGCTGATCGCCCTGGCCGTGTCCTGGGTTCCGGCGTCCCGACTCGGCAGCGAGTTCATGCCCACGCTGAACGAAGGCACGCTGCTGTACATGCCGGCGTCCTTGCCGGGGATGTCCATCACCAAGGCCGCCGAGGTGCTGCAGACCCAGGACCGGATCATCAAGGGCTTCCCCGAGGTGGCTTCGGTCTACGGCAAGGCCGGCCGCGCCAACACCGCCACCGACCCGGCACCGACCGAGATGTTCGAGACCGTCATCAACCTCAAGCCGCCCGACCAGTGGCGGGCCGGCATGACCACCGACAAGCTGATCGCCGAGATGGACCAGGCGCTGCAGTTCCCCGGCATCAGCAATGCCTGGACGATGCCGATCAAGGCCCGCATCGACATGCTGTCCACCGGCATCCGCACGCCCATCGGGATCAAGGTCTTCGGCAAGGATCTCGGCGAGATGGAGCGGCTGGCCCAGGCGATCGAGGCCGTGGTCAAGACGGTGCCGGGCACGACCTCGGCCTTCGCCGAGCGCCTGACCGGCGGCAGCTACCTGAACATCGAACCCGACCGCGTGGCGCTGGCGCGCTACGGCCTGTCGGTGGGCGAGCTGCTGGATGTCATCGGCACCGCGCTGGGCGGCGAGATGGTCACCACCACCGTCGAAGGCCGCGAGCGCTTCGGCGTCAGCGTGCGCTACCCGCGCGAGTTGCGCAGCAACCCCGAGCAGATCGAACGCGAGGTGCTGGTGCCCGTGATGGGCGGCGCCGGGCTGGCCACGACCGTGCCGCTGGGCCAGGTGGCCCGGGTGGTCGTGGCGCGCGGCACGCCGGGCATACGCACCGAAAACGCGCTGTTGTCGGCCTACATCTTCGTCGACATCCGCGACCGCGACATCGGTGGCTATGTGGCCGAGGCGCGCCGGGCGGTGGCCGCGCAGGTGCAGTTCCCGCCCGGCTACTACATCACCTGGAGCGGGCAGTTCGAGGCCATGGAGCGCGCCATCGCGAAGATGAAGATCGTCGTGCCGGTCACCCTGCTGCTGATCTTCCTGCTGCTGTACCTGAACTTCCGCCGCCTGACCGAGACCTTCATCGTGATGCTGTCGGTGCCCTTTGCGCTGGTCGGCGGCATCTGGCTGATGTGGGCGCTGGGCTACAACCTGTCGGTGGCGGTGGCGGTGGGTTTCATCGCGCTGGCCGGCGTGGCCGCAGAAACCGGTGTCGTGATGCTGATCTACCTCGACCACGCCTGGGTGGCCGCGCAGCAAGGCTGCCGCCAGCAAGGCCGTCAGCCCGGCGCCGCCGACCTCTATGGCGCGGTGATGGAAGGCGCCGTCGAGCGCGTGCGGCCCAAGATGATGACCGTGGTGGCCATCATGGCCGGCCTGCTGCCGATCATGTGGGGCAGCGGCACGGGCTCCGAAGTGATGCGCCGCATCGCGGCCCCGATGGTCGGCGGCATGATCTCGTCGACGGTGTTGACCTTGTGCGTGATCCCCGCGCTGTATGCGCTGGTCAAGCAGTGGCAGCTCAACCGTCGCCCATGAGGATGTCGAAAGCGGCCTGCAGCTTGCGCTCGTAGCTGGCCTTGGCTGTGGCGATGGTCACGGGCGTCCAGGCCATGAAGCCCTGGCCGGACTTCATCCCGGTGTCGCCGCGCGCCACCCTGTCGCTCAGGCAGGCGGGCACTTCGGTGACGTTCGACAGCGACGGGTAGATCGCGCGTGCCGCGCTGCACACGGAATCCCAGCCGGAGATCTCTTTTTGCAGGATCGGGCCGACCGCTGCGTAGCGAAAGCCAAAGCTGTAGCGCACGGCGAGGTCCACGTCTTCGGGGGTGGCGACGCCGGCATCGATCAGCGACATCGCCTCGCGCATCAACGCGTGCTGGATGCGGTTGGCCAGGAAGCCGGGGATGTCGCGGCGGACCAGCACCGGCTTCTTGCCCAGGGCGATGTAGAGCTCGCAGACCCGCTGGCCCAGCGCCGGGTCCGACGCCTCGCCCAGCACCACCTCCACCAGCGGCACCACGTGCGCGGGCATGAAGTAGTGGATGTTGAACATCCGGCTGGCACCCGCCAGCCCGGCGGCGATCTGCGAGATGGGGAAGCCCGAACTGTTGCTGCCGATGGGCACGCCAGCCGGCACGCGGGCGTCGAGGTCGGCAAACACCGCCTGCTTCAGCGCCATGTTCTCGGCCACGGTTTCGATGACCAGGCTGACACCGTCCCAGTCATTCCAACTGTCGAGCGCGCCGCATTGCAGGCGCAGCGACCAGCCGGCCGGCGGCTGCTGCAGCAGCAGCGCGCGCGCCAGCTGCAGCGTGGGCTCGCGGCCGGCCTCGCTGCGCGCCACCGTGCGGCCCAGCATCAGCACGCGGGCGCCCTGCGCCAGAAAACCGGCGGCAATGCCTTGGGCCATGATGCCAGTGCCGACGATGGCGGCGCGCAGGCTTGAATGTTCGGACATGGCGTCTTTCGGGTTCGACCGCCCCGGTGGCGGGCTGCCTATCATCGTGGATGGCCCAGCCCTTCAGGCGGATGGCGCCACCCCCTTCATTGCCCCAGGACTGCACATGCCCCTCATCGAATCCGTCAGCGTGGCCGTTGCCCGCGTGCCGCTGGACCAGGTCACTTCTTTCGCCACCCGCACCGTCAGCGAGCGCTACTACGGCCTGGTCAAGGTGCGCAGCACCGACGGCATCGAAGGCATCGGCTTTTGCTACATCGGCAGCCGCGGTGGTTCGGTGCTGAAGGTGGCGGTGGAAGAGCTGCTGGCGCCGGTGCTGATCGGCGAGAACAGCCACCGCAGCGAAGGCCTGTGGCAGGCGATGTACCAGGAAGCGCTGCTGCAGGGCCGCGCCGGCGCGGTGATGCGCGGCATCTCCATCCTGGACACCGCCCTGTGGGACCTCAACGCGCGTTCTGTGGGCCTGCCGCTGCACGACTACCTGGGCTGCGTCGAGCGCACCAGCGTGCCGGCTTACGCCAGCGGCGGCTACTACGTCGACGGCAAGACGCCGGCCATGCTGGGCGCTGAAATGGCTGGCTACGCCGAGGCCGGCTTCAAGGCCGTGAAGATGAAGGTCGGCCGCTACACACCGGCCGAAGAAGCCGAACGCGTGGCTGCCGCGCGGGATGCCATAGGCCCCGATGTGCTGCTGATGCTGGATGTCAACAACGGCTGGAAAGACCTGCCGACAGCGATGGCGTACGTGCGCCGCTTCGAGGAACACGACCCCTACTGGATCGAAGAGCCCTTCACGCCCGACGCCATCGACCTGCACGCCCGGCTGGCTCAGCGCACGGGCGTGACCATCGCCACTGGCGAGATCGAAGTCGGCCGCTGGCGATTCCGCGAATTGATCGCCGCGGGCGGCGCCGAGATCTTGCAGACCGACGCCGCCGTCTGCGGCGGCATCAGCGAATGGCGGCGCATCGCCGCGCACGCCGACAGCTGCGGCATCACGGTCAGCCCGCACTGGTTCCACGACCTGCACGCGCCGCTGGTGGCGGCCACGCCGAACGCGCGCTTCGTCGAGTTCTTCCCCGACGACCAGGTGCTGAACTTTCGCCGCCTGCTCGACAAGCAGCTCACGCCGAAAGACGGCCGCCTGATGCTGCACCAGACGCCGGGCCTGGGTTTCGCCTTCGACGAAGCGGCGGTGACGAAGTACAGCGCCGGCGGGCCGGTCTGGACGCTGATCCCATGAAAGTCACGGCTGTCGAACTGCAGCGTTTCATAGCCGGGATGCTGGCTGCGGTCGGCTTGCCGGCTGCCGATGCCGCGCAGGTGGCCGAGCTAATGACGCAGGCCGATCTGACCGGCGCTGACGGCCACGGCGTGTTCCGCTTGCCGCAGTACCTGCGTCGCATCCGCGCCGGCGGCCTGAACGTGAAGCCGAACATCCGCGCGGAACGCGAGACCAGCGCCAGCGCCGTCATCCACGGTGACAACGGCATGGGCCACCTGGTGATGCGCCGCGCCACCGAACTGGCCATCGCCAAGGCCCTGGCGCATGGCATCGGCTGGGTCGGCGCCCACCACAGCAACCACGCCGGGCCGGCGGCGTTGTATGCCGACCTGGCTGCCGAGGCCGGCCTGGTCGGCATCTGCCTGGCCGTGGGCAGCGCCAACCACATGGCGCCCTGGGGCTCGATCGAGCCACTCTTGTCCACCAACCCGATCGCCATCGCCGTGCCCGGCCGCCGCCACGGCACGGTGCTGCTGGACATGGCCACCACCGTGGCCGCCTACGGCAAGGTCAAGCTGGCCGCGCAGCGCGGGCAGGCCATGCCCGAGGGCTGGATGATCGACGGCCAGGGCCAGCCGCTGACCGACCCGGCGCGCGCCAAGGAAGGCACGCTGCTGCCCATCGGTGGCTACAAGGGCTATGGCCTGTCGCTGATGATCGGCCTGCTGGCCGGCACGCTGAACGGCGCGGCCATGGGCAGCCAGGTGGTGGACTTCAACGCCGACGACACCACGCTGACCAACACCGGCCACACCATCGCCGTGCTGAACCCGGCCGCTTTCTGCGACGCCGAGGCCTTTCGCGACGAGGTCGACCGCATCGTCGACGAACTGCAGGCCGCCGCCCGGCTGCCGGGCGTGGACCGCATCCGGGTGCCCGGTGAAGGGCGCCAGGAAACGCGGCGGGACCGCCAGGCCAGCGGCATACCGCTGACGACCGAATTGCGGGCCACGCTGGACAGGCTGGCCGCTGAACTGGGCGTGCCGGCCCTGTCGTTTCATTGCACCGGCTGCGGCGCGGGTTTGAACAGGCGGTAACCTCGCGCCTTTGATTCTGCCGTTCCGGCTGACCGCCGGGATGACCCGTCCCCATGCGCTTCTTCATGCCTGTCCTGCTCGCAGCAGCCCTCCTGTCCGCCTGTGGCAAGTCCGACAAACCCGCGGCCGGTCCGACCGAGGCTGCCGGCAAACCCGCGGTCAGGCTGCTGCTGTTGCCCGAAGACCTGCTGACCCTGGCCGCCAGCACGCTGGCCAGCGGCCCGGTCATCACCGGTTCGGTGCAGCCCGAGCGGCGCGCCGACCTGCGCGCCGAGGTGGCTGCGGTGGTGCTGCAGATCCTGAAGGACAACGGCGAGGCGGTGAAGGCCGGCGACCTGCTGGTGCGACTCGACGACACCGCCATCCGCGACAGTCTGGCCTCGGCCGAAGAGGCGGTGCGGGCCGCTTCGCAGGCCTTCGACCAGAGCGAGCGCCAGGTGACGCGGCTGAAGACACTGCAGGCCCAGGGCATGACCAGCACGCAGGCGCTGGAAGACGCCGAAGTGCGGCGCAACAACGCGCAGAGCGACCTGGTGGCGGCCAAGTCGCGCGTCGTCTCGGCGCGCCAGCAGTTGCAGCGGACGGGCGTTCGCGCACCCTTCGACGGCGTGGTCAGCGAGCGCAAGGCGTCGGCGGGCGACACGGTGCAGATCGGCAAGGAACTGCTGAAGGTCATCGACCCCCGCAGCATGCGTTTCGAAGGCCTGGTGTCGGCCGACCGCATGAGCGACTTGAAGCTGGGGCAAGCCGTGCGCCTTCGCGTCAACGGCTATGGTCAGGGCGACTTCAACGGCAAGGTCCAGCGCATCGACGCGGCGGCCAATGCCACGACCCGGCAGGTGGCGGTCATCGTCAGCTTCAGCGACGCCGCGGCGGCGCCGCGCGTGGCCGGGCTGTTCGCCGAGGGCCGCGTCGAAACCGGCAGTTCGCAAGGGCTGACGCTGCCTGAAACCGCCGTCGTGCGGGCCGGTGACAGCGCCTGGGCCTGGCGTGTCGGCAGCGGCGGCGTGCTCAACAAGGTGACCATCAAGCTGGCCGAGCGCGACCCGCGCACCGGCTTGCTGCAGGTCTTGCAAGGCCTGGCCAGCGGCGACCGCGTGCTGCGCAACCCGGCCAGCACGCTGACCGAGGGCCAGCCCTTCGAGCTGGCCACTTCATCCGTCCGTGCGGCCTCGGCCGCCAAGTGAGCAGCCATGTTCCTGTCTGAATTCAGCATCAAGCGGCCGATCGCGATGATCGTGATCATCGTGGCCTTGATGGCGCTGGGTTTGCTCGCGCTGTCCAAGCTGCGCGTCAACCAGATCCCGGACGTCGAACAGCCGGTGCTCGTCGTCGCCATCCCCTACCCGGGTGCGTCGCCGGACACCGTGGAACGCGAAATCGTCAACCGCATCGAGAAGGCGCTGCAGGGTATCGCCGGCATCGACCAGTTGCGGTCCACGTCCAGCGAAGGCAGCGCCCAGCTGGTGCTGGTCTTCAACTTCGACAAGAACATGGTGGTGGCGGCCGACGAGGTGCGCAACGCCATTGCCTCGGTGCGCTACAAGCTGCCCATCGAGATGCGCGAGCCCATCCTGCAGCGGGTCGACCCGTCGGCGCAACCCATCATGCAGATGGCGCTGTCGTCCAGCACACTGACGCACGCAGCCATCTCGCGCCTCGGTGAAGACCAGCTGGCCGACAAGTTCCGCGGCATCCCGGGCGTGGCCGTAGTCAACATCAACGGCGCGCTCAAGCGCGAACTGTCGGTGCTGCTCAAGAGCGAGAAGCTGCGCGAGTACGAGGTTTCGGTGACCGAGGTGGTGGCCGCCCTGCGGGCGCAGAACGCCACCGCTCCGGTGGGCAAGGTGCGCGGCGCGCTGGAAGACCAGAGCATCCGGCTGGTCGGCCGCATCGAGTCGCCCAAGGCCTTCGAGCAGATCGTCATCAAACGCCGCGGCAACGAAATGGTGCGCCTGGGCCAGGTCGCGACGGTGCAGGACGGCTTCGCCGAGCTGAGCGGCTTTTCTGTGCGCAACAGCAACCCCAACGTCGGCATTTCAGTGACGCGCACCCGCGAGGCCAGCACCGTGACGGTGGCCGACAAGGTTCGCCAGCTGGTCAAGGACATCAACGCCACCTTGCCGCCGGGCACCCAGCTGGAGGTGACGCAGGACGGCGGCGAGAACGCCTACAACAGCCTGCGCAACGTCATCGATGCCTTGGCCTTTGGCGCGATGCTGACCGTTTTCGTGGTCTATGTTTTCCTGAATTCCTGGCGCAGCACGCTGATCACGGCGCTGTCGCTGCCGACCTCCGTCATCGCGGCCTTCATCGCGGTGTGGCTGGCCGGCTTCACGCTGAATTTCATGAGCCTGCTTGGCCTGAGCCTGGCCATCGGCGTGCTGATCGACGACGCCATCGTGGTCCGCGAGAACATCGTGCGCCACATGGAAATGGGCGAAGACCGGCGCACCGCTGCGCTCAACGGCACGGCCGAAATCGGCCTGGCCGTGGCCGCCACCACCTTCAGCATCGTGGCCGTGTTCGTGCCGGTGGCCTTCATGCCGGGCGTGTCGGGCGAGTGGTTCCGGCCGTTCGGCGTGACGGTCGTGGCCTCGGTGCTGGTCAGCCTGTTCATCAGTTTCACGCTCGACCCGATGCTGTCGGCTTACTGGGGCGACCCGCCCGGCCAGCACCTGAAGGAAAAGCGCGGCATCAGCAAGCTGCTCGGCCGCTTCAATGATTGGTTCGACCACCAGGCCGAGCGCTATGGCCGCATCATCGCCTGGGCGCTGCACCACCGCCGCTGGATGGCAGTGTTTGCTGCGGCCAGCCTGGTGGGCGCGCTGGCGCTGCAGTTCAAGTACGGCGGCACCAGCTTCTTCCCGTCGTCCGATGCCGGCCAGATCGCCATCGACGTGCGCACCCCGCCCAGCAGCAGCCTGGAATATTCGCGACTCAAGGTCGAAGCCGCTGCCGCCCTGGCCCGCACCATGCCCGAGACCCTCGCGACCAACAGCAACGTCAATGCCAACGGCGGGCGTGTCTACGTCGACATCGGCAAGAGCGTGAAGCGCCAGCGCAGTGCCGAAGAGATCGCGGGCGACGTGCGCAAGCTCACGGCGCGCCTGGTCGGCGCCGAATACGTGGTGCTGGACAACTTCAACAACGGCGTGCAAAAGCCGGTGCAGATCAAGTTCACCGGCACCGACACGCGCAAGTTGCTGGAAATCACCAACGACTTCATGGACAAGCTGCGCAAGGTGCCGGGCGCGGTGGACGTGGGCCTGTCGGAACAGGACCCGCAGAACGAGCTGAAGATCGAACTCGACCGCAGCCTGGCCAACACCCTGGGCATCTCGGTGGGCGACGCCGCGCAAGCCCTGCGCGTGGCTTTCGCGGGCGTGGAAGTCGGCGACTGGGTCGACCCCAGCGGCGAGACGCGTGACGTGTCGGTGCGCCTGGACCCGGCCGACCGCGTGGATGCCAGCAACATCGAACGCCTGCCGATTTCGGTCGGCGGCAGCAACCAGATGGTGCCGCTGGAGCAGATCGCCAAGGTGACCATGGGCAAGGGCCCCAGCCAGATCCAGCACAGCGACGGCAAGCGCACCATCAGCGTGGGTGCCAACGCCCAGGGCCGGGCGCCGGGTGAAGTCACGGCCGACGCGATGAAGATCGCCCAGGCCACCACCTACCCGCCGGGCTTCGGGCTGGAACTGGCCGGTTCGTCGAAAGACCAGCAGGAGGTCTTCAAGCAGATGGGCATCGCGCTGCTGTCGGGCATCGCGCTGATGTACCTGGTGCTGGTGATGCAGTTCAGCTCGTTCACGGCGCCTCTGGCGGTGATGATGTCGCTGCCGCTGTCGCTGATCGGCGTGGTGCTGGCGCTGCTGCTGACCAAGGGCACGCTGAACCTGATGAGCCTGATCGGCGTGATCATGCTGATGGGCCTGGTGGCCAAGAACGCCATCCTGCTGCTGGACGCCGCGCGCTCGCTGGAGGCCGAGGGCGTCGACCGCGAAGAAGCGCTGATGGCCGCCGGCAAGAAGCGCTTGCGGCCGATCCTGATGACCACCTTCGCGCTGATCGCCGGCATGCTGCCGGTGGCCATCGGCCTGGGCGAGGGCAGCGAGTTCTACCGCCCGATGGCCGTGGCCATCATCGGCGGCACCCTCACCAGCACCTTCCTGACGCTGCTGGTCATACCCAGCTTCTACGACAGCATCGAGAAATCACGCGACGGCGCCATCGCCAAGTTCCATCAGCGCGACACGCGCTGGCCGACGGCCATCGCCTTCGCGGTGACCGGCCTGGAAGCGGTGGCCACACTGCTGATGCTGCGCCTGCTGTGGCGCCTGCTGGCCCGGGCCTGGTCCTGGCTGCGCCGGGGCGGCTGGCGGCGTGCCGCGGTGGTCGGCATCGGTGTCTGACGCCGGCGCGACGCGCACGGGGCTGGACCTGCTGGCCCGGGTCGAGGCCATCGCCCGGGCGGCCGGCGCGGTGATCCTGGCGGTCTACGGCAGCGACTTCGCGGTGACCGACAAGGCCGATGCCTCCCCCGTCACCGCCGCCGACGCGCAGGCCGAGGCGCTGATCACGCCGGCCCTGCAGGCGCTGCAAGCAGACTGGGCGGTGGTGGCTGAAGAGGCGGCCGCGCAGGGGCTTACGCCGCAGACCGGCCGCCGCTGGTGGCTGGTCGACCCCTTGGACGGCACGCGTGAATTCGTCTCGCGCAACGGCGAATTCACGGTCAATATCGCGCTCATCGAAGACGGCGCGCCGCTGCTGGGTGTGGTCTACGTGCCCGTGGCGGACCGGCTGTACGCCGGCCTGGTGGGGCAGGGCGCGTGGCTGGAAGAGGCGGGTCTGCGCCGTCCGATCCGCTGCCGCAGCGCACCCGCCGGCGGCATCACCCTGGCCTGCAGCCGTTCGCACGGCGACGAGGCCGCCACCGCCGCGTGGTTGAACGGCCGCCCGGTGGCCCACACGCTGAAGGCCGGCTCGTCCTTGAAGTTCGGCTTGATCGCCGCCGGCCAGGCCGACCTCTACCCGCGTCTGGGCCGCACCATGGAATGGGACACCGCCGCCGGCCACGCCGTGCTGCGCGCCGCGGGCGGCGAGGTCAGGGACCTGGCCGGTGCCGTGCTGCGCTACGGCAAGCCGGGTCACGAGAACCCGCACTTCGTCGCCAGCGGGCTGTAGACGGGGCGGCGCCGGTCCGCTTCCCCGCGCAGCGGGCCCGTGGGAAATCCCCGGCCGTGTCGGCGCTGGCGCGCTCCTAGAATCGACAACGTCTGCCACACCCGGAAAGCCTGCATGCCGTCCCACCGCCGCGCCGCGGAACCCGCAACCAAGGAAGCCCCGGCGACCCCCGCCTTGCGCACGCTCAAGAAGTACCCCAACCGGCGCCTCTACGACACCCGCAGCAGCAGCTACATCACGCTGGCCGACGTCAAGCAGATGGTGCTGGGCGGCGAGGCCTTCGAGGTGCGCGACGCCAAGTCCGGCGAAGACCTGACGCGCAGCATCCTGCTGCAGATCATCCTGGAAGAGGAATCCGGCGGCGTGCCGATGTTCACCGCCCAGACGCTGAGCCAGATCATCCGTTTCTACGGCCACGCCATGCAGGGCGTGATGGGCACCCTGCTCGAGAAGAACATGTCGGCCTTCGCCGAACTGCAGGCGCAGCTTCTGAACCCGGTGAACGTCGCCAAAGGCCTGTACGACCCCCAGCACCTGAGCCCCGAGGTCTGGACGCAGTTCATGACCGGCCAGGCGCCGGCCCTGCAAGGCATCATGGACGGCTACCTGGCGCAGAGCCGCAGCGTGTTCGAAAAGATGCAACAGGCCGGGTCGCTGTTTCCTGGCCTGCCCGGTATGCCGGGCTTTCCGGGCGCCAAGAAATAGCGGCCGGCGCGCGGCCGCGGCGCTGGCCGTCGCGATGAACGAAAATCGGGCGATGACTGCAACCTCCATCGCTGCCCTGAAGGCACCCACCGTCGGATTTGTCAGCCTGGGTTGCCCCAAGGCCCTGACCGACTCTGAACTCATCCTCACGCAGTTGCGCGCCGAGGGCTACGAAACCAGCAAGAGCTACGAGGGCGCCGACCTCGTCATCGTCAACACCTGCGGTTTTATCGACGCCGCCGTCCAGGAAAGCCTGGACACCATCGCCGAAGCGCTGGCCGCCAACGGCAAGGTCATCGTCACCGGCTGCCTGGGAGCGAAAAGCGGTGACGACGGCGGCAACCTGGTGCGCCAGATGCACCCCAGCGTGCTGGCCGTCACCGGCCCGCATGCCACGCAAGAGGTGATGGACGCCGTCCACACCCACGTGCCCAAGCCGCACGACCCCTTCCTGGACCTGGTGCCCGAGAGCCGCGGCATCGCCGGCATCAAGCTCACGCCGCGCCACTACGCCTACCTGAAGATCAGCGAGGGCTGCAACCACCGCTGCACCTTCTGCATCATCCCCAGCATGCGCGGCGACCTGGTCTCGCGGCCCATCGGCGACGTGCTGAACGAGGCCCGCGCGCTGTTCGAGTCGGGCGTCAAGGAACTGCTGGTCGTCAGCCAGGACACCAGCGCCTACGGCGTCGACGTGAAGTACCGCACCGGCTTCTTCGACGGCCAGCCCGTGAAGACACGCCTGTTCGAGTTGTGCGAACGCCTGGCCACCCTGGCCGAAGCGCACGGCGCCTGGGTGCGGCTGCACTACGTCTACCCCTACCCCAGCGTGGACGAGGTGCTGCCGCTGATGGCGCAGGGCCGCATCCTGCCCTACCTGGACGTGCCTTTCCAGCATGCCCACCCCGATGTGCTCAAGCGCATGAAGCGCCCGGCCAGCGGCGAGCGCAACCTCGAGCGCCTGGCCCGCTGGCGCGAGCTGTGCCCCGAAATCGTCGTGCGCAGCACCTTCATCGCGGGCTTTCCGGGCGAGACCGAAGCCGAGTTCGAGACCCTGCTCGACTTCGTCCGCGAGGCGCAGATCGACCGTGCCGGCTGCTTCGCCTATTCACCGGTGAAGGGCGCCACCGCCAACGAACTGCCCGGCATGCTGCCGCAGGCCGAGCGTGAAGCCCGCCAGGCCCGCTTCATGGCCGTGGCCGAGGCCGTCTCCATCGCCAAGCTGAAGCGCCGCATCGGCGCGACCATGCAGGTGCTGATCGACCATGCGCCCGCGCTGGGCCGCAAGGGTGGTATCGCCCGCAGCTACGCCGACGCACCCGAGATCGACGGCACCGTCCGCCTGCTGCCGCCGGAAAAGGCCAGCAAGGTGTTGAAGGTGGGCGAGTTCACGCGCGCCCGCATCGTGGCCACCGACGGCCACGACCTCATCGCCCAGCCCATCTGAACACACCGCCATGACCCGCGACCTCAGTACCGACCTGATCCACCACCCCTACACGCCGCCGGCCGGTTTCGAGGCCCCGCAGGGCCCCGTGCACAGGGCCAGCACCGTGGTCTTCAAGGACGTGGCCGCGCTGCGCAACCGCGACTGGAAACGCCGCGACGGCTACACCTACGGCCTGCACGGCACCCCCACCACCTTCGCGCTGGAAGCCCGCATCGCCACGCTGGAAGGCGGCAAGCACTGCCTGCTGCTGCCCAGCGGCCTGGCGGCGGTGACCCTGGTCGACATGGCCTGCTTGTCGGCCGGCGACGAGGTGCTGCTGCCGCTCAATGTCTACGGTCCGAGCCGCGAGTTTGCCCGCCACGAGCTGGCGCGCTGGGGCATCACGCACCGCCTCTACGACCCGATGGACACCGCGGCGCTGGACGACCTGATCGGCCCGCAGACCCGGCTGGTCTGGCTGGAAGCGCCGGGCTCGGTGACGATGGAGTTTCCCGATCTGGCCGGGCTGGCGGCCGTTGCCCGGGCGCGCGGCGTGCTCACCGCGCTGGACAACACCTGGGGCGCCGGCATCGCGCTGCGCGGCTTCGACCATGGCATCGACATCGTCATGCAGGCGCTGACCAAGTACCCCAGCGGCGGCGGCGACGTGCTGATGGGCTCGGTGGTCACGCGCGACGCGGCGCTGCACGAGCAGCTGGCCTTGACGCAGATGCACAGCGGCTTCGGCATCGCCGGCAACGACGCCGAACTGGTGCTGCGTTCGCTGGCCAGCATGCCGCTGCGTTACGCGGCCCAGGACCGCGCCGGTCGCGAACTGGCGCAGTGGTTGGCCTCGCGCAGCGAGGTCGCGGCGGTGCTGCACCCGGCGCTGGAGGGCGCGCCGGGCCATGCCAACTGGCAGCGGCACTGCACGGCGGCGGCAGGGCTGTTCTCGGTCATGCTCGACAGCCGCTACACGCTGTCGCAGGTCGATGCCTTCGTCGACGGTCTGCAGCTGTTCCGCATCGGCTACTCCTGGGCCGGTCCGCAGAGCCTGGTGGTGCCGTACAGCATCGCATCGATGCGCGACGCGGAAGCGCTGGCGCTGTCACCCCACCTGCGAGGGCATCTGGTGCGCTTCTCGCTGGGCCTGGAGGCAGTGGCGGATCTGCAGGCCGATCTGGCACAGGCCCTGGCCACCGCCTTGCGCTGAAGGCCCGCGGCTCAGGCCTTGGATGAGACTTTGTGTCTCATCAACCGACCGTGTTCGCGGTTCCAGTCGCGCTCTTTTTCGGTGTTGCGCTTGTCGTGCTCGGCCTTGCCCTTGGCCAGGGCGATCTCGGCCTTCACGCGCCCGCCCTTGTAGTGCAGGTTCAGCGGCACCAGGGTGTAGCCCTTCTGTTCCACCTTGCCGATCAACCGGCGTATCTCTTCCTTGTGCAGCAAGAGCTTCTTGGTGCGGTCGGCCTCGGGGTGGATGTGGGTGGACGCCGTGCGCAGCGCGTTGATGCGGCAGCCGATCAGGAAGAGCTGGCCGTCGCGGATGGTCACGTAGCCGTCGGTGAGCTGAACCTGCCCCGCGCGCACGGCCTTGACCTCCCAACCTTCCAGCACCATGCCCGCCTCGTACTGCTCGTCGATGTGGTATTCGTACCGGGCACGGCGGTTTTCGGCGATGTTGGGTATGAGGGGCGTCTTGGACATGGGAACCGGGGGCTGGCAGTCACCTGGGGCTGAACTGCACTTCTACAATCGACGCATTGTATGAAGCACGTGCGCAAGTCGGTTCTGCTCTGGTACTCGCCCCGCGAGATGTTCGACCTGGTGGTCGGGGTCGAGGCCTACCCGAGCTTCCTGCCCTGGTGCCAGAGTGCGGAAGTGCTGGAGCAGCACGACGACGGCGTGGTCGCCCGGCTGGGCCTGTCCTACATGGGCGTGCGTCAGTCCTTCACCACGCGCAACCACAACGTCAGTGGCGAGTCGGTGCAACTGCACCTCATCGACGGACCCTTCTCGTTGCTGGAAGGCCACTGGCAGTTCAAGCCCTTGGGTGCGGCCGACGCCGCGCAAGTGGCGTGCAAGATCGAATTCGATCTGCGTTATGACTTCTCCAGCAAGGCGTTGGAAGCGGTGGTCAGCCCGGTTTTCGACAAGGTCGCCAACACCTTCGTCGACAGCTTCGTGCGCCGTGCTGGTGTGGTCTATGGCGCCCGCTGACGCACCGGCTGGCGCCTTGGCCATCGAGGTCGTCTACTGCCCGGGCCCTGGTGTCTGCGACCGCGTGCTGCTGAGCCTGCCGGCCGGGGCCACGGTGGCCGATGCCCTGGCTGCCAGCGGCCTGGCCGAGCGCCACAGCCTGCCGCGTGACGGCTTGCGCCTGGGCGTGTGGTGCAAGCCGCGTGACCCCGACAGCCTGCTCCGCGAGCGTGACCGGGTGGAGGTCTACCGGCCGCTCAGCGTCGACCCGAAAGAAGCGCGTCGCCAGCGTTACGCGCAGCACAAGCAAAGCCTGGCGGCGCGGCCCCAACGCCCCGGGCCGGCCTGAGCACGGGGCTCAGCGGCAATTCGCCGTGGCGGCTTCGCGGGCCTGTGCCAGTTCCTCGGAGCGGGCCTTGTCGTCGAGCACCTCGCGTTCGCCCTTGGCGTTGACACGGGCCAGCCGCTGTCCGCTTTCCAAGGTGCCGATCTGGGCCCGCGCGCGCTGGCAGTTTTCGGCTCGCTGGGCCGACGTCCGCGCCTCGTCGGCCTTGGCCTTGGCGGCCTGTTCCTGCTCGGCGGCGCGCCGGCGGACCTCGACTTCGCGCTCCAGCGGGCCCTTGGCGTCGGCAGCCGCCGAAGCCGCAGAGGCCGCAGAGGCCGGCTGCAAGACGCTGCGCCGTGCGACAGTTGGGCGGCCGAGGATGTCCTTGTCTGCGACGTCGCGCGGCGGTGGCCGGTCGCTGACCGTGATGTTGCCGTCCTTGTCACGCCATTTCCACTGCGCCTGACTGGGCAGGCTCAGCACCAGCAGAGACAGCGCAGCCAGCCAGGGCGACCAGCGGCGCATCGAAAGGGGGGTGCCAAGGCGCATGCTCGAAGTGTAGAACCGGCCGCTGGCCGGCGTCTTGCCGCTCAGAGCCGAGCGCCGGCGTGCGGGGTGTCGGCAGGGCTCTCTCTATAATCTGATTTTGGGTCTGGAGCCTCGTCTCATGCGCCTACTCGGCAAAGCGCTCACCTTCGATGATGTGTTGTTGGTGCCCGCGTATTCCCAGGTGTTGCCCCGCGACACCAGTCTGGCCACCCGGCTGTCCCGCAACATCACCTTGAACCTGCCTTTGGTTTCGGCAGCCATGGACACGGTGACCGAGGCGCGCCTGGCCATCGCCATCGCGCAAGAGGGCGGCATCGGCATCGTCCACAAGAACCTCACGCCCAAGCAGCAGGCGGCCGAGGTGGCGCGCGTGAAGCGCTACGAATCGGGCCTGTTGCGAGACCCCATCACCGTGGCGCCCGACGCCACCGTGCGCCAGGTGATGGCTTTGTCGCGCCTGCACGGGGTGTCGGGCTTCCCCGTCGTCGAGGGCAAGACCGTGGTGGGCATCGTCACCAACCGCGACCTGCGTTTCGAGACGCGCCTGGACGCCCCGGTGCGCGAGATCATGACCCCGCGTGAACGCCTGATCTACGTCAAGGAAGGCGCTTCGCTCGAAGACGGCAAGACGCTGATGCACCGCCACCGCCTGGAGCGCGTGCTGGTGGTCAGCGACAGCTTCGAGTTGCGCGGCCTGATGACGGTCAAGGACATCACCAAGCAGACCGACTTCCCCAGCGCGGCGCGCGACGCCCAAGGCAAGCTGCGCGTCGGCGCCGCGGTGGGCGTGGGTGAGGGCACCGAAGAACGCGTCGAACTGCTGGTGCGCGCTGGCGCCGACGTGCTGGTCGTCGACACCGCCCACGGTCACAGCGCCGGCGTCATCGACCGCGTGCGCTGGGTCAAGCGCAACTTCCCGCAGGTCGACGTCATCGGCGGCAACATCGCCACGGGCGCGGCCGCACTGGCCCTGGTTGAAGCCGGCGCCGATGCCGTCAAGGTGGGCATCGGTCCGGGCAGCATCTGCACCACGCGCATCGTGGCCGGCGTCGGCGTGCCGCAGATCATGGCCATCGACAGCGTCGCCCAGGCGCTGCTCGGCAGCGGCGTGCCGCTGATCGCCGACGGCGGCATCCGCTACTCGGGCGACATCGCCAAGGCCCTGGCAGCGGGTGCCAGCACGGTGATGATGGGCAGCATGTTCGCCGGCACCGAAGAGGCGCCCGGCGAGACCATCCTGTACCAGGGCCGCACTTACAAGAGTTATCGCGGCATGGGCAGCATGGGGGCGATGCAGCAGGGCAGCGCCGACCGTTACTTCCAGTCCATCGATCCGGAAGCTTCCAGCGCCAACAACCCCAACACCGCCAAGCTGGTGCCCGAAGGCATCGAAGGGCAGGTGCCTTACAAGGGTTCGGTGGTGTCCATCGTCTTCCAGATGGCCGGCGGTTTGCGCGCCTCCATGCACTACTGCGGCTGCGCCAGCATCGAAGAGATGCAACAGCGCGCCGAGTTCGTCGAAATCACCACCGCCGGCATCCGCGAGAGCCACGTCCACGACGTGCAGATCACGAAGGAAGCGCCGAACTACCGCATGGAATGAGCGCGCCCCTGACCCCCGCCACGCCTGTGGGCGGACGCCAAGCCGGCATGGGCTTCATCATGATCACGGTGCTGATCGACATGCTGTCGGTTGGCCTCATCGTGCCCGTGCTGCCGGCCCTGGTCGGCAAGTTCACCAGCAGCCCGGCCGAGCAGACCTATTGGTACGGCATCGTGGCCGGCGCCTATGCCATCGCCAGCTTCATCGGCGCGCCGGTACTGGGGGCGCTGTCGGACCGCTATGGCCGGCGGCCCTTGCTGCTGCTGGGCTTTTGCGGCCTGGCGATCAACTTCTTCACCACCGCGCTGGCCACCACGGCCTACACCCTGGTGGTGTCACGGCTGATCGGTGGCGCCATGCAGGCCAACGCTGCGGTGGCCAACGCCTACGTGGCCGACATCACCCCGCCCGAGCAGCGGGCCAAGCGCTTCGGCATGCTGGGCGCGATGTTCGGCATCGGCTTCATCCTGGGGCCGGTGCTCGGCGGCCTGCTGGGCGGCATCGACCTGCAACTGCCTTTCTTCGTCGCCGGCGGCCTGGCGCTGATCAACCTGGCCTACGGCTACTTCGTGCTGCCCGAATCGCTGCCGGCCGACCGCCGTCGGGTGATCGACTGGCGCCGCGCCAATCCGCTGTCGTCGCTGAAACAACTGGCCGAGTTGAAGGGCGTCGGGCTGCTGGTCGGCGTGCTGGCTTGCGCTGCGCTCGCCCAGTTCACGCTGTACACGACCTGGGTGCTCTATGCGACCTTCAAGTTCGGCTGGGGCCCCACGGAAAATGGCTGGTCGCTGTTCGCTGTCGGCGTGGTCTCGGCGGTGGTGCAGGGCGCTCTGCTGGGTCGCTTGCTGAAGGTCTTCACGCCGCAGCGGCTGGCCGTGCTGGGCCTGATCTCTTCCACGGCCGGCTTCATCGGCTTCGGCCTGGTCACCGAGGGCTGGATGATGTACGTCGTCATCGGCGCCAACCTGCTGGGCAACACGGTGGGCGCGGCCATGCAGAGCCTGGTGTCCAGCGCAGCCAGCGGCAGTGAACAGGGCCAGACCATGGGCTCGATCAGCGGCCTGAACAGCCTGATGGCGGTCGTGGCGCCGCTGATGGCCGCCCCCTTGCTGGCCGCTGTGTCACACCTGCCGGCCGGCGACTGGCGCATCGGGGCGCCGATGTACTTCTGTGCCGCCTTGCAGGCGCTGGCGCTGGTGCTCGCCGTGACCCATTTCCGCAGCGCGCGGCGCCTGAAGCTGGCCGCACCCACCCCCACCGCTTGAACCGCTGCCTGAGCCGCCCATGACGCACGACAAGATCCTGATCCTCGACTTCGGCTCGCAGGTCACCCAACTCATTGCCCGCCGCGTGCGCGAAGCCCACGTCTACTGCGAGATCCACCCCAACGACGTCAGCGACGATTTCATCCGCCAGTACGCCCCCAAGGGCATCATCCTGTCGGGCAGCCACGCCAGCACCTACGAGGAGCAGGACCTGCGCGCACCGCAGGCGGTGTGGGACAGCGGCGTACCGGTGCTGGGCATCTGCTACGGCATGTTTGCCATGACGGTGCAGCAGGGCGGCCAGGTCGAGGCCAGCAGCCACCGTGAATTCGGCTACGCCGAGGTGCGGGCGCATGGCCACACCCAGTTGCTGGAAGGCCTCTCAGACTTCAGCACGCCCGAAGGCCATGGCATGCTCAAGGTGTGGATGAGCCACGGCGACAAGGTCACCGCGTTGCCGCCCGGCTTCAAGCGGATGGCCAGCACGCCGAGTTGCCCCATCGCCGGCATCGCCGACGAGGCGCGCGGCTACTACGGCGTGCAGTTCCACCCCGAGGTGACGCACACGGTGCAGGGCAGGGCGCTGCTCGAGCGTTTCGTGCTGCACATCGCCAAGGCCCAGCCCGACTGGGTGATGCGCGACCACATCGCCGAGGCCGTCGCGCTCATCCGCCAGCAGGTGGGCGACGAGGAGGTCATCCTGGGCCTCAGCGGCGGCGTCGATTCCAGTGTCGCCGCGGCGCTCATCCACCGCGCCATCGGCGACCAGCTGACCTGCGTCTTCGTCGACCACGGCCTGCTGCGCCTGAACGAAGGCCAGATGGTGATGGACATGTTCGTCGGCCGCCTGCATGCCAAGGTCATCCACGTCGACGCCAGCGCCCAGTTCCTGGGCCATCTGCAAGGCCTCAGCGATCCCGAAGCCAAGCGCAAGATCATCGGCCGCGAGTTCGTCGAGGTCTTCCAGGTCGAAGCGAAGAAGCTGAAGAACGCGAAATGGCTGGCCCAGGGCACGATCTATCCGGATGTCATCGAATCGGGTGGCGCGAAGACCAAGAAGGCCACCACCATCAAGAGCCACCACAACGTCGGCGGCCTGCCCGCCACGCTGGGCCTGAAGCTGCTGGAGCCGCTGCGCGACCTGTTCAAGGACGAGGTGCGCGAACTCGGCGTGGCCCTGGGCCTGCCGCCCCAGATGGTCTACCGCCACCCCTTCCCGGGCCCCGGGCTGGGCGTGCGCATCCTGGGCGAAGTCAAGGCCGAATACGCAGACCTGCTGCGCCGCGCCGACGCCATCTTCATCGAGGAACTGCGCGCCTTCACCGACCCTGCTACGGGCAAGAGCTGGTACGACCTGACCAGCCAGGCCTTCGCCGTCTTCCTGCCCGTGAAGAGCGTGGGCGTGATGGGCGACGGCCGCACCTACGACTTCGTGGTCGCGCTGCGTGCGGTGGTCACCAGCGACTTCATGACCGCCGACTGGGCCGAGTTGCCCTATGCCTTGCTGAAGAAGGTGTCCAGCCGCATCATCAACGAGGTGCGCGGCATCAACCGCGTGGCCTATGACGTGAGCAGCAAGCCGCCGGCGACGATCGAGTGGGAATGACGGGTCCGCCGGAAAATCTATACAAATCAATGAGTTGAAGCTCTCATTGATGACGTGGCCGCATTGTCAACCAGCCTCATTTACTTCACCACGCAGTCTTTGTCGCTACCGCGGCCGCGCGAAGGCTTACACGCCGTTTGACGCAACACTGCATCGCGCGAAACCGCGGCCGTCAAACGGCGCGCAGCAACGGCGGTAGCAGGGCAGAGCGCTTAGGTCGGTAGGACATTGAATGACTGCACTCGCAAGGGGCATGCTCGCGCAATCGACCCGTTGCGGTCATTCAGCCTTGCGAATCGACGATTCGAAAGCTGTCGTTCAGCGCTGCTCGTCGAGCCAGACGCGCAGCTTGCGCAGCGCCATCAGCGTGTACTCGACTTCCTGCGCCGACAACACTTCGGCCATGCCTTCCAACCCACGCCCGAGCTTGGCAACAGCGCGATCTCTGGCGCGCCGGCCCGCGGTGCTAAGGCTGACTCGCTTGCCGCGACCGTCGTCCGGATCGGGCTGCACGGTGATGTAGCCCTTGTCCAGCAGTCGGGACACGGTGTTGCTCATGGCGCCTTTGGTCACTTGCATCGCGTGAGCCAGGTCGATCTGCGCGGCGTCGCAGCCACGGCGCACCAGGTGGTTGAGCACGATGAACTGCGGCATGTTGAGTTCGGGCGCCAGCAATTGCTCCGCACGATGCTGCGCGAGCTGGTCGATGATCCCCACCTCGTTGAGCAGCTGGAACGCGGGCGGGTCGGTCGTGGCGCCGCCTGTGACCTTGTGGTTCCTTCGCAGTTCATTCATCGATCTGATCCACGCGCTTCATCGGTCAGGGTATCGAGAAGCCGATCGGACCGCGCAGACGCGTAAGGCAGGCCGGCACTGCTCCCATCGCCTGATCGTCGGCACTGACCTCGTTGGGCTCGTCGAGCACGACGTGCTCCGGGTGTTCGCTGATGTTGACGCGGCACGCGCCGCAGCTACCTGAACAGCAGGAGAAGCTGATCGACACGCCGGCGTCCAGCGCCGCTTCCAGCAAGGTCTTGTCCCCGGGAACCACGAGGGTCTGCAAGCCTTCCGCGCCTGTGAGTGTCGCGGTCTGCGGCTCGGCAGGCACCAGCGCGCGGCGCGGCGAGATGAAGCCTTCTTCGGCAATGCGGTCGGCGGCGAAGCCCTGTTCGACCAAGACGTGACGAGCGGCGGCGCGCATGCCGTCCGGACCGCACAACATCGCGCGCTGGAAGGTCGCCATGGGCAGCTGCTTGAAGCAGCTGGCCAGCGTCGGCGGATCGAGCCGCCCGGTCAGACCGGCCCAGCCCGGCGGCGGTTCCTCGAAGACGAACTGCAGCCTGAAGCGCGTGCCGTGCTCCTGCGCCAAGTGCAGCAGCGGCGCGGCAAAGATCGCGCGCTGCAGCGAGGCACTGCCGTAGACAAGCGCAACCTCGGCGTCGGGTTCGGTCTGCACCAGTTCGCGCGCGATCACCGCCAGCGGCACGATGCCCGAGCCACCTGCGATGAGCAGCAGACGCCTCGGCTCCGTCGTGGGGCGCGGGCCGGCGGTGAAGTGACCCGCGGGGCCGAAGCTGCGCACTAGCGCGCCAACCTCGAGTTGGTCGTGGATCCAGTTCGAGGCCAGGCCGCCAGGAACGCGCTTGACGGTGACGGACCACTGCGCGTCGCATGGTGCGGTCGACAAAGAGTAGGCGCGCCGCACGCGGTCGCCATCGATCGGGAGTTCCAGCGTCAGGTACTGCCCCGCCTCGAAACCCTGATCGTGATGCGCCGGGTCTTCGAAGACCAGCGTCACTGCATCCGCGCCTTCGACGATCTTTTCTACCACGCGCAGCGGCCGGGCCCGCACCGGGCCGCAAGCGGCGAGGCGCTCCCACTCGCCATCGTCGATGCGGTCGAAGGGCCGGTCGCGCAGCGCGCCCGCGCGCAGCCCGTGCGCGTGCCCCTGGCTACGCCAGCCCCACCACCCGGCCAGGCGATAGAGCGTCGGCGCGATGAACGGGTGGGCCGCGGTAGCGCTGGCCACCTCGGGTACACCATGACCTGCGGCCAGAGCCGCGGCTGCGGCGTCCAGCGCCCCGCGCAAGCGGTGCGTCATGCCCCCGGTGCTGGCCAGCGACCTGCCGTGAATGGCCTCGCCGCCGCCCACCGGCAGGCCGCCCGCATAGGTGAAGCCGGCTTCGAGCGCGAACTCGCGCAGCATCTGCAGCGCAAAGCGCATCTGCTCCGGTTCCGGAAAGCCGCAATTCAGCAGCGCCACCAGCCGAGCCGGGCGCCGGCCTTGCACGTCGCGGCGCGCGTTGCGCACCTGTTCCAGCGCCAGCAGGCCGAGATAGGGCAAGTTGTCGACGTACAGCGGCGAGGCGACCACCAGAATGTCGGCATCGGCCAGTTGCCTTGCCGCGCGCTGCGTGGTGGCCGCGTCACGCACGAAGGCCGTGGCCAGGACGAACCGCACTTGGGCGCCGCCGTGTTGCAGC
>Ga0136641_1000211_pt1 | contig 25106 bp, 34 predicted proteins | sample EliLak1302023Y_FD_115312 | JGI IMG/M metagenome (GOLD analysis project Ga0136641, IMG submission 115312) | Freshwater microbial communities from Elizabeth Lake, Yosemite National Park, California, USA - 13020-23Y | ecosystem: Environmental > Aquatic > Freshwater > Lake ...
ATGTCAGTTTCGCCGAGGCGGGACTGATGTGGCATATGTGGATAATTCTGGTAATTATGTGAGTACTGCCGGTGCAACTTTCGCGCAAGATGTTGCACTCACGGGAGTCAACGCGAATCTTGGACTTAACCGAGGTGCCGTTTGGTTTAATGGCATCAATGATACCAATCACTACCTCTATAACAACTTTAACAACCGCGATGGTGCTGGCGCCTTTGATGGTATGAAGTGGAACGCTTACAACGGTCTCTGGGTGAGAGGAGGTCAAACTGGTGTGAATACAGGCCTTTTCATGGACGCCAGTGGCAATGTGGGAATTGGAACAACGACCGTCAACGGCAGAATGAATATTTACGAAGCGACTGGATCGGCAGCAGGTGCAACATCAGGAACTCTCACGTTAGACCATGGAAATAATTATGGTTCATCAAGCATCGTTTTTCCGAGCAGAGTCAATAACACATCAGATTATGGTTACATTCAATACAACGACACTCGCGGCGGTGCGGGCGAATCTGCAAACATGATTATAGGAATTCAGAATGACGTGGACGATCACGTTTCACTTATGCCATCGGGGAATGTAGGTATCAATACATTGACTCCCGGCTACAAACTTGAAATTCAAGGAAACGACTATGCAACTGGCGGACGCTACACTTCGGACTGGTTCCGCGTGTTTGGAAACAGTGGTATTTACTGGGAGTCTTGGGGTGGTGGTTGGAACATGTCGGACTCCACCTACATCAGGTCATATGGTGGCAAGTGGATATTTTGCGACAACACAATTGGATGCGCGGGTGATATCATCGCTTACTACTCGGACATGCGTCTCAAGAAAAACATCGAGCCCATCACAAATGCAATTGACAAGATCAAGTCACTCAGCACTTTTACCTACGAGACGAATGAATTGGGAGCATCGTTCGGCCTTGAGGCAAATGTCAGAAACACCGGATTCAGTGCACAGGAAGTGCAGGCAATTATGCCGGAGGTTATCCGGCTCGCTCCATTTGACATGGGTGAGAAGAACGAATTGACGGGGTATCCAGAGTCCAAGTCGGGCGAAAACTATATGACACTTCTTTACGACAAGATGGCGCCTCTGATCGTCGCAGCTCTGAAGGAGGAGGTTCAGAAGCGCGAAGACCTAGAGAAGGAGGTGGCCGAGTTGAAACAGCTCGTTCAAAATCTTCTCGCTAGACAGTAGAATGGGGCTCTTGGTGAATGACACGATTACCCTAAAAAACGGTCAAACAGTCACTGGCGCTTACGTTTCATTCGCTGGAAAACACATTCACATGATTCCACGAGACTCGTTTGTTCCTCCCAGTCGACACAATCCATTCGATACTAAATGGGTCATCACCGGAACTGGGTATGGTGTATGGGTAAGCAAGCAAGAGGCTGACGCCGGTCAGCCTCAGATAGGGTATTTTCCGTGTAATATACCAGTTTCAGATCTGTCTAAACCAATTCACGAGATGTGCTACGACTACCTCAAGACCATCTATAAAAATACCAGTGATTGTTAAGAATGGGCATCTTCGTCAACAGCGGAGTCATGTCCAGTGGCGTATCACTGACGAATGTCTATCTAAGTTTCAACATGGAGCCGGTGATTGTGTTTCCAAAGAACAGCTTTGGACTCACTGAATCAAATTTCATGGTGAAATGTAGATACAGAGTTTACAACGACCCTGAAAAGAGTAACGGGTGGAATATAGAAGAAGAAATTTCCATAGAGACAACTGATATCAGGCGGCCAATTTACGATATACTCTATGAACAACTCACTTTGATGTATCCAGACTCTATTAATATGTTTTGATAGAGTAATGGGAATTACGGTACCAACTGCCAAGATCCCTTCCGGTATCCAGCTGAGCAACGTCTACATCAGTTTGGCGAACGAACCTGTAAGCATAACTCAGATCAATAAACTTACTGTCGATCCAATCAATCCGAAGTCAAATGCAAATTATCAGGTGAATGGGTATTACGCAGTCTATGCAGACAGAAAGACTGCAAAAATTCAGGGAGTTTCGCCTATTCGTATTCCTATTGGTATCCGAACAGTTGAGTATCCCTCAAACCCTCACCAGATCATCTACAACCAACTGAAACAGATGTACTCAAATGTGCAGGACGTGTATGAGGTTGCACCAGTAACCTTTAGTAACTTGACTGTTTCAGGAGACACCCTCGTCTCTTTGTTCAAGGATATCAATTTGGATTCTAACACCTATGTGATCCCATCCGAAACGAGCAACATCGTCCTTACTCAGGATGCCTTTTCACAGCTTTCCAACGCCATCAACTCGTTCGAATTCACTCTGGTCCCAGAGGTGGAGACGAGCAACGTGGTCCCAGAGGTGGAGACGGCGTCGGTTTAAAAAATCGCTTCTAGTAGTAATGGGAATCATTGTCCACACCGGCACTCTTCCAAATGGAAATGTCGTGAGCAATGTCTATATGACTTTTTGTCCAGAAACGATTCACTGCTTCACGTACGGGGGTAACGGGGATGGGTATACTTATTATGTAAATTACAACGTGTACCCACAGAACCCTAATACAATGGCTATTCGTAATACTACTTCGGAGCCACTGCATATTGGTAATTTCCCACTCCAATTTATCGTACCAGATCCGAGTAAAGAAGGTCCTTGGATTACGTGTTATAACAAACTCAAGGAACTCTACCCGGATTCTGAAGATGTGTACGAATCAAAGAAATCACTCACACCTGAAGAAATGTACGACCTAGGCCTTTTGTAATTTCCACGTCACCGTCACTCGAATATCCCCGACGGCTCTCGATGGAGCAAGTCCTCTGTGCCAAATGTCAGAACGAAAGAGGATGGCCATGTTTGGTATAGGATACTGATTCTCAATTGCATTTTCCATCTTAAATTGAGTGCCACCTCCCCAATTGTCAATTTCCTCCTCTTTTATACTATTCAAGTACAGCAAAAGAGTCCATGTATCCGGTGTAGAATCGTCTTGGTGAAACTCCCCGTCTTGACCAAACGACTGTCCATTCGCGTAAATACGCAATATCTTCAATCCCTTTTCACGGAGTAAAGACTGAACCATATCTATGAAAAATTGATTATTTGTCAGTTCAAGCATCCAGAACCTGGGCGGGCCACCCATCGAGCTCCCATAAAACGCCCATGATGCTGACCGAAATGTAAGATCTTGCGCGGTCGTGAATCTGGTTACATCGAGAAAGTTGTGATAATAGAATATTCCGCGATTTTCCTTGGGTGGCGTATGACTAACAAATTGAGAAATCGCCCACCGTCCTTCTCCAACGACCGGTGTCACTGAGTGCCGCGTTGAGCTTGGAAAAATAACGAGACTGTTATTCTCAATCGGAACTCTGTATTTTCCGAAATAGAGTTCACCACCTGAAAATTGCTTTGGTTCTTTCCATGTGTAATAAATTGCAGTTAATACGGCATGATCTATGTGAGGCTTGTAGTGATCACCAGATTCGTAATAACTCACGAGTATCTTATCGTCCATACCAGCCATGTTAAGCCACTTGTACAACCAATTGTTCTTTTGTGTTTCCCAAGAAACTTCATGAAATAATTTTCGTGACAATTGAAAAATAGGACCACGTGGTTCATTGAGAAACATGCCCTTGTTCTGTTTGGAAACGAGACCATCAATTGTATGAGCTGTACCTGTGTTTTCCGCGGGTTTAAGATTTGGTTTTATAGAGTGTAGTTCACGGTGGATAGCGTCAATTTCATCCTCTGTATAGTAGTTATTTACTATGCAGAAGGTGACCGGTTCTGTGAAAAAGTTAAACTCCATTGAATGATTCTGAGATTTTAGTATTGATTTAAATACCCAAAAGGTCCTTGTATTTGAGCTCCGGCTGATCCACCGGCTGCATACGGCCCGTGATAACCCTGCCCATCATAACCAGGTGATATGCCACCATTCTGGCCAACTTGACCACCCGCGCCACCGTCAGTTGGTCCCTGTGTATATCGAGGACCTCCTCCTCCTCCTCCATAAGCTCCACCTGCTTGGCCCGCCGTCTCTGGTCGTGGCGGTCCGCCCGGGCCTCCATTTTGACCACCTCCACCAGGTCCTGCTCCCCCGAACCCCGATCCACCGCCACCACCACCGCCACCATATGTGTTTGTAGCACCGTTAGCACCCTGATTCACGTGGTGAAATCCGGCACCACCGCCCCCACCCCCGCCCCCGCCTCCGTATGTCCCTGCGCTTCTATAAAAGTAACAATCATTTGAGTATCCATACCCTACATACGCAGTTCCTCCAGCATTTCCAGCATTTCCAGCGTTGTAATTGTTACCGCCACCGCCACCCTGACCTCCTGACCCCCCGGGCCCACCCCACGTTCCTCCGTTATTCTTGAACCAGTTTCTCCCATACATGTACATAGACGCAGTCTGGCCTATTCCACCTTCGTTGATTGTAATTTTTGTGTAGTTTGTGTTCGATCTTCCAATAGAAATACCGTACGTCCACTGGTTATACAAGATTTCAGTACCCTTGTCCCTGAACCATGCAGCTGGTCTATTTTGTCCAGTTGAAACTTGTGTAGGCGAATCGATATCAAAGTAACGCCCCTGACCTCCGTAACTACTCGTCCATTGACTTGCGGCATTTCTCCCTTGCTGAAATCCATTGGAACGATTACCCCATGGCACAGATGCCTGGTAGCTATTCTGATTGTCCCATGCCTGGTAGTAAGACATCTATACTTAAAAGGATAGAATATTTTAACAGGAGATGTACATTAAAAATTTGATACCACTTGACCACTGCAAAAAGCTTGCTGACATCATCAGAAAACAACCCATCAAGGAGGGTGATACGCAGGTATACGGGAGTTATACGTACTACAGTCTGCCCGCCGTAAATACAATACTGGGTCTTCTTCTAGGACGGATTTCTGAATCGGCTCAAAAGAAACTATTGCCAGCGTATTCCTACTGCCGAATTTACAATTACGGAGATGAATTGAAGCCGCACGTTGATCGCGAGGCGTGCGAATGGTCCGTGACTATTAATCTCAGTCAGTCTGATCCGTGGCCTATTCACATCGGAACTGATGTGTTTGATATCAGTCCGGGTGACGGTGTCTTGTATAAAGGATGCGAAGTTGAGCACTGGAGAGAACCTTTTCGCGGGTCGGAGCATGTTCAGATCTTCCTTCACTACGTAGATTCCGAAGGCCCAAATCGTAACCAGGTTTTCGACGGTACTATCAAGAAGCTTTATTCCGACCCTGTAAATTTTCGTCTCTTGCGTACAAACGACAACACGCCGAAAATCTGGACGAGGGGAGGTGCTTTCATGCCACACGAGTGCAAGTCCATCATCGGGGAATTTTTCAAAAAGACGTATGAAAAGGCGGTTGTCGGCCACGGAGAATTGAGAAGTTCCTTGCGCAGAAGCTTGGTGTACTGGATCCCTAAAATCCAGTCGTACTCCTGGATCTATAACCGGGTGAACGATATGGTGAAGACTGCAAACAAAGAATATTACGACTTTGAGATTATGGGCATCGATGAGAACATACAGTTTACAGAATACAGTGCGAATGACGAGGGGTGTTACGGGTGGCACACGGACGAAGAGGGGACAAGCAGAAAGCTCAGCGTAAGTATTCAACTTTCCGACCCGAGCAATTACGACGGAGGAAAACTACAATTTGGAACTCGTGACGACAACATAACAGAAGCGAACAATGCACTCGGCTCGATGACTGTATTTCCTTCGTATAAACGCCACCAAGTGACGCCTGTCACGCGCGGAACGCGTTTTGCACTGGTCATCTGGATCACCGGTCCTCCATTTCGCTAACAAACACCGGTGGTAACGCAAAATGATACATGTGTGTAAATGAATTTGGCCACTCGATGTAATCACCCGGTCGTAGTCTGTAGTCCTTGTCGCGAATTGTTACCGTCGTCTCGACAAGCATCCACATCTTAAACATCTTGAAATTGTTCAAATCACTCACATTTCGTGAAACGACGCGTTTCGGATTTTCAAATAAAATTCGTGTTTTGCCTCCTAAACTCTTCAACATTTCATCCACCTTTCCAGAATCCATATCACGCTTGATGTGATTTACAAATTCATCGCTTACCAAAGACTTGATTAGATCAATAGGGTACGGGTTGAGCATGTACAGAAAGTCCCTGTCCTCTGGAGGGAACATGATAATTCGTTTCCTGCCAGCAAGTTGACATAGCCAATTATTTTGAAGATCGTAATGAATATAAGTCCTTACATTGCAAAAATTGACCCAAACAGCCGATGCATACCCAGTTGTGATTACAGATGGAACTGGTAATGGGTAATCCGCCATGTTTTGCATAAGGTAATCATTTGATCTAGCATCGGCACAGAATTCAGAAATAGTTTTGAGAGAGTAATCTGTGCTCGGGTAATGATACAAAAGGATGTCTGACGGAATTGCACCCGAAGGATCATTCAGTACTCGTAGTTTTCTGTCTGATTTGAAATACTTTGTAAAATTCTTGTGAGGTTCTAGACCAGATTTCTCTACTCGTGGAACCAGTGTACCTTTACTCCCTTCTTTGAATTCGTAGTCGTCGTGTAGGTTAAAATTTAATGCGAAATTCAAGTCTTCCCCTTCTGAGTACACAAGATGAAACCACCCCGCTGGTATGAATATCATTTCACCGGGGTTTATCAAGTATTCCTTCTTGTGAGCTTTGTAGTACAGGGGGTACCTACTTTTGCATGGAAATTCGTCGCAAATGTGAGAAAACCTTCTTTCAACCGCGAACGTATCTCTGTCCATTATTAGGATCATCTGATATAATCTTAAACTGTTCATGCGGCGTGAAACTTATCCAACCAGTTACTATGTATTTAGTCTCAGTGTTAGAAACTACCCCTCTGTGAGTGTGGGTCCAATCTGCTGGCCAGATGAGTGTCTTACCCTTTACAGGTTTCACCTTGACATTTTGATACAGAAACTCGGTCTCACCCCCATCAGATATGTCGTTCAAGTACGTCATAAAAACCAGATGGCGCTGTGATACGTGACCAAACCCCGAATCTCTTTCACAGTGAAACGCCTTGTAGTAACTACATGGATCGTACTTTTGTATATTCACAAATGGAAATATGGTCCATGGGCACATTCCTTCGTCACAGTACTCGTATTTCTTCTTGTATTCATCGATACATTTCATGAGATGACACCCGTATTCTTCCGTCAGAGGGCCGTCAAAAATACAGTCTATCGAATCTTTCATGTCTTTGTTGACATGTCCACCACCTACAACACCTGGACGTTTGTCACCATATCGCTCAAACCATGCAATGATCAAGTCACATAGTCCCGTATTCTCCATCTGGTACGTTTCGATGAAATTCATCTCTTGCTATAAGATAATGGACACAGTTTTCCTTTATGCCGACTCGAAAAATCGAGACGCGAATGCATACCCCACTGGGAGTTCGTACGTCCTACACCTGACCAATCCCATAAAGAACATTGCGCAGGTTGATCTCGTCTCAGCCAAGGTGCCCAACACAGTCTACAACCTGTCAAACGGCACAGCAGCGCTCACCTTTGGGTCGACCGTCATGAACTTCAAGCCTGGATTTTTCAATTCATCTGCACTTGAGACTGAAATCAATGCTCGCCTGGCAACTCAATTTTCAAATGTAAAATGGATCGCCACCGAAGGAAAGTTTTTGTTCCGGTCCAATGGGCCATTTTCAATTTCAATTTCAAATTCAATTTCAAAATTACTTGGTCTTCCTGCTGGAACATACAATGGAGTGGCAGCTTCGACAGACCCCGTCTACGCCCAGACGCTTGGTTCGGCTTACTATATAAAATCCAGTACCATGACTGATTTCTCGACAAATGAATTCATCTTCCTGGACATTCAGGAGCTACGCACTCCGGGCATGGCTGCTGCGCTCTCGATGCGTTCTGACGGGTCAGGCACCTTTAGTGGTGGCAATGCACGTAACTCGTTCGCCACTATCCCGATGAATGTCAACTCGGGCAGTGTCAAGCTGTTCTCAGAGGGGAGTGATTACGAAATGAAAGCGGAATACCCCCATCCAATCGACGTCGTTAGTCGCCTGACCATTTCATGGATCGACGGAACTGGTCAACCCATCGACTTTCGTGGGTTTGATAACAATGCATTTGTACTGAGGTTTCACCAACCAAAAAAGGAAGAGCCCCCACCTCCACCATCTGTAGACATGGTTGAGCTACGTAGAATCTTGGAAGATATGATTACAATTCAAAAACCAAAAGAGCCCGAAGTGAAGCGGCCTCTTGTGGGTCGATGGACCCTAATTCTTTTGACGTTTTTCGCTGCTGCTGTGTACATGATTTACAATCGGCTCCGACCTGTCCCGCAGTTGAGACCTACTGTTTAGCGGGTCACTGCGTAAATGGGGCTGCCTGGCTCCTTGATGGCCACGTTGGTCACCAGCGCCTTGATGGTCATGTAGACCAGGATGGACAGCAGAGTGGTGAAAATGGCGCTCAGCACATAGTACTGGCCACCGTTCTTGCTCACCTGCACCACCTGGGAGATCATGAAGCGCACGGCATCCATCCATGCCACGGCAGCGGCGAAGGAAAAGCCAGCCACGACGGAGTTGAGGGACTGGGCCTCGAGCTGGAGAGCAACGGAACTAAGAACACCTGCCATTATTTATTATAGGACTGGAAAAAAAATCCTCCTCCTCGGGTTCATAATCTTCCTCCTGAAGTATGACCGAGTACTTGACTTTGTGAGGAAGTTCGTCATCTTCTAGATCCTCCACTTGAACAAATTCCGTAAACTTTTGTGTGGGCTGGTACGGAACAGGTTCATTCAGAGACATGCCCTGGAGATGGATGTCCATCTACTACTACTATTCGTCACTCCTTTGGGCTGGTGGCATCTACCGCACCCTTGAGTGTAATCTCCAACGGAGTCTCTGGGACCCAATCCTCCCACGTGTCAAAGCACTCATTCATCTTGACGTACATCTCCTCGTCGCCTGTGTAGCGAGTGAATGGCTCCTCTGCCTCGTCAACCTCCTCCGCTTCCTCATCGTCATCAACCTCCTCCCAGTCTTCATCCTCGTCAGAGTCCTCGTCGTAAATCTCTGGGAAGAGACTGCCAATCTGCTTCCCAGCGACATTTCGTGCTGCGTACATCAGTCCAATCTGAACATCCTGAGCGGTCACCGTGTCACGTCCACACGCTTTGGCATAGTGAGACCCGAGAACAGTCGCCGACTCCATCACCGGGAGGAAGAGATCCCGAATCGACTGTGGAATCTCGTTCATTACTTAATTACCTTGGAATGTCCTTAACTCACCAGCCTCTTCCAAATTGTTGAATAGAACTTTTCCATCCTGGATGAAGTTGTAGCTCACTGCATAGATCCGAATGAATCTAGACTGAGCACTTGGGGTCAAAGTAATTTCCAAAATTTGATTTGAAATTCGCGACATGTTCACCTGGCCTGTTGGTACGACACTTTCAGGGTCGAGACTGAATGAGTACATGTAAAACTTTCGATCAGGGACACGAGTGTGATACTCCATAGGCTGAATGACTCGAAGAAACAGCGGAGTTCCTATATCTTTACTGATTCTTTCTACGTTGTTGAATTTTAAAACTAAATTGGATAGCTGTTCGGTAGTTCCATTTATGTATGAATTTCCGTCACCTGAAAATGCTCCATTGGTTGTAAAGTCGTACCCAAAGGCTCCTGAATTTTGAATCACCACGAAAAACTCTTTGACTGGATTCATGAAACCGAGCTGGAGGCGTACGTTATTGACACCCACTGGTGCGATGAATTCTACACGCTGGACTTGCTCATAGATTTGGATGTTTCTATTCAACTTGACGTTCATATAGACATACTCGACGAGGAGCTGGATATTGAGATCCTGTGTCCATAGAGTCACTGGATTGATAGTGAACGTGGTGGAGCTCTTGAGTGCGACACGAAATTCAATATAGAAGTTGTCCATCTCGAACCCTTTCCGGAGACATGTGAACGGAAGTGGAATCGTATAGACTGGGTTTACGGTGGCTGATGTTATAGGGTAGACTTTTCCCGTCAGGTACTGAAGTGTCGCCTGTTTCCCTTGTGGGGTTTTAAGGTCGTTCATCATTTCGATGTACTCACCGTACAGGCGTTCGACAGGCTGACCATTGCAGTACAATTCGACATAGTCAATCATGTAAGTCATGGCCGAGTCACAGATTGCAGAGTTCAGCTGAGGCGTTGTGAATTTCAGATATAAATTTGAAATCATTTCACCACGCTTGGGGATCTGAACGACACTCTCACCGTCAAACTTTATTTGGGTGTCAAACGAGATGACTTCGAGACGCTTGGCAAAGGGGACGGGTGCGCTGTACTTTTCAATAAAGTGTGTAATTTCAGGGTTTCCTACGAGCATTACATCGTCTGCACCTAAATATGCAAGTGTGGCTCTTCCGGCCATCTCTAACAGATGGCAAGTTAAAAATTAAACATAATTCCTGCGAGCCCGTTCTCGATTCTGAGCACGTTATAATTTGTAGCGTAGACACGCATGCTTCGCGTCAGGCCTGCGAGCGGTGATAGTGTGATGTCGATCGTGCTGTCCTTCATACGACTAAAGTTAATCTGCCCCGTCGGTCTGGGATTCATGGGGTCGTTTGCAAACGAGTAGACGTAAAACTTCCGTACTGGCGTCACGTTGTACTTTTGGAATGCCTGCACGTACTGCAGGTATTGAGCGTCAATAATCTGTCGACTCAAGTACTCCTGACCATTAAACGACAGTCCCAGGTTGGTCAGGCCGTTATTTGAAAAGTCGTACGGTGCTGTAGACTCATTCTGAATCACGATGTAAATTTCGCGTACGGGGTTGATGAATGGAAGTTTGAACGTACCGGTTGAAAATCCAGGTGGAAGCAAAAATGATGTTGACTGCGTTTGGGTAATCAGATATTCGAGTCGGCTTTTTCTCATCCACTTTACCTCATTTTCCGAAAGATACCCGTACTCTACAATCATTGTCGCGCTTACCGTTTGATTCACAGAGGCAATATTGGAGATGAATGACAGGTCGTTAAATGGCCGGAGTGTAACCGCCACCTCGAGGTCGGACCTGTCAAGTGCCGCAATCGGGATTGACAACTCGTTGTTGCCGTAAAAGTAGAATGGCAGGTTGGTATAGTACGTGCGCCCGGGATCAAACACGTTTGACGTGTCTTGCTTCCCAATCAGGAGCTTCAACCCTGGTTGATTCTCGTACGGGATGTACAGATCGTTATACAGCTCAATCTGCTCACCCGTCAGGCGCTGGACAAGCTGTCCACCGATACGAAGCTCGGCGTTATCAATCATGTACGTTCCCACCGAATCGACATAACTGTACACGTCGGACACATTACTGGCGAGAGGCCCGATAGATACGGCTGTATTTGAGTACAAAGTTGTTGTTCCGCCAACAATTGTATTGTATCCTATCGACACGAGGGCCGGGATGACAGTTGATGCAACTGGAACGAAAAAAGGGACGCCAATCGAGTACGGTGGCAAAAGACCGAGGCCAATCGGGTATGACGCGCTAAGAGTCGACGCGCCTGTGACGGTCACACTGATGGACTTGAGAGCATCGGCGGTACACAAAACAGCCTGAATGTAGTACAATCCGCCTTGATAAATTGCAATTTGAGCTCCACTGATTCCGATTTGATTTGTACCTCCTATGGGCGTGTTCCAACTCGCGGTACTAAAATTGATTGGACTTGAAATGACGAAAGATGGCACTGCTGGGGTTAACAAGAGCCCGTTTTGAGTGTATGAGAGGGTTGGGGAAGTTGCAGAAGTCTGGACGATTTGAATCGTGCACACGTTTGATGCAAGCATCGTGTCTGTTGCACGCGACCCGGCCAAATCTTGCATTGTAATGTCCATGAAGTACGGGCCAAGTGTTGAACTCGTCACCGTGACTGGAATGGTGAAATCGAGAGAAGGGTATGGGTATGATCCCTGGTACGTGTTGTACGTGTACAGTGTACTTCCAGAACCTCTTGTCCCGTAGCTCAGCTTGACGGATGTAAGTGCGCTCGTCTGAAATCCAAGCACTGAAGTGATGAGGTATGTTCCGGTGCTTTGGAACATGAACGAGTTTGAGCTTGGCAGGAGGCTTATGAGTGACCCTGCTGATACCGCTGGGTATGATGTGAAATTCTGAAGTGCAAGTTGGGTCCCCGTGACCGAAGTTCCTGAGTTTGTGAAAAACTGGTCAATCGGGCCGATTGCAAGCCAAGATCCCGATCGCAAAATTGCATTCACAGGGGTCATTCGAATGAAAATCGATACGTAGACGTAACTGTACCCGGTCGGGATGGTAATGTTGAGTGGGATGGTGAATGTGGGCGTTGGCTGTGAAGTTGTCTGGATGACGTGTTCAGACACGAAATTCAGTGGAGGAACCACATCGGTCAATGAGTACGTGTAAGCAACCGAGAAGATTGCATCCGTTCCTGAAGCCGTGAGATTGCCACGGATACAATACTGTCCAGGTTTCGTAAATGCGATGTTTCCGTTGGTGGTTTGGAAACAAAAGGTTGAACCAGCGACCTGGGCAATGTACAGGTTTCGAGCCGTGTTGAAAAACAAGTAATTTCCACCATAGAGCTGAAACTGGACAGAAGTGGGTGTTGTCGATGGGGTGATGTCGTTATTAACCTGAAAATAGATACCCGCTCTCTTTTCGGCGGTTGGGATACCACTGCCGCGTGTCCACCCACCTTGCTCAAGTGTAAAGTCTGGCGACGCACGGGGGTAGACTGGAAATGGCGAAGAACCAGGCAAACTCGGGTGAGCACTCGTGGCTGAGATGACGTAGTTCAAATTGCCACTTGGCAAAATTGAGTCGAAGTTCTTTGGATCCAACCCCCAAAATGTAGCCTGTATAGACTCCACCTCCACGTTCGAGTACGACACAAAGTTGAACCGGTTGACATTTGCGTTGAAAAACACATTGGTCGACAGAGATTGTGGTTGGAGCACGGTGACATTAGTACCAGTTCCAATAAGTGCAGTGGTTTGTGACGGGATTGTGAAATTGACGAGTGCGTACGACGTTCCCACAATGGAATCGAGCAGACCGACAAGCATCACGCCAGTGACACCTGGCATGGTTGCAGTATATCCCGCCCTGACTGTCGATGCATATGTCAGTGGAAGAGGAATCTTGAGGTTTGTGACGGCAGCTGGGTTTGCTGACATGCTCGCCTGAGTCTGTAACACGGTAGATGCAGTGGTCGAGGGTAGGATACTGAGCACAGACAACGTAGGGATGGATGTCGTGGTTTGACTGTTGATTGTGAATGTGATACTTGATGAAGTTGACGATGTGACTGTCATGGGACCCACCACACCCGCAATGCTTCCAATGTACCCAGGGATCATGTTGAAATTGGGGGTTACATTTCCAGTCTGAACTGGGATTGTGATGGAAGTGCCCGTCACTGGTGCGGTTGTACCGTTTGTGTAGTAAGTATATGTGACGGGGCTCGTCAACCACCCGATTGATACGTTTGACTGAGAATCTACGTTTGAGGAGTAATAGGTGATACCCTGGGTTGGTGCACGGATATACACTCCATCGATGATGAGTCGTGGATAAAACCCGTTTTCACTGGCAACGTTTGACCAGTTCCAGTCATTCCCGGGGTTCTTTAGGTAGGGCATGTTGGTTTTGAGTGTGAGCCCTCTGACAACGTCACCCTTGAAGGGAATCTTGCAAATCTGCTGATTACCGAACGTTTGCTTCGAACCGTTAAAAGGGATGTCATACGCTTCAAGCACAAATGGGGTATTTCGAGAATACAAGCCCTGAAAGTAGGTCAGGGTTGGCTTTCCTGAGAGATAAGCGTCTTGTTGCCCTAGCGCCGCCAGCTGGATGTATCCAGCGGACATTCTACTACTAAAGATGGAGATCTTATTTAAGTGATACTTTGCGTTCAATTTCAATTCAAAATTTGAATGTGAAATATAGATGAGTGTCCAGCTCAAGAGGTTTGACCCGACCAAGATGAGAAACGATCGTGTCTGTGTTTTCATTGGCAAGCGCGGAACAGGCAAGTCAACCCTCGTGACTGATATTCTGTGGCACAAGCGAGCCATTCCAGCTGGGATTGCAATGTCAGGTACGGAGGATGGTAACGGACATTACAAGCAGTTTATTCCAGATCTCTTTGTGTACGGCGACTACAACCGAGACGCCATCGAGAAGATCATGGAGCGTCAGCGCAAGATTGCTGCTCGTGTCGGTAAGGACGCTCTCCCACCAGTGTTCATTCTGATGGACGACTGCATGTACGACAGGGCATTCATGCGTGACACGGTGATGCGCAGCTTGTTTATGAATGGCCGTCACTGGAACATCTTTTTCATGATGACGACCCAGTACGTGATGGACATGACGCCTATGATTCGGTCCAACACTGATTACGTATTTGTCCTCCGTGACAATGTCAAACAGAATCGTGAAAATTTGTACAAGTGCTTCTTTGGGATGTTTCCGAGCTTTGATATGTTTTGTCAGGTGATGGATGCTTGTACAGAGAATTACGAGTGCCTGGTACTTGACACGACGTGCAAGACGAACAAGATTCAGGACATGGTCTTCTGGTACAAGGCTCCCATTCGCAAGAATTTCAAGGTTGGTGGTCCCTCATTCTGGCAGTACCATCAGCGTCATTACAATCCACGTCACCAGACTGGCCCACCACCTGGTACTATTGCTCGAAGCCGTGGTGCTCCTACGATTGTGGTAAAAAAGTCGCGGTAGTCCAAGGTGTATAAAACCTCAGAAAGAACTAGAATGCAGAGTTACGACCCGAATGCCGGTCTTGACATGATCAAGGAGATACCAGATGAGAAGAAAAGTGCGGTTCCAACAGGACTGCTTCGAAATGAGCCTGAAAATAAAGTTGACTCATCTCAAATGGCCGACTTTTCTTCTCCAATCGAGGAGGTGATGGCTGGTCCAGGCCAGATGATGCAGGACGAGGTGATGGGCCCACCCCAGATGATGTCTGGGAACAAGCGGACCCCCAAGAAGGAGCCCTCGAGCAATGGTAAAAAGAGCAAGAACCCATTTGGTCTGACTGACGAGCAGTTTCAGGCTGCACTGGCTGGCGTGGCGGCTGTGATTGCCTTTTCCAAGCCGGTTCAGGGCAAGCTGTCGACGATGGTGCCCAAGTTTCTGTCCGAGTCGGGCGAGATGTCTGCGACTGGCATGGTTGTGACTGCTTTGGTGGCTGCAATTGTGTTTTACTTTGCACGTCAGTTTATTGACAAGCAGTAGATGTCAAACTCCGACACTCTCCCCACAGTACTTTTTGTCAGACACCGGTTTGTAGACTCCAATCTGAGAACAGATTTCGCGAAGATCTCTGAAATTGTCCCAAAACTTTTGCGTGTGATCGTATTCACTGACTGTCAAGTGTGCGAGCTCGTGAAGAAACACATACATCGCGGACTCTACATCTTCTCCATCTAGGCAGATGTAGATTTCATACCCTTTGTTTACGTTTGATGCTATGACACCGGTCATTCCTGGTGACGTGCCTGTGACGATTGAGACCTTTCCACATATGAGCTTCCACCTGTCCTCTGCTGGAAGAGACTCCCTGATAATTCCGTACCGTCTCTTAATCTCTGCGAGCATTGGAGGATCTTTCGTCAGAGTGACTACATCAGCTAGAACTGCCCCGAGGACACCGAGGACCAGTAGGCCACTCATCTACTATTGCTTTACAAAAACAAATTGCGAGTAAATGTCCGACACGAGTCCGTTCGGGCGGCTCAGCATGGGTTCCCACTTGATCATCTTCATCTTATGAGACATCATCGAGCGGATGAACAGATCGGGTTCCAGTATGGGCTCCTCCCTGCCACCCTCTGCATAAAATGGACCCCCGACCAAGTTGACCAAAAGTTTGTCACCCTTCATCTCAATTTTGTTTCCTAATTCATCTTCGAATTTTGTTTTAAAATTCAAAAGTGAATTGATACGCGTCTTGTCAGGAGTAATACCAATCAAAAGTCCACCTGGTTTCAAGCATTGATCGATTGCCCACACAGATGCTATGTAGGAGTCCATGGTTTCGAAAATATAGTGGAGTGAAAAGTTGTAACACACCACGTCGTACGGCCCCCATGCGATGGCTGTCGCAATGTCACCCGGGGGCAGGAACCACATTCCGAAATTCGCTTCGATGGCTCTCGTCTGCGCCTCGGCGACCGACTGTTCGTCCGGGTCGACGCCGATAACTTTTAGGTCAGGGACAGATTTCCATTTGTGAATGTCACCGCCGCGCCCGCATCCACAGTCGAGAACGGTTGAGCCGGGTTTGACCCATTGAGTGATCAGTGCTCGTTTGCAGTTGTTGTGTAGTTTGCGGAGGTTGTCCATTTTAGAGATAGGGTACAAACTCCTTAATAGTCGTGAACAAAACCAACTTTCTTCAGATAAAGATTTTACATCCGTCTACAGTATAATGGGGTCTCTTGAGCAGGATTTCCTGTCTGTTCCCGGTCAGCTGTTTGCCTGTATATCTTTTGTCGGCCCAGATCAGCCGCAGAAGAATGAGCAGCTGGGTATGAAGATTCGTGGCTGTTTTGCAACCCGTGACGAGGCGGCCAGTCACGCCAAGCGTCTTCAGAAGGAGGATGCACTCGTCGACATTTACGTAGTGGACATGTACAAGTGGCTGCTGATTCCACCCCAGCGTGATCAGATTCAGGATGTTCACTATCAGAATGAGAAGCTGGAGGAGATTATGGTCAAGTACCGCGAGAATCAGGCACAGGCTTCTGCCATGTTTGAGAAGCGCAAGCGTGACATGAACGCCAAGCCAATCGCTGGTGACTTTCCTTACATCGACCCTTCGGATGAGAATTCCAAGTTTTACACAAAGCCGGATGTTCCGCCAATTCCCCACCCTGCGGAGGTTCTTGAGGACCTGAAGAAGGAGTTTCCCGACAAGCCAATCGAGGAGCTGGTCACGATGGCTGACGCCAAGGTGAATGAGGTGATTGAGCAGCGTCGTGTCGAGGCGGAGGCGGCGGTGACTGTTTAATTTCTACGTGTAAAGTAATATGGTATTTGCACTCATTGGCATTCTCATAGTCCTGGGTCTCTTGTGGCTTGCGTACAAGCGTTTCGACTTTCTGTGCCCCCCTGCCAAAATATCTCAACCCGTACAGGCGTTTGACAACCAGTTTGAGGTATTCAGGGATATGGAACCACAGACTCAGGTGCGTGAGAATCCGTGGGTTGGGTTTTTGCAGGAGGATCTCTCCAAGGGACGCACGGGGCCAATTGGGACGTTTAGTGGGAACGATTCAAAATCTGGGCGTGTTGTTTCTTACATGATTACTTAGGCGGATTGATAATGACTGGGCGCATATTAGTTAGGATTATGCCGATGACGATGCCGATGAGCATCCCCATCACGAGAGGGTTCCCCTTGAGCTTGTCAAGTGGGCTCTCCTTCTCTTGAAGGTTCAAAGAAGGCCGAAACATCGGCTCAGGATCTTGACGGGTCGGCCACTCGTTGGCCTCAGGTGCGTCGCTTTTTGACGACGACAGGAACGGAGGGGGGGATCGGTCGTCCATTGTCTTCTTCGTCACTCTCGCTTTTATCTGGTACTATGAACCCATCCAAATTTCCATCCTCATCTGCATCATCCCCATCATCAAAGTCCTCCTCGTCCTCGTCGTCATCGTCGTCGAGGTCCTCCTCCTCCTCTGTGTCGTAATCGTCAGTAGCGTAATCATCCTCAACCTGCTCAATCGGCTCGTACCGAACAGGTGGCTTGGACACGCGGCCACTCTTCGTGCGGACGTTATTGACCGTGGGATCTGACTCGGGAGGGGATGAAGGCTGTTTGGGCTCCATCTTCTGGATAATCTTGGATTGTCTCGTTTAAGTACTTTGGGAAGAAATAAAGACCCTTTGAAAGAGCAACTTTGTTAAGTTCAAATTCTCCGTCGTACGCGAGTGCACCGGCAATCTCATTCAGCTTTTCCTGATGTTCTACGTCATCAGCAAGACGAATTCCGAGGCTCATGTCACGGACGTTTTCGACTGCCGTGTAGAGTGCTCGGGACGACAAATCAATGTCACTGTCTATCTTTGATTCAAAAAGCGTCATGTTATTTAGGAAGCGTTGCCAGCTCACTGGATCGAGACCAGAGTATGGATGCACCGCCTGTTCGTACTTTAGGAACTGCCCCCTTTGCCCTCTCGGAAAAACAAGCCATAATGTCACTGCCAGGAGGGCTACCAACAGTAACGATCTCATCTACTATACTCGGAGGAAGAATATGTTCGGAAAACTCGTGATCCTTGCACTCGTCATTGAAGCACCTCTGAGTCAACCTTCCTTTGTTCAACAGGAACCAGACGTGATTCGACCTGTGCTCCTCTTTGATCCGTTCGCAGTACTTTGAATCCGTTTGAACGTACCACACGTCTACACCCTCCTCGAGTCGTTGAATCTTCTTCACCTGTGTTCGACGCTGACCTGGCAGATATCGCTGAATAAACTCCTCGATCGGTTCAGCTGCTGGTGCGTCGTCTGGCTCAAGTTCAGATTTGCGTTCGTACGAAGGGCACCGAATCGAGAATAGTTCGAGAATCTCTGCATTTGGCTCTTTTGTAAACTCCCTGCCACCGAGTTCACGCCATGGAATGTATGGATCGCCCGAAGGTTTCTTGTGTGACCAAAGCATCCGAAGTCCAGAACCGCCATAGACACTCGAATCAATCACCTGAGTCCAATCCACCTCTTGCACCTCGGGAAGCGCCAAAAGTATCTTGGAACGTGCCGAAATCGCATCCTGCTTCGAAACCTTAAAATCAGGCCAGTGAATGTGCACACCAGACTTGATGCCTTCTTTGACTGGTCGAGGTTGTGCGCGCGCGATGCAACACCTTCCGGGTCGCCCAATGGCATCATGAATCACGTCACAAATGGCCAAGAGAGCTTCATCCTTGAGCTTCTCCACCGCCTTGTAGTCGAGATCAACAAAAAACTTGAAAATGTTCGTCTTTTGCTCAACCACGTACAACTTGCTATTTTTCAACTGTTCAATGTACAATTGGAAAAACGCAGACATGTCATCGTCCGGTACAAAAAGGATCCCACCATTCATCAATGTGTGGGTCCCTGGTGCTTTTGGGACGGTCCATAAGTCCATTGTTTATTTAGGTGTCATTTTCTTTAGGTGTCCTCCTCCTCGTCAGATGAAGAATCGAGTGCGAGACGAGCCCAGAAACTCTTGGGCTTCTTCATCTTTTCTTGATTTGCAAGAACTTCTGGAACTTCATCCTCGGGCTCGGGCTCGGCTTGCTTCTCCTCAATCTTCTCAATCTCGTAGCACAGTCTGCGAATGGTCATTTGTTCAGCGAGTTCCTCAGGTTTCGAACCGTCGTCCCTGAGTGTCGCGAGCTTCTGAGCATACCAGAGTTTACTGGGTGTCATTCCTGACAAGTCTGTAGAACTTTTTTACTCGTCAAATCCGCAGATTAAATGGGATTTTGTTTCTGTTCCGAATTGCATTGACAAATTCAGGGTTTCGGATGACGTGTGTACGAATCATAGGCCAAAGATTCTCTCTTTTTGAGATGCCATCGAGAGTATCAAACTCACAAACATCATTTTCGTCGTAGTTTTTGCGAAACGGTACGATATGACCCTCCATTTTGTCCTTTTCTTCATTGAACCTCTTGACTATATGTCGGTGTTCAACTGGAGTCATCGGGAGATCAAATACATAGACGTGGTAATGATTCAGAACATCAACTCCGTCCTCGATGTCTCTAGGTTCGGGGGTATCAGTCGAAAACTTGAAGTGGGCGTACGAGCCTCTCTTCAAGTTGATCGTTCCACGTGTTTCTTCTTCAAGTTCTCGAACCGCACATCGAAGTGGGTTGTAGATTTCTCGACGCCGGCATCCACCGGTAACAAACGTCCATTCCTTATATCTGCGGTCGTGGACCACAAGGAAATGCGGAACTCCTTCAATTTGGCTCATTGGTATTGCTATTGCTTTGTGTCTTTCCCGAGTCGCCATTTCGACTCTCAACTACTATGTCTGGGCCAAAAAATTCCTGGAGTTTTCCGCTGCGCTTGTCATACGTGATCAGAAACACGATACATGCAATGATGAGCCAAAACCAGAGTGGCATTTCTGTTACTAGTTCGTGGGACTAATTTTCTACCTAGTTGGCGTACAGCAGCGAGCCCAGACCGTTCTGGATCCGGAGCACGTTGTAATTGACTGCGTACAGGTAGGGGTTGGTGATCAGTGGGCTGGCAAGTGCCAGAGGACCAGTGCGACCGGTGGTGGGATCGTTGAGCTGCACAGGGGTGACGATGCGGTAAGTGTCGAGGCGGGAGAAGTTGATCGTGCCTGTGGGCTGGTTCTTGGAGGTGTCCAGGCAGTAGCTGATGATTGCCACGTTGGCAACCAGGTTGTTGTGCACATAACCGAAGGGGGTGTTGTAGTACTGGGGAGCATCGACCCAGGCGTTCAGGTGGCGGAACTCACCGACATCCACACCGTTGATCTGGGTCTTGAGCATAAAGCTCGAAGCTGCTTGTGAGTTGTTGCCGTTCTGGGTCACAGTGTCGTAACGCTGAGACTGGAAGGCGATAAACTTCACTGGGTGTGCCAGAGCCAACTCCTGCACTGGGTTGCTGCTCATTGGCACGCGCTGCACCTGGTGGATCAGCATGTCATGAGTGTTGTCCGCGAAAAACTTGCGCTCAGCCTGGTCCAGGTAGATGAAATTGGCCCAGCATGCGAACGTCAGGCTTGTATAGGTGGCGGTGGGGGTTGCCGCGCCAGTGAAGAATCCCATGTCAGTACCAACCAGCGCACCGGTTGCAAGTGCCGGCTGAGCAACGAAGCTCACGTTCACGGTGGTTGCATTTGATGCCGTCACAACTACTGGACCGTACAGAGGCAGACCAGCCACGTACTGACCAGCCTGGATACCAGCGCCCGCCGTAGGGGATGCCTGATTGTTAAAGGTCAGAGTTGCCGACGTTGACGTGGCGCTAATCACCGTCTGCGCCACCACAGATGCGGAGGTGACTGGGGCGTACACGTTGAGGAGCGAATTGGCTGGGAAGAACACATTGGAGACTGACGTCGTGTTGGAAAAACCGATCGTGATGTTGGAAAAGCCGGTTGCGTTGGAGGTCGCCTGAATCACCGCGCTCACGTTCCAATCGGGGGAGAGGGTGTTGGCCACTAGGGAGCCGGGGAACAGTGGGCCGTTGATTGAGTTCGTTGCCAGGAAAGCGGTATTGGCGGCAACTCCAGTCACCACAGTTGACAGGACGTTGATCGAAGCCTGTGGCAGTGCAGACAGGCTTGGCCGAGTCGTTGGGCCAAAAGTCAGGGTGGAACCCAGCTGGTTAGACCACGAGATGCGCAGCTCCACATCGTGGAACTGGATAGCCACCAGAGGCAGAGCCAGGAAGTAATCCTTGCAGAAGAAGAACTTCAAGGGGAAGAAGGAATTCTTCTGGTTGGTCACACCGCTGGTGTTGAAATTCAGGTAGCGCTGGGAATAGTTCTGAGCGCCCACCACTGGCTCGACATCAGTCATGTACTGGAAGTCTTGAGTGTCAATCACCTGACCACCGATGAGGAGCTCCACCTTGTCAATCACCTTGGACCAGTCCAGATTGGTCACACCAGCATTGTTCGAATCACGAGCGCTAAAGTACACATAGCTCAGAAGGTCGCCCTTCTTCTCGAAGCGAACCAAAGAGATGCCACCAGCCTGTGGATTACCCTGGATCACCTGACGCTCGACCGATTGAGAATAGTGCGTGTACCGCTTGTAGTTGGAACGGAAAAAGGAAACCTCGGGCTTACCAGACAGCCAAGCGTCCTGGGCACCCGTAGCGACGAGCTGAACAATGCCACCGCTCATTTTATATTGTTAACCTAGGTTTTTTTCTGACTTGCGACGCGATTCACTGGGCTGACAAAGGCTGCTGCACGAACGAATTCTTCGCGAGCTGCTTGATGGCAATGTCAAGCGTGTCAGCCCATGGGTTTGCACCCATCTCCGTCTTTTTCTCGTTAAACTTGTCAAACTCGGGGGTGATGTAGTTCTGGAAACGACCAGCGGATGGGTGTGACACTGGGAATGCCGTGGATTCGGCGCGAATATTGGTCATGGCACCGACAGCGTTGACTGGATCGTCCCGGACATTCATGCGACCCGCATTGCCCATGCGATCTGAGTTGGAACGATTGTTCGACAGGTGGGGCAGCGACTTGTCCGTCAGAGACCCGTCGTATGGTTGCTTCACGTTGTAGTGAGCAATTCCGTACTCGAGTGTGTCACCGCGGAAACCCGTCTCTTGACGAATCGTCGTGCGCCGAGTCTTGATCTGATCGGGGCGACCCTCCATGCCAACCATGCCACCACCCTGTGCCTGCTGACCGCTATTCTGTGCAGGGGGGCGATAGTATGCCTTGGTCGCCTTGGCTTGATGGGTCATCGCACCGATACCACCGGCGCCACCATTCTTGACAACAGAGTCGCTTGGACCAGTGCGACCCTCAAGCGTCGTGCGCCGCTCCTCATTGATGTTATTGGGAAGAGCACGGAAAAACTGCTGAAAACCACCGGTGGCGGCCACGTCCGGACCCACACCCAAACCGGGGCCAACATGGATCCGCTCAACAGGTGGGAAGTTGTTCATCTTGTTCGTGATGTTCTCGCGACCGTACAGGTCGTACACAGGCTGACCCCATGGAGACGCCTTGGCGTCGGGGCGCATGTCCTGTAGGGATGCAATCTCATTCTTGGGCTGAAGACGCCAGTCGCCCACACGACGACCAAGTTCGGGGGTCATAATCTTGACATCCTGATAGTCTGCCCAGTGATCACCGGGGTGAGCCATAAGGTCGGTATCGCGGCGAGTTACAACTGGGGGGCCCGGCTTTCTGGATTCTGTGGTTACCTGAACGTCATCTGAATTCTCACTCAGACGCTTTCCGGCAAACACCAAACCTACTACTGCAGCAAGTGCAAGTGGATCCATATTACTAATGGATTAGTTTTTTATTTCTGAATGTACCGCTGAACAAAACGAGTGTTCTGATCGATGGCGTACGTGCTAATAGGGTCAAACCCAAGGACGCGCAGAGGCAGATTCACGTAGCTATTGGGGAAATCATACGAATTCTCTGCCCAGCCATTCTTCCATGACAGGGTATCCACTGGACGGAGAGCAGAACCAACCGTAGCAATGTCAACCATCGTAATAGTTGCTGGCCCCTGCCACACACCGGGCTGAAGGAGGGCATCCTTCGCAGAATAATACTCCTGAGGCATTCTTTCTATTCACGGAGGAATTTATTTAGTCTACCGCCCGTTACCGGCACGCATCTGGGTACGCTCGGGGAAGTTGAAACGATCGCTGTCAATGTCGCACGAAGAACCTCCCTGGTCCTTGCACATCGGGGAAAATGGCTTACCGAAGGAAGCCTGTGCAAATCCAGCCTGGTCGTTAGGAATTGTCGTCACTGGCATGGTGTAAAAGTTACGCTCAGCATCGCGCTTGCGCTCAAATGGATGAATCTTGCTCCACTCATTCTGAACCTCCGTGCGCACGCTTGGGTACCACGCGGCAGATGGACGGTCGGGCTGATCAATGTAATCAGTCATCAGAACATTCCCCATGGGATTGTCGAGTGAAGGCATCGTCACACTGTCGCGAATTGGGCCAGCAACACGACCGTTACCGAGCGTCGCACGAATCTTACCATCGCTCATCATGTTTGACGTGTACAGATAGTATAGAATTGCAAGGACGAGACCAGCGAGGGCGAAAACGCGATTGTCTCGATTAATAAGATATACAATCACACTTGCGTAGAGAACAAACCGGACTGTAGAGGCTGTTCTCTCCTTTGCCGTCTGTGACCCTGTAGGCCAGAAGTTCAGCAACTGGTCCGTGCGGAAAATCTCACTGGGATCCATATTACTATGTACTGGGAAAAAAACACTTCAGTTCATGTTCTTCATCACGTCAGCCATCATCTTCTGCATGCTCGACATGAGCTTCGCCTCGGTCATTTCACCGCCGTCAGCACTCTCCTTTGCAAACTTCTCCGCCGTCGCCTCAACCATCGCCAGCATCTGGGGTGGGAGCATAGCAATCGACGTGCCAATCATGTGAAGGTTCTGGATGTGACCCCAGATCGCCGCGCGGCTTTGCTGAGACAATTGCTTGCTCTTCCAAATTCCTCGCACACCAATCTCATCCATAAACTTGTTTTTCTCTGAGAAGAATGCCGAGTTTTTCTCCGAAAGATATTGTACCCGTGGCCCGGTGTACTTCATGAAGCGATCCATCGTCTCACGCGTCCTGGGCTTTTCACTCGCCTCCTTGATGACCTTGTTATCTGGAAACTCCGAAAGGAGGTCATCAAAAAAGCTACCGAGCATGTTGTTAAATGCGGTAGAAGACATTAGATTTTATAGGATTTTTGTCTTTAAGTCTAGTAAGGATCCTTGGACACTGCGTCACCTTGACCAACTCCCTGCGACACGATGAAATAGACGAGCAGACCAACCAGAAAGGCGGGCTTCATCATGTCCGAATTCTTGAGCTTCCCCTCGCCATTCATCCGATTCTTGCCGTACACGTAAGCGGCTGTGACCCCTCCGGCAATCACGGCTGCGCTGAGAGGTTCACGGAAATACTTGTCCATTATTACTCTGTTTATAGTTAATTTTCTCTACTTTTCCCTGGCGTCGTCAAACAGGGACTCTCCCTGCTCATTCAACTTTGTCACCGTCGGTGGATTGAGTGATGGGGTGACGGCGAACGTCTGAGACCCCCCCGGGCTCTCTGCGACTGGATTTGTGGATGTTCCGCTCGAGTCGTTTGCGATATCCTCGAGGTTTCCAGTGTCTTGGGGTGGCTCGGAATTGTCTGGCTCTTCGATTGGTTCTTCTTCCTCGCCTTCCGCCTCG
>Ga0136641_1000212_pt1 | contig 25039 bp, 20 predicted proteins | sample EliLak1302023Y_FD_115312 | JGI IMG/M metagenome (GOLD analysis project Ga0136641, IMG submission 115312) | Freshwater microbial communities from Elizabeth Lake, Yosemite National Park, California, USA - 13020-23Y | ecosystem: Environmental > Aquatic > Freshwater > Lake ...
AACTAATCGGCTGGGGAAGCAGTTCAATTTTCCGCCGAGACGCTCCGCTACCTGCTAGTTGAGAGTGAATGTCCGGAAAATAGATGGTTACAGCACCTTCCCTGCAATCTTTCACGCGCTAGGCGATCCCCACGGCCTTCTGGGTAATGAAGTGGTGCTGAATATTCTTGCTTCGGTGTTCAGTGCTACTCTACACTTCAAGAAGTCTGCTGACCTTTAGAAGGGCTAAAAATGGGCTACACGCCGCCAACCACTCACATAGAGCTACTCGAGTGGGTCTCTTCTATCGCAAATCTCACCCAGCCGGACGATATTTACTGGTGCTCCGGATCCCCCGCCGAGTGGGAAGAAATCACCACCTCACTTGTCGAATCCGGAACCTTCACTAGGTTAAAGAAGAAACCTAATTCATTTTGGTGCACATCTGATCCTTCAGACGTTGCCCGAGTAGAAGATCGCACCTATATCTGCTCTGTCAACGAGTCTGATGCCGGTCCAACCAATAATTGGATGGACCCAAAAGCGATGAAAGAAATTATGAAAGAGCTTTACTTTGGCAGCATGCGCGGGCGCACGATGTACGTCATCCCATTTTGTATGGGCCCTCTCGATGCAACTATTCCAATGTTTGGGGTTCAAATCACCGATAGCCCTTATGTAGTTGCCTCTATGCACATTATGAGTCGCATGGGCACCGAAGTTCTCAATGCAATTGGCGCTCATGGAAAATTTGTCAGGGCACTTCACTCTGTTGGCGCACCACTTTACGCTGGTGAAAAAGATGTCAAGTGGCCATGTAACGCAACTAAATATATCACTCAATTTCCTGAAGAGCGCATGATTTGGTCATTCGGTTCTGGCTATGGGGGCAATGCCCTGTTAGGTAAGAAATGTTACTCATTACGAATTGCTTCCGTGATGGCACGCGAAGAAGGTTGGCTTGCAGAGCACATGTTGATTCTTAAGGTCACCCCACCAACAGGCAATGCGCATTATGTAGCTGCTGCGTTTCCTTCCGCATGCGGAAAAACAAACCTGGCAATGCTTGAACCCACGTTGGATGGATGGAAGGTCGAGACCTTGGGTGATGACATTGCTTGGATGCGCTTCGGTGAAGATGGCCGTTTATACGCGCTAAACCCTGAATTTGGCTTCTTTGGTGTCGCACCTGGAACTGGCTGGGAGACCAATGCAAATGCGATGCGAACAATCGAAAAGGGAAATTCGATTTTTACCAATGTCGCACTTACTGATGATGGAGATGTCTGGTGGGAAGGGATGACTGATGTTGCCCCTACCCATTTAACTGATTGGAGAAATCGTGACTGGACCCCTGAAAATGGAGAACTCTCTTCCCATCCCAACTCGCGCTTCTGCACTCCAGCAGAACAGTGCCCCATAATTTCACCTGAGTGGGAGAACCCATCTGGTGTACCGATCTCAGCAATATTTTTTGGTGGGCGCCGTAAAACTACAATTCCGCTAGTGGTGCAATCGCGCAACTGGACCCATGGAGTCTTTATGGGTGCAACGCTCTCATCAGAGACAACTGCGGCTGCGACGGGTGAAGTTGGGATCGTTCGCCGCGATCCGATGGCGATGCTTCCATTTATCGGATATCACGTTGGTGATTATTTTAACCATTGGTTATCACTTGGTAAAAATGCAGATCAGGGCAAATTGCCTAAAATTTTCTATGTCAACTGGTTTCGTCGTAGTAGTTTAGGGAAATTTCTTTGGCCTGGGTTTGGTGAGAACTCACGTGTCATTAAGTGGGCTATCGAACAAATCGAAGGTGAGAATACTTCTCAATCTACAGCAATAGGTTTAATTCCGACTCCAGGTGCAATCGATTTATCTGGAATGAAAATTTCCGCCGCCGAAATGGCTGAGGTTACAGCTGTCAACATTGATGAATGGCGAGCTGAACTTCCATTAATCGAGGATTGGTTTGCCAAGATTGGAAGGAAACTTCCCGTTGAGCTAGAGACAGAGTTTGCAACTCTCAAAGCTGCATTGGATTAACTCAATCAAGGCTTAGAAAATTACTTGAGGGCTTCGACCTGACGGAAAAGCTCATCTCGCACATATTCTAATTCGCGAACTACATACTCAGTTATATCTCCAGTTTTGAGATGCTCGGGAAGGACATCCCAGGTGTAGGTTTCAATTTCTAAGTGTGTAGATAGAGGTGTTCGGGCGTGCACCCGAAGCGCATCATCAATCCCCGACCGAGTTGTCTGAAAAGGTCCTAAATCTTGTAAGAAGACGGGGACATGGAAATGTGTACGCCATTCGCGGGGGCCGGGATCCTTGTCCCATGCGGCTATCGCATCTTCTAGATTTAGAAAGCGAGTAATTACTCCATCACGTAGCTCTGTAGTCTGAGAAAGATAAATAGTCCCTGTGTATTTCTTTAGCTCTTCAACTATTTCTGCAGTCACATTATCGACCCGCAGCGCTGCAGCTTCCTGAAGTTTAAATATCGGGATTCCTGCTTGAGAAAGTTGGTCAATATCGCTGGCAATATCTTCAAAGGCTACCGATTGATGGCAGATATCCAACACAATACCTAGGTAGCGCCGGGTCGCACCGAATACTTCTGAGAGCGGTTGCCCTGAATACTGTGCGATTTTTTCGGCAGCTTTGAGTGTATAGATCTTCTCTTTAAACCATTCCACTGTTTCGGGAATTGTTTCTAGGAAACAAAATGGTTCTGGTTCAACTGCCAGCTTGACTCGATGTCCGGTCTTTTTTTCTAGAGTCATGAGATGTGCGATAACTCGGTAGATATTCTCGTTGAAACTAGCAATGAACTCGGGAGTTGTTGCCTTCGGACGAAACGCAAGGGGCGCAGTCTGGATTGTGGGCTCTACCGATTGGTCCGTGACTTCTGCCAAAATATCGGCGATATGCATCGTGTATTGAGTACGTGCCTCTGTTGTCCAATCTGGCTCGTAGACAACTTCTTTGACGAGCTCACCTTTAAAGGGGCCGAATGGGAAGGCATTAACGGTAAAAATATATAACTGGTTATCTTCAAGAAATTTCTTTAACCACACTCGTTCTTCGGGATTTGCTAGCAACTCTTCTACTGATGCATTGGCAAGGCGGAGTGAGACCCCCATTGGTGCATCAGGGCTAAATCGTTTCTTTACCTCTGGTACGTAGGTTTTTAAAGAGTTTTTCATCTCTGACCAAGTATCGCCTGGATGGACCAGTGTGGAGTAGGTCAGATGACCATAACCATTTCCAAGATCCATCTTTACTTGCCGTTACCTATGTGATTAAAGGTGGCGGTATTCAAATGAGACTGAGAATCACGAGTTGTATTTAGCCAGCCTCCAGTTGTGAAATAGCGTTGGCCGGCGACTAAAAGCTCCTCAGCTGGGAATTTAGTGATGACCTCACATCCTGTTGCGGTGACAACAATCTCTTCTTCGATGCGAGCGGCGCCCCACCCATCTTTAGCTGGCCAATACGTCTCTAACGCAAAGACCATGCCCTCTTCCAAGGTTTCTGGATTATCAAGTGAAATCATGCGGCTGAAAATTGGGCGTTCCCAGATTGATAAGCCAACTCCGTGGCCATATTGAAGTGCGAAGGCTGCCTCTTCATTAGCAAATCCAAATTCTTCAGCCTTTGGCCACACCTTAACTATGTCGGCAGTCGTCGCACCTGGCTTAACCAGAGCAATAGCCTTATCCATATATTCACGGCAGATTGTATACGCATCACGTTGTGCCGGAGATGCTGATCCGACTGCAAATGTACGGTAATAACAAGTGCGGTATCCCATGTAGCTATGCAAAATATCGAAGAATGCAGGATCGCCAGGACGAATAATGCGATCAGAAAAGACGTGAGGGTGTGGGGAACAGCGCTCTCCCGAGATTGCATTCACTCCTTCTACATGCTCTGAACCTAAATCATAAAGTGTTTTCGCAACGAGCCCAACACATTCATTCTCTTTTACACCTGGACGAAGGAATGAATAGAGATCGTCATAGGCTTTATCAACCATTGTTGCTGCAGTCGTAAGAAGTGAAATCTCATCTTTTGTTTTAATGCGGCGAGCTGCAAGAAATATTTGTTGGCCATCTACAACTGGAATTCCTTTTGCCTGAAGAGCGAAAAGTACTGGTGGTTCTACAATATCTATTCCTAGGGGTTCTTTTTCTAGACCATAAGCTTTTAGTACTTCATAAATTTTATCCGCGACTTTTTCTGCTTGGCCAGCGCTTGGCGGAATCGCCCCACGTAAAGTTGAAATTCCGGCACGTGATCCAACAAGAGGACCGGCATCATGGTGTGGTCCGTGGCCATTCGCACTTGCATCGGTATGGGCCTTATCGAGCCATGGATTTTGAATTGTGTGGTGTTTTGCCGCTGATCCAAAATCCCAGAGAACTGGCTCCCCGCCACGAGGCAAGATTGAGAAGCGAATCATCTTGTCCATCGCCCAGGTACCAATATGTGTAGAAGTCATGTACCTAATATTGTGAAAATCAAAGGTTAGAAGCGCGCCTAAGCTCGAATTTTCAAGTTCTGCCTTGAGGCGCGCCAGCCGTTCATTGCGGAGGCGCTCAAAATCAACTCGGTTTTCCCAATCGACTCCATTGGTTCCGTAAGTTGCGATCGCCATAATTTACTCCTGAAAGGTTCTTTCACTCCACTGCGGAGTGAATGTTCTCTCCTAGTTAACACTAGCAAAACAGGGGTGTCAAGGTTATTTGAAGGCTAGTTAGCTGTGAAAGTCTCTTCTACCAAGCTATCAATGTTCGACATTGCATCCATGGACAAACCAGATACCTCGGAACTGACCTATCCCAGTATTCCTAAATCGGTGCGGTATCGATGAGTCAAAACCAATCGAGTGGCCAGTTGATAATTGAAGAACCAGATCTCCTACGGTGACTTCTAATTCGCCCTCGAGGGCATATCCGTATTCAAATCCATCATGCAAAATCATCTCGCCTGATTTATTTGTTTCCGCTCCCGGGGCATAGACAATTTCCATGAAATTAACAGCCTCTTCTACTGTAGCGGCTAGTCGCTCCCAATTCACGCCAGAATCCATTGTGATAATACTTCTATTCTTGGGATTTACCGCTGAAATACGTGCTTTTGAGGAATCCCACGCAGCTGTCGGGTGGGTAAAATCTTGTCGATCAACTTCTACTTCGTAATTTTTAACTAGAGTCTCATCTGTATTTCCAGAGCCTTCAAAAAGCACATCAATCGGCACACCTAAAAGTTTTGCTAGCGCATACAAAGTTGCTACAGAAGGTTGAGACTTCCCATTTTCAATTTGTGAGACAAATGAAGGGGAGACTTCGAGTCGTCGTGCAATTTCACGGAGCGAAACTCCAGTCTTAAGTCGAATCTCTTTGAGTCTAGGTCCAAGGTATGCGATGGGGTCAGTCATAAAATCCTTTCCAGCAAATAATCCGGAACGAGCTAGCCTGTAGGTGCCCTAACCTACCGCGGAGTAAGAGGATAGGCATGAAAATAGGGAAAATAGTGTTGAGAATGGCTGTACACCCAACTCAATTGACCCTATATTTCCCGAAAGGTGTTTTGCGAGACTAAACAGGGGAAAAAACTATGAAGATGAACTACATCCATCACGTCGGCCTGGTCTGCAGTGATTTGGATCGATCTATCTACTTTTATCACGACATTTTAGGTTTTAAATTCCAGAATGAACCAACTGACTGGTTTGAAGGGCCTGAACTTGAGAAGGGCGTGGGCGTTCCTGGTGCCAAGCTTCGACAGGTCTCGCTCTGGGTTGATGAGACAAGCACATTCGAACTCATTGAGTACGCCAATCGTGCCGATGGAAGCGGGAAGCCAGTTCCCAACAATCACTTAGGGGCGGCACATGTTTGCTTCAATGTAGATGATATCCATGCGACGAAGGCTGAGCTTGAATCTAAGGGAGTTAAATTTTATACCGACGTTAATGTTGTGGATTCAGGTCCATTGGCTGGATGGCGTTGGTGCTACTTCAGTGATCCTGACGGCTTAGCTTTAGAGCTAATCCAATGGGATTATTACGACAAAGATCAACATGAGGCTGCTGCAGCTGAATACCTCAAAGTGCGCCCTGCACTAAGTACCTTAAAGCCGCTTTTTGCTAAATAACTTCATTCGATAATAAATAAAGAAGCCCTCCATCCAAGATGGAGGGCTTCTTTATTTATTGACTATTTTTTTACCTTTACAAGCACTTTCATTTGATCACCTTTAGGATCAATGAGTACATCAAATCCCTTTGTGACTACATCGTCGATTCCAATCACATTAGAAATCATCTTTTCAATTGGATATTTTCCACTCGCGGCTAATCTGATGACACGAGGCCAGTCAGTGAGCAGGTAACACCAAGAGCCAATATAAGAAATATCTTTCTCAGATAATTTCATTGCGTCAATAGTTGCGGGTTTGGTATGAAGTCCAGTCTGGACAATTTTCCCGCTTCGTCTCACGCTATTCATACATCCTGTTAGCCCGCCTGTGGTTCCCGATGCTTCGACCGCCATATCGACGCCGCGTCCTTCTGTGAGCTCAGCGATTGCGGCGGCAAATGATTCATCCATGGGATTGAGAACAGGCCCAAGATCTAACGCTTTTGCGAAGGCCGCTCTATGAGGATTTGGTTCAGCAATAATGACTTGTGCAGCACCGATGGCATTGGCATATAGTGCGGAAAGGGCTCCGATGGGGCCTGCGCCACTCACGAGGATGATGTCCCCACCTGTGACACCGACACGATCAACTCCGTAGGCCGCTACGGCAGCGGGTTCTACCAAAGCTCCCGCCTGATCTGACATTGAGTCTGGAAGTTTTGCGACCTGGTACTCCTTCAAAATCGCGATTTCTCCGAGACCTCCAGTTGGTGCAGAGAGTCCAGTGCATGCAAAAAGTTCGCAGAGGTGGCCCCGGCCTGTTCGACATGGGATACAACGCCCACAAACAATTGCGGGCATAATCGAAACTCGATCTCCTACCTCTACATCACGGACATCTTTGCCAATTTCGATTACTCGGGCAGAAAATTCATGTCCAAGGATCTGAGGGTTGGTGACTCCGGTAAGAGGATGCGGTTTAGTAGGTGTAACAATTGCTCCGACTACGTATTCGTGTAAATCAGTGCCGCAGATTCCGCAGTACAGAACTTCTACGGCCACTTCATCGGCTAGCGGAGCACCCGGAGCAGCAACATCTTCAATGCGAATATCTTTCTGTCCATGAAACCTTGCTGCTTTCATTTTTTTCCTCCAGATCGAGTTAGTGTGTACGAGATTGCTGCAAAAACAATGAGTAAACCTTGGAACAAATACTGCCAACTTTGCGAGAGGTTTAAAAATACACAAGCATTCTAAACTTGAACCATCAATACAGCCCCAAGAAGACTGCCTATGAATGAGCCACGGCCACCAAGAAGACTTGTTCCACCGAGCACAACAGCAGTGATCGATTGAAGAGTATAAGAAGAGCCTTGTGCAGGGTCGCCTATCCCAATCAAGCCCATGATGATTACTGCGCCTAAAGCCGCAAATAGGGCTGACGCAATATAGGCACCAATAATCGTTCGATTAATATTGACGCCCAATCGTCGAGCTGATTCTTCATTTGAGCCTGTTGCCCGAAGATTTACGCCCCAATCTGTGCGGCGAACAAGGGCTTCAAAAAGAATCGCAGCTGCAACCAAGATTATGAAGGTCCAAGGAATGGGTCCCAACTTTCTCAATAGCAAGTCCGTAAATGTTGCGTTGAAATATCCACCTGGCGCTGGGCGTAACAGGAATCCGATTCCTATCAAACCAATATAGACCGTTAAAGTTCCTGCCACCGGAGTGAATTTTGCAAACCTAATTAAAACACCATTAATAATTCCAATTAATATTGAAACAAGGAAAACAAGGAAGAATCCAAAAAGTATAAGTGGTAAAGATTTCCCATCATTGATGAAGAAGGAGCCTACAACAAGTAAAACTCCCGATGCAGGGCCAACTGATAAATCTATGCCGCCTGTCATTAAAACAATTGTTTGGCCAAGGGCAATAAAACCTAATCCCGTAGCTAATCCCAATACAGCATTAATATTATATGAACCGAAGTACATATTGTTCCTACTAAAAATAAGTAAGGCCAAAGCAATGATCATTCCCATGAGAACTGCTGGGGGAAGAAAATCTGATCTCAAAATCCTACGACGACGAAGAGCCTTTGCCGATAGTTCATTCTCTGCTCTTGTAGTCAACCGTGTTGAACTAACAGCAGCGGCGACCATTTTCGCCTCAGTAATATCTTCTCCTTCGAGAGTGCTGACGATGTGGCCTCGAGACATCACATAAACTCGATCACACAACCCCTCAAGTTCTTTTGCATCTGATGAATTAACGATTACCGGGACTCCGTTTTCCGCAGTTTCACGCAGAATGTTGTAAATCTCTGAACGGGCTCCCACGTCAACTCCTTGAGTGGGCTCGTCGGCAATAATCAAAATTGGATCAGCAAGCAAGGAGCGCGACATGACGATCTTCTGCTGATTTCCGCCAGAAAGCGCTGATACATCCGCATCCATTGATGGAGCCTTCACATCCATGGATTGAAGCGAATCATGGACCATGGTCGTCTCTTTTTTGCGACTTACGAAGAGCCCCTTTGATAACTTATCTAATGCATTTACAGCTGAGTTCTCTCGAACAGATAATGACATCATTAAGCCTTCACCATGTCGATCAGAAGGCATGTACGCAGCCTCTTTTAAGAGACGCTTAGCTGAGGTGGCTTTGCCATTAATCTCGATAACACCAGCAAATTTATCTAAGCCTGCAATCGCACGGAGTAACTGGTTTTGGCCATTTCCTACGACACCTGCAATTCCAACTATCTCACCTTTATTGGCTGTTAGTGAAATATTCTGGAAATCTTGCCCAGAAATATTGTCAACTTTGAAAAACTCTTGATCATGATTTTTTCCAGCATGCTTTGGTGGGAATGTGGATTCGAGCTCACGTCCTACAATCAGGCTCATGATTTCATCATCTGAAATTTGAGAAATCTCTTTCAGACCTCGCCATTTTCCATCACGTAAAACGGTTACCCGGTTAGCTAATTCGCGGACTTCTGCCAATCTGTGAGTAATGTAGATCACTGAGGTACCAGATTGAGCAATTTTCTTAACGCGGTCGAAGAGAATTTCAACCGATTCTTGGCCCAAAGGTGCAGTTGGTTCATCTAAAATCAGAATTTTTGGTTTTACGGCAAATGCTTTTGCCAAATCAAGTAGGTGTTGCTGTGCAATCGTTAAATTTTCTACTCTATCTTTGATGCTTACCGTGAACCCAAAATCATCAAGAATTTTACGCATCGTATTTTGGGGATTGCCCTCAGATTGCAAAAATTCATCAGGGACAGAAATTTGTATATTCTCTTCAATTGTAAGGTCAGGCAGCACTGCAGGGTGTTGGTGAACGATAGTCAATCCCAGTGATGAGGCTTGATGTGGGGTAAGGGATCTAATTGCTTCACCACAAATCTCAATATGGCCACTGTCAGGTTGAAGAGTTCCTGAAGCAATATTCATGAGAGTGGATTTTCCGGCGCCATTTTCTCCTAGCAAGGCATGAATTTCGCCGGCGTGAACTTCGAGAGAAACTTCTCGGAGCGCTGAGACTCCTGCAAAACTCTTCGAAATATTTTCCAAAATTAATGGAGAGCGCGACACTTTATTCACCTATTTCCTTTTTGGGCACTTAGCTAAATCAATCTATCTGTAAAAACTATCCTCGAAAATAGTGGAAAGTCAGATTGGCCACAAAATGTAGCCAATCTGACTTTTTCCCTACTTAGTACTTATTTCTTTTGCTTAGTTAGTCTTCAACTTAGCTTGAGCGTCTCCAGACATTTTTGCAGATAGGTAGACGTCACCTGGAAGATCCTTACGGCACTGGACAGCAGATGGCTTTCCAGAGACTGAATCTTCGAACAAGGTTGATGGGTAAGCCTTATCCATTGGTGTCTTTCCACCTGTTGCAAGAGCGACTGCCCACTGTACAGCTAAGCGTGAGTGATCGTTCTGTGTAGAGATAGTCATCATTTTGAAGTCTGCCTGCTTGGCTTTATTGTCCTGGTAGAAGCAACCGAGAACGTTTCCATCTGATGTTGCAATTGCAGGAACTTTCCAGCCAGAGCCAACTGCAGCTTGGAGAGCTGAAACCATTGAAGGTCCGAAGTCAGATGTAATCACATCAATCTTTGGGAACTTTGCGATTGCAGCAGTCAAAACTTCCTGAGTCTTTCCTGGATCCCAACCGGTAACTTCAAATGGGTCTGCACCGATAAACTTGTACTTTGGATCATTACCAAGTACCTGGGCTAATCCCTTTGACTCATCGGCGCCTTGGCTGTTACCAGCTGGTCCTGAAATTCGAAGAATGTTTCCTCCATTTGGAAGGTTCTTCTTAATCCATTCTCCCCAAAGCTTTCCAGCTAAGACGAAGTCTGAACCAATGAATATGTTGTAATCCTTGCCTGCTGTTCCGCCTGGTGCTACACGGTAAGGAACTGTTACGACTCCAGCCTTAAAAGCAGAGCGAAGGGCTGGAAGCATTGCTTCTCCAGTATCGGGGAAGACAACTAGAGCCTTTACACCCTTTGCAACCATTCCTTTAATGTCTGAGATTGCCTTGTCCTGCTTTCCTTGTCCATCTGCGTAGTAAAGCTTTGTCACGTTAGGGCATAGCTTCACTTCCTCGCGAACAGCAGCAGTTGTGACGAGACGCCATGAGTTGCCACCGAAACCATCAGTGAATCCCATAGTGATTTTCTTTGGGCCGCACCATGAAGGGAGAGCAGCATGTGCTGAAGAAGTAGCGACAAAGCTAGTTGCCACTGTTAGTGCTGCAACTGCGATAGCGCTCGCGACTTTAGTGATCGGAGATTTTAAGCGTATCAAGTTATTTCCTTTCTTAGATGTGCGGCATCCATTGACGCACTTTCGACTCTATTTCAAAGCCGAAAACTTTTTTAAATCGGTTGTGGTTGCCTACCTCGTTTTTGAAGCGCAAAACCTACCGATTTCCAATTGACTGCATAAAGGGCGATTCCAAGCATGAGCGAGACAGAAATAACGATCGTGCGGATTCCGTAAGGAACTCCAAGAGAAAGCACAAACATATCTAGTTGCTTCAAAAAGAGTGCGGCAAGTGCAGAAGCAGCGGGAAAGCCACGCCCACCCAATAAAGATGTGCCACCCAGTACGACAATTGCTACAGAGGGCAAAACATAATCATCACCTTGATAGGCGGTTGGTTGTGAAATAACTCCACCAAGTATTACACCTGCTGCACAATAAAGAAGTTGGGCAGATACGTAGGCACCGATTTGATATCTGATAACTTTTAACCCTGTTGCATATGCTGCACGAGGATTTGCACCTATTGCTTCAAAGTGGCGCCCTACTACGGTTCGCTTGAGAAAAAAGGTTACAAGAATTGTCAGAATAATTGCTAAGTAAATTGAATGCGGTAATCCAAATATCTTGTCATTAGTAAAATGTGAGAGACGTTCGGTGGTGCGACGTGGGCTTCCACCAGAAAGACCCATCATCACTCCATACAAAAGTGCATTTACTCCAAGCGTCGCAACAATTGAATTCAATTTAGTCTTTGTCACGAGAATTCCATTTATTAAGCCGGTGATGATCGCGGCAGCGAAAGCTGCGAAAACCGCAGGGATTAATCGATTATCATTACGATCCGGGCCCCAGGTAACTATGACTACTGTGAGTGAAACCGCACCAGCAACTGAAAGATCAATTCCACCTTGTTGAATCACAAGTGTCTGCCCTAAACCAACAATTGCCAAACAGGCTGCAAAGGGAAGCATGCCCATTTGAGCAACTTTGCTGATACTCGTTGGAGCAATTAACGCACTCGCCACATAGAGAATGACAGTTCCAATAAATACCGTCTTCATTCCGCGAGAAATCTGCAAGCGCGCTGAACGCTTCAAACCTCGAAGTTGAGTGGTGCTCATGGCCATCCTTTACCCTAATGTAAAGTGAGACTGTACATAGAGGAGATGGTCGTTAACAAGCACTTTCGATAACGTTTTCATCAAGATTTTTGGATATACCTGAAAAGGGCCGCCATATCCTCTGCCTCAAACCCGGCCTCCGCAGCGTGCGTGTAGAGCTGAGCCACGGCAGATGTGGCATCCAGGGGTAGCTCTGAAGCCTTGCCCAACTCAAGGATTAGCCCGAGATCCTTGGCCACGGTGTCGATTCGCATGGCCACTGGGGTTGCCGCCTCCAAAAAACCACTGCGTTTATATTTAACGAAGGGCGCAGCCACAACGCTATCTTCCAGGACGTCATATGCCGCGGCGGCTTCAATCCCATTAGCAGTTGCTAGAGCTAACCCTTCGCTCACAGCAGCACAGAGAGAATGAACAATGAGGTTCACCGCTAATTTCATCGCTTGGCCGGCACCTGCCTCTCCGAGATACGCAGTTTTTTTAGCGAATACAGAAAACACGGGAGTAGCCTTTTCAATAACAGATTCATCGCCACTTGCCATAACAAGTAGTTGATGTGCCGCGATTGTTGCAACACTTCCAGACACTGGTGCATCAATAAATAAAATTTTCTTTAAAGTAAGTGCTCTTGCCAGTTCTTGGGCGCTTTCAACACCACTTGTTCCCATATCAACAATTATGAGATTACTTTTAACTCCTTCTAAAACGAGAGAATCATCAAGTAAAACTGATTTAGTAACCATGCCGTTTGTAAACAAGCAAATTGCTATGTCTACATCAGCTAGCGCTGACTTTGGAGTTAGCGCTACAGTCAAATTTGGTGAATTAATCTCAGTAGCAAGTTTGTCAGCTACAGCTTGGTTACGATTCCACAGTGTCACCTGAAATCCAGCAGCTGCCAATTCCTTTGCCATTGCAGAACCCATTTTACCAATACCAAGTATTGCTACAGATTTTATATTAGACATTTCGCGGGGTAACCAAAATCTTTCCATTAGCTTTACCCGAAGTAAGCGCCGTAAAAGCCTCAGCAATATTTTCAAGTGAATAAATTTGATCTGTTAAAAGTTTTGCAACTGTTCCAGAAGCCAATAACGCCAGTGCATCCGGCATGTCGTCTTTGCAGACATGTGCAACCGTTGTTTGAAGTACTACTTCTCGAAGTACTGCGTCAGTGAATGGGAAATCCTGGGGAGTTTTGTTCAAGCCCATCAGCATTAGCGTCCCTCCACGTTTGGTCAATCCGAGCCCTCGTGCAGCAGCACCGGGTGCACCAGAAGTTTCAAAGACGACGTCTGCTCCTGCAGGAAAAAGTGACTTAATCCCGGCGGGTGAAATATCAGGAGTGATCAAAATTGTGTTATCTGCTCCTAATTGAGTCGCAACATCTAAACGCTGCTGGCTAATATCCATGGCAAGTACTTTGACGCCATAGCTTTGTAGCGCAACACATACAAAGGACCCAATTGCACCCACTCCTAGCAAAATGACCTGATCGCCCTTTTTTACACCGGCTCGACGCACACCATGAATACCCACAGCTAACGGCTGAGTTAAGGCCGCACTTTCATCAGTCACTTCATCTGGGATTAATACACAAATATTTTTTGGAGCCACTACATATTCTGCCAAGCCTCCATGAATACTAAGCCCCAATGTGTAATAGTGATCGCATAAATTTGTTCGTCCTTCTTTGCATCGTAGGCACTTGCCGCAGGAAACTCCTGCCCCGCATGCAATTCTTTTTCCTACCATCTCTTGTGCATTAGTACCAGCTTCGACAACTGTGCCAATAAATTCATGACCCAGAATCGTTGCGCCTACATGTTTACTATTGGGATGTGGTGTTTTAAGCGGAACCATCGTTGAACTTTTTGCATACTCTGATGCATCAGTTCCGCAAAGTCCGTTGTACTTAACATGCACAAGCACATCATCAGGACCTAATACTGAGGGTTTTGGGAAATCCTCAACCCGTAAATCCAAAATATCGTGCAGTACTGCCGCGCGCATAGTTGAGGACATTACTTGCCTGAATTCGTGACATGAACTTTAACTTGGCTCTTATCTGTAATGACTTTCTGGTAAGCCTTGTCGGCTTCAGAAATATCAAAAGTAGACGTGACCAACTTTGAAAGATCTAGATTTGTGCGAGATAAGAAACGAATTGTCTCTGGCCACACCCCTGGAGAACCGATGATTCCGCGCACTTGAAGCTCTTTTGACTGTATTAAACCCATTTCAGCCGGTGCTTTCCCGCCAACGCTTATTCCAATAATCACAACGCGGCCGTGAAACGATGCAACTTCGAGAGTAGCGGCCATCGCATCTGGTCGCCCGCTTGCATCGATAACAATCGTGGCGCCAACACCATGCGTGGCATCCATTACTGCATCTTTCGTATTTTGTTTTGTGGGATCAACAACCAGATCGGCCCCAAGGCTTAGTGCAATTTTTGCTCGATCTGCTGAAGGTTCAATCACAATTACGCGTGCACCCTTCGCTGCTGATGCTGCTATTACTCCTAAACCAATTGGTCCTGCGCCAAATACTGCAACAGTGTCACTTGCATCCATATTGTCGGCACGAACAGTGGCGTAATAACCACAAGAGAACGGTTCCACTAAAGCGCCTTGTGTCCATGAAACATTCTCAGGAAGCATGTGAAGCCAATCAGCTTTAGCAATAAAGAACTCTGCCATGGCTCCACTGATACTGAAGCCGAAGTGCTCTTGGCCAATTACACATTCACCCACTACGCGATCACCTGCTTTTAACTTTGAAACCTTGCTTCCGACTTCCATAACCTCTGCTGACCATTCATGGCCCGGGATAATGGGATATTGGAATGGGATGATGTATCGGCCCTCCAAAAGCTCGATATCTGAATGGCAAATTCCAACTGAACGACTCGCGAGGAGTACTTCATCGTCAGCAATCCTAGGAATAGCAATTTCATTAACTGCCATGGTATTGGGTGACATGAATTGGAGTGCTTTCATTTTTTCCTTCTCGTTTCTTTGGTTAGTGGGTGCTAATTTAATAAATTTAATTTAAAGAAGAACCATTCCCCCATCAATCATGATGGTTTGGCCTGTCATATAGTCAGAATCACTGGATGCTAGAAAGAGTGCTGTTCCTTGCAAATCCGCTGGCGTGGCAGCGCGTCCACGTAAAATGCCTGCAGAGAATTCTTCCGTTGCCTGACCTGGTCGCTCAGACATCCCCATCTCCATTAAATCTCTATCCAAATCAATCCAGAGCGGTGTATCCACAACGCCCGGCGCAAAAGAATTGCATGTGATGTTGTGCTCAGCTAGTCCTCGGGCAGTTGCTTGAGTGAGTGCGTTAACTGCAAACTTGCTTGCACAATATGGAGCAAATGCTGGATAGCCCTGACGTCCGGCGATAGATGCCGTGTTGATTATTTTTCCACTCTTTTGAGCAATCATGTATCTGCCGGCCTCCTGGGTGCAGATCAGAACGCCAAGACCATTTACATTCATAATTGCATGCCAATTATCTTCGGTGACATCCATGAGGTGCATGGGTTTATTAAATCCGGCGTTGTTGAAGATGACATCAAGTGAGCCTGACCAGTCGACAAATTTCTTGAAAGCCGTTTTCACTTGATCACGTTGGGAAACATCAGCCGTGAGAGCCAACGCCTGGCCACCGCTGTCATTGATTGAGTTGGCTACGCGCTCGGCAGCTTCTGCATTGAGGTCACAGACTCCAACCTTTGCACCCTCAGCTCCAAAAATCCGAGCAAAGCCCTCGCCGATCCCAGAACCAGCTCCGGTAACAATAATTGACTTCCCAGATACACGCCCCATATCAACTCCAATGTTGGCTCGGCACTTGCAAAAGTTTGGCATTGCAAAGAAGATGCGTCAAGTGTGAGCGAACATTCTCAGCAGCTTATTGATGTAATGTGTAGTCTCACATAACATCATCACCCTGGATCGCTGTACAGAATGGATAGGAATATGAGTAAGAACGCCCTCGTAATTGGTGTAACTGGCATTACTGGAAACAACATTGCACAAGAGCTTCAGAAGAAGGGTTTTACTGTTTACGGGCTATCCCGTAAGCCAGGAATTATTGTTCCGGGCGTTAAACATGTCTACGGCGATGTACTCGATCCCGCAAGTGTCGCTGCTGCAGTTGCTGACCTTCCTATTTCGCACCTCTTCTTTTGCACATGGTCTAGACAGAATTCCGAGAAAGAAAATATCGCTGTCAACGGCGCAATGTTGCAAAACACCCTTGATGCTTTTGCCCAGAAGCGCACATTGGAACACACGGTGTTAATTACCGGTCTTAAGCATTATCTTGGGCCCTTTGAATCTTATGCAGCGACTCCTATGGAGACTCCTTTCAAGGAGAGCCAAGCGCGACTCCCAATTGATAATTTTTACTACACTCAAGAAGATATTCTATTTAAGTCTGCAGCTGAACAAGGTTTCTCTTGGTCGGTACACCGCCCACACACCATGATTGGTTGGGCGCTTGGTAATGCTATGAATATGGGTGTAACTCTCGCTGTTTATGCTTCGATCTGCAAAGAGACAGGTGCCCCATTTATTTTCCCTGGTTCGAAAGAACAATATAATGGTGTAACTGATGTGACTGATGCGAGGTTACTTGCTCGTCATGCAGTATGGTCAGCAACAGATCCAGCAGGAAAGAATGAAGCATTTAATACTGTCAATGGCGATGTCTTCCGCTGGCGACAACTCTGGAAACTCCTTGCAGATTACTTTGGCGTAACAGACCCAGGTCACCCTGGGGAGATTTCACCGTTAGAGCCTCGAATGGCTGATGCAGATTCAGAATGGGAAAAGATAGTCACTAAGTACCAACTTAAGTCGCACAAGGCATCTGAAATTGCCTCATGGTGGCATAGTGATGCCGACCTTGGCCGTCAGGTAGAGACCTTTGCCGATATGGGTAAGAGTCGTAAAGCTGGTTTCCGAGAAGTTCAGGTAACTCCAGATTCGTTCTTTGATCTATTTGAGCAACTGCAAACTGAAAAAATTATTCCACCACGTTCTTAATTATTAACTAAACACATCCGGGTGCTGGGCTAATTCCAACCTGGTACGCCGGATGTGGCCAAATAAGATTCTTTCAGCATCGTCTGCATCGCTTTTGGTGATTGCAGTAAGAAGTAAATGGTGTTCGTAGTGGGCAGGTTTGAATGAGCTTCTAGCCATCATTTGTGAATATGCCCGTCGGTAGTGCTGAGTTGTATTCCATAATCTATTGACCATCTCTCCTACAAGGACTGTCTCAGCTCTTGAGTACGTGAGTAAGTGAAATTCTCGATCTAACTTCAAGAATGTCTCTACATCGGTAGTAGATTCCATTTCTAAAGCAAGTTCTTGCAACGTTGAAATGATTGAGTTGTTCAGATGTGGAATGCTCAATCTTAGTAACAGCGGTTCTACACGTTCGCGAAGTTGATACATCTCTTCACACTCAGCAAGGCTCAGATGTGAAATCCATGCGCCGGTATGCGCTACAAGATTGATGAGTCCTTCTGCCTCAAGAATTCTTAACGCTTCTCGAACTGGTGAGCGCGAAGCTCCAAATTGCTCCGCAATTGCCTCTTGCCCGATTCGGATTCCAGGAGGATATTTTCCAGAAAGAATCTCTTCTTTTAAAGTGTTTGCAATCTGTTGGCTTAGCGCGAGGTCGTTCTCATTTTTTATTGTGGTCATTACAGCTCCGGGTGTGCAGGGTGCCAGAGTTTTCTTGTTGCATGCACTTCATATGCTTTGCCGTCGGGGAAAGAGACGAGTTCAAATTGCATGCCCCACGGGCTTGTGAAATAGACCCATTTCTGGCCTTTGGAGTGGCTCTGACTTAGCGTCGGTTCGCCCATAATCGCTACATCTTTCTGTAAGAGATACTCCAGAGCGGCATCAAAGTCATCTACATAAAAGGCTAGATGATGTCCACCGATATCTGAATTTTTGGGCTGCTGTGCAGCACCATCTGCAGCCTCATACTGAAAAATCTCAAAATTTGGTCCAAATTTGCAACGGAAGAATCGAAGTTCACGCATTACGGTTCGAGGATGGACGCCCAAATGCTCTGACATCCAGTTGTCATCTTTAATAAAGGGACCCAGGTTATAGATTCGCTCACACCCGATTACATCGACAAAGAAGCGTTCAGCTTCATCTAGATCGGGGACGGTGAAACCAATGTGCTCAGTACCTCGCAAGCCCGGAATCCCACCCATCTAGTTACCCTTTCGCCTAATTGGATACAATCTAACCCAATTTACTGAATATAAGGGAGATATTGAGGGAAAAATCTTGCGATTGGATGCAATCTAGGTTTACTGTTCTCCCAGACCTCAACACTGAGTTAAATATTTCTGCCCCTAGGAGCTCGAAATGACTAAGCGCACCCCACTTGTAGCCCGAGAACCATGGGTTGAGATTGCCACTACTGCCGATGATTGGAAGAAGGCAGATCCACAACTTCTTGAGACCATGCTCGGACAGCTGCACTTAATCCGTGCATTCGAAGAGATAGTTCTGGAACTCGCTGGCGAGGGGTTGGTTCATGGACCTGCGCACTCCTCTATCGGCCAGGAGGGTGGGGCTGTTGGTTCAATAATTTCGTTAGAGACAGAAGATGCAATTAATGGTTCTCATCGAGGTCACCACCAATTTCTTGCCAAGGTAATTAATCACGTCTCTGATGGAAAGTTGGACGTTACGAATCTAGTGACTCCTGAATTACAAGTAGTGCTCCAACGTACTCTTGCTGAAATTCTGGGTTTAGCTCAAGGATATTGCAGTGGCCGCGGTGGCTCTATGCACCTTCAATATTTTGAAGCTGGTGCTCTAGGTACAAACGCGATTGTTGGCGGTGGCGTGCCACTTGCAGCTGGCAATGCTTGGGCGCAGATTAAATCACTAACAAATAACATCACTGTTTCTTACTTCGGTGATGGGGCTGTGAATATCGGCTCTGTCCTTGAAACTATGAACTTAGCCGCGGCTTGGAAATTACCTCTCGCATTCTTTATCGAAAATAACTTATATGCGGTGTCAACCCATGTTTCTGAAGTAACGGCAGAGCCACGACTATCTGGTCGCGCCCTAGGCTTTGGAATCCCATCTTGGAAAGTAGATGGAATGGATCCTCTTGCAGTTCATCTTGCAATGAGAGAAGCTGAAGCGCATATGCGCAGCGGTAAAGGCCCTGTGGTTATTGAGGCAGATGTTTATCGGTACTTCCATCAAAATGGTCCATTCCCTGGCAGCGCTTTTGGATATCGCTCAAAGGAGGAAGAGGCTGAGTGGCGCGAACGTGATCCACTTCTACGCGTTGCAAACGAGATGATTGCGCTCGGCCTTATCGATCAAGCGACAGTTGATTCAGTTCGTGCGCAGGCGTTGACTGCTAACCGACTTGCTGCCTCAGCCCTTCTAGAACCTAATCCAGATGCACCAGGTAAGCGACGTATTAGATCTGAACTTTGGCCGGATGTCTCCTTCGTGAATGTAGGAGTTCGAGGAGATGCGTCTGAACTTGCTGGTGCGCGAACACTAGAGCCACTGAAAGATAGTGGGACAAAAATTAATATGAAATTTGTTGATGCAGTGGCTGGTGTCATTGATGCCGCGATGGAGAAAGATGATCGCATCGTTATTTTAGGAGAAGATATTCATAGACTCAATGGCGGAACGAACGGTGCAACCAAGGGGTTGGCTAAGAAATATCCCAACCGAGTTCTTGGAACACCTATTAGTGAAAATGCTTTTGCTGGCCTCGGTGGCGGACTTGCCCTGGATGGTCGATTCCGTCCAATCGTAGAGTTTATGTACCCAGACTTTATGTGGGTTGCCGCCGATCAAGTATTTAATCAAATTGGTAAGGCTCGCCATATGTTTGGTGGACAAAATTCAGTTCCTTTGGTCCTGCGTACAAAAGTTGCAATTGGAAGTGGATATGGATCACAGCACTTAATGGATCCTGCTGGAATTTTTGCAACAAGCCCTGGATGGCGCATCGTTGCAGCCTCAACGCCTGCTGAATACATCGGGTTGATGAATGCAGCACTCACCTTGCAAGATCCCGTGCTTGTACTTGAACACGTAGACCTTTATCAAGATATGGGAGATGTTCCTGAGGGAGATTTTGGTTATCAAATCCCATTTGGTAAGGCAAATATCCGTCGTGAGGGTAAAGATCTCACTGTCCTCACTTATTTATCTATGGTTAAGCATTCCCTGACTACAGTTGAACAAAGTGGTGTTGATGCAGAGGTAATTGATTTGCGTTGGTTAGATCGTGCATCTATTGACTGGGAGACTATTGAAGCTTCCGTTAAAAAAACAAATGCAGTGATGATTGTCGAACAGAGTGCATTGGGAACTTCTTATGGCGGCTGGCTGTCAGACGAAATCCAGCGCCGTTACTTCGATTGGTTGGATCAACCGGTGCAACGTGTCTCTGGAGGAGAGGCTTCACCTAGTATTTCAAAGGTTCTCGAGAGAGCTGCATATGCTGGCCCTGAAGAAATTCTGGCTGGACTCGCTCGTGTAAGTGCTGGATTTGGCGGTCGTCACTAATATGGCGATCATAATGAGAATGCCAGAAGTTTTGGCTAATGCAACCGAAGCTATCCTCGCTCAATGGTTAATAAAGGAAGGCGACGCATTCATAATCGGCCAAGCAATTGCTGAAGTTGAGACCGAGAAAGCGATTGTCGAGGTTCCGGCCGAAACCGCTGGGGTTCTAGGCAAATACCTCGCTCTGCAAGGCGCATTTGTACAAGTGGGGGCACCTATAGCGATTTTGCTGGCAGCGGGTGAAGGACAGGCTGAGATAGATAAGTTACTCGCCGAATCAGGCGCTGATATTGCTGCAGCTCCCGTCGCTGCAGCTCCCGTCGCTGCAGCTCCCGTCGCTGCAACACCTGCTCCTGATTTAGTGGCAAGTTCTTCAACAAAAATCACAGAACACGGGGATCGCCTCTTTATTAGTCCGATTTCCCGTCGCTTGGCGAAAGAGAAAGGCCTCGATATCGCGTCAATTCAAGGCACCGGACCTGGTGGACGCATTGTCCGCCGCGATGTAGAAGTTGCAATGGCGAGTAGTAACGGTAAGCCTGCTGCAAATGTTTCTCCTATTGCAATCCCTGCTGGAAGTTTTACTGATACCCCACATTCTGGCATGCGGAAGGCAATTGCACGCAGATTGACTGAGAGTAAGACAACAGTTCCGCATTTCTATCTCACCGCCCCAGTCATCGCAGATGACATGTTAAATTTTCGTACAAAATATAACGAATGGGCGCCAAAGAAAGTCTCAGTTACTGATCTTATTTTAAAAACAGTAGCTGCATCCTTTGAAGATGTTCCTAATGCAAATGTAATCTGGACAGATTCGGCTATACGTCAATTTAGTGATGTTGATGTTTCCATTGCAGTTGCTACCGATAACGGATTGATTACTCCAGTAGTGCGTGGAATTAATCATTTAAGCCTTGCACAATTAAATCTTGTAACCATTGATTTAATTGATCGATCGCGTATTGGTCGCTTGAAACAGAATGAAATTGAGGGTGGGTCATTCTCAGTGACAAACCTTGGCATGTACGGAACAGAAGAGTTCTCTGCAATTCTCAATCCCCCACAATCCGCTATCTTGGCTGTTGGTGCAGCAAAGCAGAAACCAGTCGTTATCGATGGCGAAATCAAGATTCGCTCGATTATCAACTTTACGGTTTCTGTTGACCATCGTGCTATTGATGGAGCTGTTGCAGCACAGTGGCTAGCTGCCTTTGTAAAGCGCTTTGAGAACCCGTTCTGGCTTGCGATTTAAAGTTAAATCTCAACTCCAATATATTTAGTTTGCAAGAACTCGTGGATTCCATCAAAGCCACCTTCGCGTCCCAATCCTGATTGCTTCACGCCGCCAAATGGGGCTGCTGGATCTGAGATAACTCCTTTATTAATCGCCACCATTCCTGATTCCATTGCTTCGGAAGTGCGAAGTGCGCGCGTGAGATTTGATGAGAATACGTAACTGATAAGTCCAAAGTCGGTGTCATTAGCCAGGGCAATTCCTTCTTCATCTGTATCAAAAATCACGATCGGTGCTACTGGACCAAATATTTCATGAAGCAGTATCGGGTTATCTTTTTCAACAACTAAAACTGTGGCCGGATAAAAGGCACCCACGCCGTCAGGCTTCACTCCGCCAACTTTAACTGTTGCACCTGCTGCTACAGATTCATCAACAATCTGCGCAATCTTGTCGCGCTCCTTCACTGAAACAGAAGCTCCAAGAGTTGTCGTGGCATCAGTTCCACGGCCCATCACAAAGGCACTCATAGATTTTGTCATTTCATTGATGAATGCCTCCGCTATCCCACGTTGAACAAAGATACGGTTTGCAGCTGTACACGCTGCTCCACCATTGCGCATCTTGGCAAGTAGTAATTGTGGAATTGTAACTGCAAGGTCTGCATCATCGTGAATAACTACTTGTGCATTTCCACCGAGCTCCATAGAACAACGAATTACTCTATCTGCGGCTTCCTTGAGTAATACTCGTCCAACTTCAGTGGAACCAGTGAAGGAAAGATTTTTTACACGTGGGTCATGCAACATTTTTGAGATCGCTGGACCAGTTTTATCAGGGAGAACTAAATTGAGAACTCCCTTGGGCAGGCCTGCACGTTCCATGATGTCCACGATGTACATGGCAGTTAATGGAGTTTCAGTTGCAGGCTTTAAGACCATTGTGCATCCAGCCGAAACAGCTGGCCCAATCTTGCGCGTGGCCATCGCCGCTGGAAAATTCCATGGCGTAATAAGAATAGAAAGCCCAATTGGTTGATGAGTAACAAGAATTCTTTTATCTCCGGAAGGTGATTTACGGAAATCCCCCGGCGTACGCACTGCTTCTTCAGCAAACCAGCGGAAAAACTCTGCTGCATATGTTGCTTCACCACGAGCATCTGGCAGCGCCTTTCCATTTTCACGGGAAATCAATGTCGCGACTATCTCAATTTCACTTGTCATAATTTCAAAGGCCTTACGCAAAATCTCAGACCTGAAACGCGGGGCAGTCTTTGCCCACGCCACAGCCGCATTATCTGCCGCAGTGATAGCCGCCTCGCATTGTTCTTCCGAGGCCATCGAGACTTCGGTAATTACAGAATTGTCGCTTGGGTCGTAAACGGCTACCTTGCGAACGCCTTCTACCCATTGGCCATCGATATATAACTGTGTATGCATAAAGGTAATCATAGACTCAGCCTGCGAGAAGTTGAAGCCAATGCGCTCTACGATTAACCCTTGAATCGTTATTGCTTTAAATGCAATAAAAGAGGAGTTTAAGTGCCAAAGTCGTGGAGCGATAACGCCCCTGCACCACATGCGCTACAGGATCACGCCCATCTTAAAGATTCACTTCTCTATCGCATCAAGAAGCGCTTACTCGGCGAACCGCTCAACCGACATTCACTCTCGCACCAGCGCCTGAGCAAAAGATTTGCTCTCGGAATCCTCTCTTCTGATTGCATCTCATCATCAGCATACGGTTCAGAACAGATTCTGCTTGCGCTGCTTCCTGCATTTGGTTTAGCTGCATTTAATATTTTGATGCCGATGACCGTTGTGGTTCTGGTTGTGTTGGTCATTGTGACAATTTCATATCGTGAAGTTGTGCAGGTCTATACAAAATCTGGTGGCGCATACGTTGTATCGCGCGATAACTTAGGTCCAATCTTCTCCCAAATTGCGGCAGTTGCGCTCATGATTGATTATACCGTCACCGTTGCTATTCAATCATCTGCAGGTATCGATGCAATTATCTCTACCTTCACTGGGCTGCACTCTTACAAAATCTGGATGACGCTCGGTGTTATCGCGTTGCTGACCTTTGGAAATCTTCGTGGCGTGAAAGAAGCGGGCGCGGTCTTTGCTCTTCCGACATATCTATTCGTTCTCTCACTCGTCACCGTATTCGGTATGGGTATCTATCGCATGGCAAACGGAACTCTCCCTAAGTTTGATCCCACCGCAATGCACGGCGCAGTTGCAATCGGTGAAGCCAAGGGCTTACTTAACTTCGCAGCGATATTTATTCTCTTACGCGCCTTTGCAAATGGTGGTTCATCGCTCACTGGCCTCGAAGCGATTTCTGATGGCGTCTCACTCTTCCGCGCACCAGAAGGTGTTAATGCTCGTAAAACACTGGTCTTGATGTCTGCAATCTTGGGTTCATTGGTATTTGGAATCTCTTACTTCGCCCACCACACCTGGGCAACGCCCTTTGAAAGCGGTACCCCAACCGTGATCTCGCAAATCGCAAAGGCGACGTTGGGTACCGGGACCTTTGGAAATATTGGCTTTTATGTAGTTCAGGCAGCGACAATGTTGATCCTCATTACTGGTGCAAATACCGCTTACTCAGGTTTTCCATATCTCGTGAACTTTGTTGCTAACGATGGCTTCTTGCCACGTCAGCTCAGTAAGCGCGGACACCGCTTAGCTTTCTCTAATGGAATTATCGTTCTTACCCTTGGAGCAACTGCACTTGTTCTTGTTACGGGCGGCTCTGTAAACCACCTTGTTGCCTTCTACGCACTTGGAGTATTTACCGGTTTTGCACTCGTGGGATTTGGAATGGGTAAGCGCGCTCTCAATCAAAAAGGTCCGGGATGGGTTTATAAAGCTGTAGTCAATTGGCTCTCTGCAATTGTCTCTACCTTCATTATTATTATCTTTGCAGTCGTAAAATTTACCGAAGGCGCTTGGGTGATCATTGTGATTACCCCAATTCTTGTCTTTGCCTTGATTCGCCTCAACCGCCAATATCGCTTAGAGCAAGCAGCGTTAAGAATTAATAAGAGCGAGTCACGTGCAACATCAATTTCACGGCACGATGTGGCAGTTCTCATCGATTCTGTCGATATCGCAACAATCGGCTCTATTCGTTATGCACG